>CEUY01071467.1_pt1 | contig 14003 bp, 11 predicted proteins | sample 361481 | NCBI WGS metagenome assembly CEUY01 (sample SAMEA2622737, study PRJEB7988) | marine metagenome | isolation source: saline water (ENVO:00002010), including
ATAAGTATATTTTCATATTCAGGCGGTATTCCTAAGGTTTTAGTACTTACTATCGGTTTTAGATAAGACATATATTCAAATAATTTGGATGGGAAATTATATTCGTTGCCGATTATGTTAGAAGGTCTTGGATTTACAAATATAGATGCGGTTTTATATATTTCATTTAACTTTTTTTTATTCACAAATCCTAAGTAATTAATGTTTTGATTGGTCTTATTTTCGTATTCAACAGTACTGTTTTTACCTGGGCCACATATCCATAGTTCAATATCGTTCCGATTTATTAATTTGAATGCTTCTATTAATAAATCAACTCCTCCCCATTTAGTTAACGAGCCAGCGTACAGGATAATCTTCTTGTCATAGACCGTATTGGGATTTATGACGGTTTCTGGTGATTTTATTTGGCTCACACCTCCTTCAAGATGAAGTTTTATCGGCGATTTACTGTTTTTGTACATATCCCAAGAAAGAAATATTACTCCATCTGAATGGGCGATGTAGTCCTTATGTTTAGGTATTTCTGTTTTAGATGTGGGCATGTCTGCAACTATGCATATCCATGGTATTTTCAGTTTTTTTTGTAGCTTTATTGCAGTTTCTGAATTGTGAGGATACGGGTTATAAGTAATTACGCATTTTGGTTTGCCATTAGCTTTTATTATGTTTTGTAATAGTGACCAATATCTTGATATTAATATTTTGTTCCTTATAAAAGGAGCGTTTAAATATCCTGTTAGATAACATGTGATTGAATTACCTGATTTGTATTTATCATAATTCATTTGTAGTTTGCCTCTGGGCCATATAGGTTCAGGAGTGTGACCTAGCATTATGATTGAGGTACCTTTTTTTGCAAGCGGTTCAATTAAGCCGCGCTGCCAGTTATTAGCTGCAGGACTAATCGCCTTACTATTCAATATTTGTTTTTCGTCGAAAATAGCACCAAGCCATAATATGTATGGTTTCATTTTTGTTTTATAACTTTCCTGAAATCATTTTATGTATGTCTAACGAATTGCCGGTTTGTTTTTTCTGAGTAATTTTCGGATAAATGAAATGGCATATGGTGGCATTTTGTAAAATATAGTTTCTCTTAATAAAGATTCGGTCAAAAATGTGAAGTTTTCAATAATTCTTGGATTTTTCTTGAACATGGTTTTTGCCACAACTTTGAAGCTACTCAATTCTCCCCCTATGAAATGGGTAATAGCCAGGTTACTGGCCACTTTTGCAAAGTATCGATTTGCATAATCTTTTCCGTTTTGGTTACCAAACCATTTTTGGTATGTGGGAAGCCATTTGTTTAAATAAGCCTCTAGGTTATTCAATCTATTAATTGGGTCGGTCGTTAGCCTAGTTCTTGTATCGATATGTGTTGTAACTAATGGTTTGTTTATTGTTAGTATTGAATAACCTCCGTTAGCTAATGACATCCATATATCATGATCTATCGAAGATTTTAGTGTTTCATCAAATGTACCTATTTTTTTTAAAGCAGATACTTGATAAACAGATGATGAAGATAGAGTAAATGCACCTATAGATTTAATTGATTTTGCGAGGTTGCCTGAGTTTTTTTGATATCCGTAGGCAACCGTTTTATGGTTTTTCATCAGTTCTATCCCGAAGCTTATGCATCCTGTTATAGATTTCCCTTTTGAGTTAAGAGTATTTAAATTTGCGACAGCTTCATTTAAGATGTTCGGTTTCCATTCGTCATCATCATCTAGAAAAGCTATATATTCACCTTTTGCATTGTTTATACCCCAGTTCCTACTCGCTGCTAATCCCATATTTGTTTCATTGTTGTGATATTTTATATCGGTTGATATATTGTTATTTATCCAATCTTTTAGTCCGGTTTTGGAACCGTCTTCTACAACTAATAATTCGGTTTTAGGATGGTTTTGGTTTAACACGCTAGTAATTGCTCTTTTTGCTAACTCTAATCGTTCATAAGTTGTTACTACTGCAGTTACCAGCATTATTTTTCAAGTTGAGGGTTTATTAAAATAGTTGTAGTAGACAAAATCCTTAAGTGTTTTAACAAATATTCGGTATTTATATATTCCTAACGGATTTATCAATATAGACTTAATCATGTATTTGGAAACCAGTTTTTTGTTGCCTAGAAGTGCATGATGATATGCAATGCTTGCATATATGTTGCTTGTCTGTGACGGATATTCAGTCAATATATCGCTGAATTTTTCTAATCTTGTGTTATAAGAAAATAATGAGGATTTAATTCCCTTTGTGTCATTGTCGGATATTCGGCTATTACCGTGTTCAGTTGATACTTTTACAAGTATTTCAGGTATAAAATCCACTTTGTATTTTAAACAGATCCTTCTAATGAAATCTCCGTCATTTCCTCTTAATAAAGTCTCATCAAAAAAACCACAGTCTTTTATCACCGATTTTCTTATCAATAAAGTTGGGCACCCTCCGATTCCTTGTTTATCAAAAACATGTTGGAATACATTTCCTTTTACGGTTGGTCTTACAGTTGAGGTGATTTGTTCATTTTGATTGATGTAATCCATCCAACAATAAATGAGACCAGTTGATAGCGAGGATCTCTTTATCAATGCTATTTGCTTTTCTAATTTAGTTGGCAACCACTTGTCATCATCATCCAAGAAAGCAATAAATTCACCTTTAGATAATTTTATACCTGTATTACGCGAGGCAGAAGCATGTTTATTTTGTTTATGTTTTGTATAACTAATCCTTTTGTCGGAGAGGCTTTTTACAAAATGTTCAGTACCATCTGTTGAACAGTCATCAACAACAATTAATTCAAAATGTGGATACGTTTGGGTTAATACGCTATCAATGGCTTTTTGCAATAAGTGGCGTCTGTTATAAGTCGGTATTACGACACTTATTAGATTTGGATATGATTCCAAGTTGATTCCCAATAGTAGAATTATTATAACTTTACGATTTTATCCGAATTAATATTTTTAGTAGCATTTCGGGTATCTATGATTAGTTGAGAATTTTGAACAATTTTATTCCAATCATAAATATTGTGGTTAGTTGTTATTACTGTGCAATCGTATTCTGAAAGCACATTCGCTTCTATTGATTTTGAATTTAAATTCTCGTTAAATAACTCTATTGTTGGGACGTATGGGTCATTGTATTCTACAATGGCAGATCGATTTTTTAGTAGTTGGATTATATCTAGGGCAGGGGATTCTCTAGTGTCATTGATGTCTGCTTTATAACTGACTCCCAATATAATTATTTTTGATTTGGACACAGCCTTTCCCATTGAATTTAAAGCCGTTGTGATTTTGGTTACAACATACTCTGGCATTTCATAATTTATTTGGGCAGCTAATTCGATGAACCTAGCTTTATAATTAACCGTTTGCATTTTCCATGCGAGGTAGTGAGGGTCTATTGGTATACAGTGGCCACCTAAACCAGGTCCTGGATAAAACGGCATAAATCCAAACGGTTTTGTACTGGCAGCATCTATGACTTCCCAAACATTAACCCCGATTTGTTCACACATTATTGCTAGCTCGTTAACTAATGCAATATTCGTTAATCTAAATGTATTTTCAAGCAATTTGACCATTTCTGCGATTTCTGGATTTGAAACTGGCACCACTTTTTCAGTGATTTGCATGTATAAAGATTCAGCAGCTTTGCTACATGAATTTGTCATCCCGCCTACTACTTTAGGAGTATTTTTTATCGTAAAATCAGTTCTCCCTGGGTCTATGCGTTCGGGAGAAAACGCGATAAATAAATTTTCGCCGATTTTTAATGTTTGATTTTCATCTTTTATGGTTTTATATAAAATCTCCTTCGTTGTTCCAGGGTATGTGGTACTTTCTAGTACGACCAAAGTATCAGTAGTTATATGCCGAGATATTTCATTAGCAGCTGAAACAATAAAAGTGATATCGGGTTCTTTTGTTTTTCTTAAAGGTGTGGGTACGCAGATTATTACAACGTCAGAATTAGAAATTCCATCAAACTTATCGGTAGCGGTAAAATTCTTATTTTTACTTTTTCGATTGGTTAATTCTGATATTTTAGAATTTGGTATATCTGGTATATGCGAAATACCTTTATTGAGATTTTCCACCTTTGTTCTGTCTAAGTCTATTCCGGTAACTAAAAATCCGACTTCAGATAAAGCACATGCTAATGGTAATCCAACATAGCCTAAACCGATTACAGATATGGATGCTTTATGCTGGTTTAGTTTTGAGATAAGTGATTCCATCAGATATTCCTTATTGATTGATTTGATTTTGGTGGATTTCTTTCGTTTTCAGTTTGATGCTTTCTGACAAATAGCTGGCAAATGAGATTACTAAACTAAAAGTCGGGTATATGCAAAACATTAAAGTGGTGCAAACTGAAAAGTAGAAACCGACACGATACCTTTTTTTGATTTTCCAGGGGGCTTTAGGAAGGTAGTTTTTAATTTTGAAATAATTTCTGGCAATGTCTTTGGCTAATATAGGGTGGTAGAATTTTAGTTGGGCTTTTCCTCGAGCAACTCTCTGCGTTTTATTAATCAATTGTTTAAAGTTTGATCTACTTGGGTGGTAAACAATCACTTCATTTGCATAATATGTTTTAAATTGATGCTCATAAACTCTGTTGCCAAATTCCCAATCGCCACCCGATACAAGCCTATGGTCGAACAATCCTATTTTATCAAAAAGGGATTTTCTGACTGATAAACAACAGGTAGGTGCGAAGTGGTTTTTATTCATCTCGATTTGTGTATGGAAACTTGTTAAAGTGTTGTAAATAGAGGGTAAAGATTTTGATTGAGGATTTACTATTACTTTTGATCCTACATAATCAGGTTTGAATTTTTCAAATACCCCTTTTATTTTAGCAAGCCAGTTTGTACTGCAAGACATATCAGAATCAATAAACGCTAAAATAGGAGCTTTTGAATTTAATATTGCTTTGTTTCTAGCAGCATAAGAACTTTGTACGTCCTCGTGTAGCAATTTGATGGATGGATGATTTTCCATATGGTTTTGTATGACCTGTTGGGAGCCATCTGTAGATCCATTGTCGCATACTATTACTTCATACTCAGATTGGTCAATAGTTTGGTTCATCACGGACTTTAATGTGGTTTCAATACCTGCTTTATCGTTGAGTACGGGTATCAACACTGAAATTGAGAGTGGCATTTTTTAAATTAAATTTGTTTAGTAACTGATAAATTAGGTAATCTTGTTGCTTCGTAAAATCGAGCAGCATGTGTAACAGGGTCTTTGGTGTTTATATCCATGCTGTAATTGTCAAAATCAAAACACATAGATAATTGTTTTGACACCACATTGGTAAATGTTTCTGTATTTGTAGATTTATCAAGTTTGATTAGAGCGAATGGTAGTTCGAAACCTGGTGGGTTATATGGAAATCCAAATTCATTTCCCTCTAATTGATTAGCGAAATCACTAGACTTGGCATATTCCAAAGCTTTTGAGACAATATTTTCTGGCCAAATATTCGAGCATTCAATATTGTTTTTAAGCATCGATAATCCATATAAATTAAAAGCGTGGTAACCAATTGATTTGTACAAAATCCAATCACGTTTTCTTTTAAATTCGATTATTTTCGCCATGCTTTTTTTCAAAAACATAATCGGGTTTTTGTCATATGGAGGTCTTTTTTTTGTTTTTATAGACTGTCCGATTAATCCAGAGCCGTATTGATTAATGTTTTCTTTTATACCACCGATAAATAGTTTGATAATGTCATGAATATCTTCATCATTTTCGCCTTTTATTATTGATGAAGCTGCGGCGAACCAGAGTTGGTGGTTGAATGTTTCGTCAATGGTTAGGATTTCACCATCAGTTTCAACCCTGTGCCATAATTTCCTTTTCGTGTCAAAGGGATGTAAATCAAATATTTCTGTAGCTAGATCTGTTAATTCTGGTATGTTAAAGGTGTTTGATGCTATTGCAATTGCCTCTATCGACCAAGCTTGTCCAATTAGTCCGTTACATTTGTCTTTCGAATCGGATTTCCTATGCCAAAAAGTTTTTCCATAGGGTCTTGCTTTATTACCAGAAAGATATTCTGTACATCCTATTGCTGCGTTCTTAAATTTTTCGTCTAAGGTTAACTGAAATGCTTTGATGAATGTTATTGCCCAATGAGATGTGTTTCTTACTGGCGTTTCGATATCGTTATATGGTCCATTTCTACCAGGAATCATTGAGCCATCACTACTTTGTGATTGAAGACCCGTTTCAGCTACTTTCACTATTAATTCGTGTAATTTCAATTCGGATTAGTCTATTATTTGGACTTTTTGCAGAGATATATATCTTCACTTTTTAGTATTCCGTATTTTTTAACAAAATCATTTGTAAGTGAGGTAGCATATTTATCAAGTTCAACTTTAAATCCTACAGATTCAAGCCTGTCAAGATAATCTCTCCCATATCTCCGTACGTGTTGAGGATGACCGTAGACTAGTTCATATTCTTCAGGTGACACTTTAGGATCTTCAAAGGTTAAATCTGACCATAGCGGTACTTGTAGTATTCCCCATCCTCCAGGTTTAAGTACTCTGTATAGTTCCTTCATTGCTTTAATGTCATTATTAATATGCTCAAGCACGTGATAGCAAAAAATATTGTCAAATGAGCCATCTGGATAATTTAGATTAGTTAAATCCATTTTTTGAGTTGCATTTGATCTTTCTATATCAACAGAAGTATATTCAATATCTGGACGGTCAAATAATGCTTTTGTTACAAAATCGTCAGGTCCAACTTCTAGTATTTTTATATTTTTTTCCTTATCAAAATCCTTTTTGGTTTTCATATATATATAAAATAGACGTTGTCGTTCAGATGAACCGCATTTGGGGCATTTAGCATTGCAAATAGTAACGTGTGGTAGTTTACGAATTTTGAGACCTTCAGTACTCTTCCAAAATTCTCTTTCTAATATTCCTGAAGGCAAGAATTTTCTAAAGCTCCAACCGCAAAGTACGCATTTGACCCTATTGCCGTAAAGGAAATAAGGTCTCAGTGACCTGATAAGTCTATTAGTTATTATTATTAAAAATACTAATAGCTTCTTTAATTGCATTATGAATTCTTAAATGTGATTTCATGTGATATGAGTGTATGTCAATTATTGGTTTATTAGACGCTCTACTTCTAATGACATATGGGTTGCTTGTATCTGGTGCCAATATGGCATTGGTGGAGAGGTTTTATTGATAACCGAGTTGATGAAACTTTGTAGTTGCTCTAAGTGTCCCTTGGACTCATTGGGGTTCGTTATTTTGTATGGCTTCGAATTATATACATTAAGAGTTTTGTAATCGTTCAAGGAGTATACCGATTCTGATTGGTATACTATCATTTGTTCTTTGGGGTATTTTTGCGAACCCATTGAAGTGAATGTTAAATTAGCTATAGACCCATTCTCGAATTTAAAAATCGCATTGAAATTTTCATTTTTTGAATGGGATTTATCTTTTGTATTTATTGAAACTGCCGATATATCTGATATTCTGCTGTTAGTGAGAAATGTGAACAAGTCATATACATGGCACGCTTCACCGATGTTTCTACCGGACCCTTCAGGATTTCTTAACCAATGAGTAGGGTCCAAATACCCAACATTCATTTGATATGAAATATTTAAAGACTCGCTTGTGGCGGATAAAAGTCCTGCTAGTTTTTGTATTAAAGGCGAAAATCTTCTGTTAAATCCAGTGAATATTATTGGTTGAAGTTTTTGCTTATATAAACTATTTAGACTTATTGCTTTAAATTTATCTAATTCTTCGTTATTTATTGCAAGTGGTTTTTCTACGAATACGCTTTTACCTGCATTAATCGCGTCAAGCATCATTTTGTTATGCATGTCATGACGAGTTGATATCAATACAGCATTAGTTTCTTGATCGTCTAATATTTCTTGGTAGGAGGTTGTAGCATATTTTGCATTATACATTTCGGCTAGTTCAAGTGATTTTGAGCCTTTTGTATTTAGAATTCCTGTTATATGTACTAAAGATTTCAATGTTTTTAGATTAGGGAGGTGGGTGTTTTGAGCAAATTTACCAGCGCCTGCTATAGCTATGCCTATCGGTTGTTTAGAAACATTGTTGGATTTATCAGTTAGTATTTTTGTGGTGAGCTTGGATTCTTTTTCAACAGTTGTATTGTATTGTATAGAAATGGATACTTTGGACTTATCGAGGGAGCTTGATTTTAGGGTTTCATATGCTTCTTTGACTGAGGATAAGTCATATGATTTGATGGTAGATTTAATGTCTATTTTCGAATTTGAAATTAAGCGTAAATATTCTGCCATATTTCGTTTTTCAGTCCATCTGACGTGATTATAAGGGTAGTCTATTCCAAATTCTTCATATATAGGATCTTGTCTGCCAGGCCCGTAGGAATATGAAGGAATTATTTCTATTTCTTTCGCTAAAATATCCGACCTGTCAAATTGAGTTAGTACATCTCCTACTATTATTACCCGGCCTTTTTGTTTTGTTGAGTTAATTGCTGTATTCAATGGTAGTGAACTATTTGATTTAGCGGTTACTATAGAAGTATCAACTCCCATATGTTCTGTTTGAATTTGTATGAGGTTTTCAATTTGAGAAATATCATTCTCTACCTCTATTATCCCTAAAGATTTTGCTATGTTGATTTTATTTTTATCTGGGTCATAACCAATTACCCTGTATCCTGCAGCGTTAGCTAGCTGTGCTGTGATTATTCCAACTGTACCTAGTCCTACTATTAATATATGCTCTCCAAGTCGTAGTTTACTTTGATGAATAGCGTGCATAGCTATTGATCCTACTGCCACAGAAGATGCCGATTCCAAATCACAATTTGAAGGGATATGAACTGATAGGTTTTCTGGTACACAAACAATTTCAGAGTGTGTTGCTTGAGTCGCACCGGCACAAGCAACTAAGTCTCCTGCACTGAAGGTTGTAACGTCTTCTCCTACCGATATAACTTTGCCGCTAACCGAATAACCTAACGGGGTAAGCTTGTATGCTTGAGATTTACGTTTTGAGACATATTTATTTATATCTTTTACAGTAGATTGAATTCCCTTGGCACTTATTTTAGACGCTACTTTTTTAATTAAATTAGGATTGTTTATTACATGTTTTGATAGGCTTGAAGAAGATCCTTGTACCTGTTCCAATGTGGTTAATTCCGTACCCGTAGAGATGAAGGAAAAATGAACTTCTACACATATTTCTCTACTGCCACAAATAGGAGCAGGAGATTCAATTAATTCTATTCCGTTTGGAGATGCTACTACTTGTTTCATTGTTTATTTTGACTTTATGAAAGATTCTATTCTTTTGTGTAAAGAATTAGAATCTAGTTTATGTGCTGAAAGAACTTCATCATTTGTTCCGCATTCTGGTATAGATTCAACACCTATTTTTAAACATTGCACGGGGTGATTGGTATTAAGAGAAGAGATTGCACTTAGAATCATATCTCCTTGGCCTCCAATAATGTAGTGGTCGTCTATAGTGACTATTTTGTTGAATCCAGCTATTTGGGACTTCAGCCAATTTAAATCAACATGGTTTAACCACGGTAAATTTATTAGTTTTATGCCAATACCTGTAGATGATAAAGATCTTGTTGCGTTATAGGCTTCTGTTAGCATAGTAGGACCGTAACTGAATACTAAGCAATCACTGCCATCGATTATTGTGGTTCCTTTTCCTTTTTCTAATTTATATTCATTCATAAGTGAAAATGGAACCGGTGTTGGTATTGATACTAGTCTGATGTAGCTGCTACCTCTGTAATTATTTACGCAATAATCCAAAGCAAGTTTGACTTCATGTTCTGTGGAAGGTTGTATCATCAAAAGATCAGGTATTGAACTTAAAGTGGATATGTCTCTAACTGACTGATGAGAATGCCCTGGACCAGCAGGTAAAATACCAGCTAGGGAACCAACGTATATTATTTTGGTTTTTTCTGTTGCATTATTGTATATTTGTTCGTTAGGTCTAGTCGAAAGAAAACAAGCAAATGAATGTACTATAGGCAATGAACCAGTAAGTGCGATAGCACCGGCTTGTGAAACCATGTCTTGTTCGGCTATCCCACATTCTATAAACATATCTGGATTAATTTTTTTGAACTCTATTGTTCCTGTATCTTTAACCAAATCAGCATCCAAAACAACTATTTCAGGATTATTGTCAATTTGGGATAGTAGGGAGGAACTATAAGCTGATATTAAATTTTCGGTTTCACTAATAACCTTTTTTACACTAGAAGTAACTTGTTGTGTACTTAAAGCTGGAAGATTTATAGTTTTAAGTAATTTATTTAAATGTGATTTTATTTCATTAAAAGCTGAATCATATTCTGAATCCGTAATGGCGCCACTATGAAAATCGTATGTGGTTGTTGGATTTAAAGAGAAATTCATAAATGAAACCCCTGATCCTTTTACGGTATCGGCTATGAGAACTTTTGGTTTATCAGTAACTTTTTTCATTTTTTGAAACTCTTGAGATATTTCAACAATGTTATTGCCGTCACATCTCCATGCACTCCAGCCAAATGACTCAAATTTAGCTTTTATGTTTCCCAAATCGCTGGTTTCAGTGACCCAAGTATCAGATTGGATTTTGTTATGGTCAATTATTACTGTTATTTCGCCCATTTTATCTGTATAGGCTGATTGTAAAGATTCCCAGATTTGACCTTCTTGTAATTCGCCATCACCTGTTATCACAAAAACTTTTGGATTGATGCCCGAAATCCGATTTTTAAATACGAATCCTTTAGCCTTTGATATGCCCATCCCAAGTGAGCCTGTATTTGTTTCTATGCTAGTGGTTCCCACATCAGGATGGCCTGGTAGACCATCGATTCTTCTTAGCTTATGGATGTTGTCAAATTCTAAAAGGTTTAGGCCTGTTAACACGGAATATAGAGCTGGTGCATCGTGTCCTTTTGAAGAAAAGAAAATATCTCTGTCTATATCTTTGGATTTCAGTTTTTCTAGATTTACCTCGTTGAGTAAAACCCAAGAAAATAGGTCTATACTGCTGAAGGATGTGCCAATATGGCCCGAACCAGCTTTTTGAATCATATAAAGACAATTTATTCGGCATAAATTAGAAAATATTTCAGCTTTAACCTCGGGACTACATGAGGATTCTAGCACTGATTCGAATTGCTGTTTTGGAATGTAAAATAAGTTGCTCATTGTATGTATGGTTTGATTTTTATTTCAGGTAAAATAGCCTGATTATTATCTATAATTTGTTTAGCCAATTCCCAATCTGAAGGGGTATTTACATCAATACCCTCATCTTTTTGTGTCAGAAAAGGCATAATTGTATGTCCAGAAATTGTCCTTCCAGAATATACTACTTTACACCAAGCAATCTCAAGACTTGCATTCTGGACATATATTTCAGGTAGGGTAGGGTATTGACTACTATGCCATGGTTGATTTTGTGGGCCGAAAGGGATAAGTGGGAGCATCCTGTTTTCGCGTATAACCCACATTTTACATGGGTGCTGCTGACATTTTTCTACTGCTCTAAGTGAATCAATTCCTGTTTCGTTTTTGAACTGGTTCCATGCTCTTTTAATAGTATCCGATTTCCTGAACGGACTTGTGGGCCTAAGTATACTAAAACAGTCGTAATTATTAGCGTTAGTATTTAGGTAATTAAGAGCATGCTCAACGAAATCTATGTCTGGTGAGTTATCAGTTGAAATATTTTCAGGTCTTATAAAAGGTACTTCTGCACCATAATGTTCTGATATTTTTGCAATATCTTTTGAATCTGTTGATACGATAATCCTATCAAATATCCCACTATCTATAGCTGAAATTATTGAATATGCTATCAGCGGATGCCCATTTAAAGATTTGATATTTTTGTCAGGTATTCTTTTAGACCCGCTTCTTGCAGGTATCAACGCAATAATATTTGGGTTTTTAATGGTATTATTCATTTCAATTTTTTAATCCAATAGCATGGAATTTCAAACGACAAATTCTACCAGGCTGATAATCCTCCATCCATTACCATATTGGCACCAGTCATATATGAAGAGGCTTCAGAAAGAAGAAAAATAATTGATCCTCCATACTCTTGGCTTTTAGCCATTCGGCCTAGAGGCACTTTTTTATGATATTCATCCAGAAATTCTTTGTCTTGGTTATTAAATACGCCACCTAGAGTCAATGTATTTACTCTGACGTTATTTTTTGCCCAATATGTTGCTAAATACCTGCTAAGACCATATATTCCGGATTTTGAAGCTGAGTACGCTATTGGTTTTAAAAAAACTTCTCCTAATTCTTTTCTGTATTCGTAAAGTCTTTGGTCGGGAGATAACATGCCGTATATCGAACCTATATTGATAATTGACCCTTGACCATTATTAGCCATGGCAGAACCAATTATCTGACATGATAAAAATACACCTTTTAAGTTAACATCTATCACTTTATCCCAGATATCTTCATCATAATCTTCAAATGGGCCATTAGACTTTGAAGATGAGTGTGGGGGAGAATCAAGACCAGCATTGTTAATTAATCCATTGGGAGGTCCAAATTTCGATTCCATTTTCTTTAGAGCATCAGATAACGAATTTTTGTTGGTGATATCTGTTTTGATGTAAATTGCTTGACCTTTATCGATAAGCTGAGTCGTATTATGAGAAGGCTCTAGATTATATTCAGACAAGTCTAATATCACAATATTAGCTCCGTATTCACCTAGTGTTTTGCAATAACTAGAACCAATTTGACCAAGTCCGCCAGTGACAACTATCGTTTTACCTTTTATTGAAAATAGGTTGCGTTTCATGATTAAGTCATTTAATGTGAATTAGGTCTATATCCTCGTCTTTAATAAAACTTTTGGTTGCATTTTTACCAATTATATAATTTAAATTATAAGGAGCTAAGCCGTCACCGGGTGATTTTATAGCGATATCATTTCTCGTGATAATTGAGCCGGCATCAATTGTTTTAGCGGCAACAATTTTTTTCCCCAGTTTGAATATTGGGTTTTTTTCTTTTTCAGTTAAGGATTTTATTCCGTCTCCCATCGCACTCTTAGCTCTTTGTAAATCCCTGACTAGTTTTTCTAAACCGGCGTATTCCAGAGAAAATGCCTGGTCAGTACCTTTCCAACCTCGGTTTATGGTGAAATGTTTTTCAATTACTCTTGCTCCTAGAACATACCCTACTAATGCCATTGCTATACCATTTTGATGGTCGGATAAGCCTATTATTATATCCTTGAAATTATCTATGTAAGTTTTGATTACATTTAGATTCATATCTTCAGGTTCTGCGGGATAACTTGAGGTGCATTGTAGTATACATAAGTTGGGGTTGATCGGCATTATTGTGTCATATGCTCTTTTAACATCGGTTAAAGTGGCTCCTCCAGTACTTACTAGTAATGGTTTGCCCAAATTGGCCACATATTTGATTAGAGGTATATTTGTTATATCTCCTGAAGCTATTTTATAGGCAGGCATATTTAAGTCTGCAAGAAAATCGACACTTTGAAAGTCAAAAGGTGTAGCAAATAATGTGATGTCCAAATCTTTAGCATGTTGCTGTAATTCAATATATTCTGATTTATTTAATTCTAAGAATTCTCTGTGTTCTCCATATGTTTTTCCAAAACTGTTTTCATTCATGTAAGGCATATCATACATGCTTTGAGTAAATAGCTCGTTGTTATTGCGTTTTTGTAGTTTTACAGCATTTGCTCCAGCTTGTTTGGCTTTAGTAATTATTGACTTTGCTTTTTCTATATCGCCTTGATGGTTACATCCTATTTCAGCTATTACGTAGCATTCAGCATCTTGATTAATAGTAGTTTGATTAATTTTGAGATTAGGTTTCATCATTTGCTGTTGCTCCATTATAGTAAATTGTACAGTTTTCCGTTTCTTTATGAATTGGTT
>CEUY01026815.1_pt1 | contig 14001 bp, 8 predicted proteins | sample 361481 | NCBI WGS metagenome assembly CEUY01 (sample SAMEA2622737, study PRJEB7988) | marine metagenome | isolation source: saline water (ENVO:00002010), including
TATAACGGTATCCCATGTACCGCTATTGTCGATATCGGCACTTGAAAATGACGTCGCAGATACATCGGTTTGGGCTGTGTTGTCAGACTTGCGAATGGAAAACCGACCGTGGCGAATGTTCTGTAAGACATGTCCACTTGCCAATATATCGGTCTGTAAATTGAGGTCGGTGTCTGTTATTCCTAGGGTCACGGCACCTGCAACATGACCTGGATTAGCAATTGCCAGTGACGTGTTGTCATGAAAATCCCAGTTCTCCTGGTTTTGCCAAATCGCTACTCCACCTTCACTGAGAATAACTACGTCGAGATCTCCGTCGTTTTCGATATCCGTAATTGCCACATCAGTAATTGCTATTTTCTCTGATGGCATCGTCTTTTCGCTTATTGCCAGGCTACGCGTTTTCGTTTCCTTATCGAAGACGTTTTTAATGAATAAGTAACCGGCCGGACCAAACACGAGGAAGTCGACATCCGATGCCATGTAGTTTTCTTCTGTCGAAACGTCGGCATCCCGATCAAAGTCAGCCACACGCAATCGAGTCAATTCCGGTGAAATATCAATACTTGCTACAGATATCCAGTTAGCGCCGCTGCCGTCATGAGAGAAAACCGTCAGCTTTCCTTGGCTAACCGCGACAAGGTCGGATTGACGGTCAAGGTCGAAGTCGCAAATCGCAATATCACTTGTCCCAGGTAATTCCGGGATAGCGGTCGCGTCATCGCCAGAGATAAATTCCACATTGACCTGATCCGTAGTAATTGTGGTAGTTGGGTTTTCTTTATAAAACAAGTCAGAAAAATCATGAATAACATATTCAAGAGGATGACGCTGCAGCCTGAACAGATCGGATTGGTAGCCGAACTCCTGACGAAGGACGTTGAATACCTGGATCATCCGGATCTTAACCCGATTCCATACCGTGACGTCTTCGTCTGAAATTCTCTGAATGAATCCTGGAACTTCGGAAACAAGATCGATTTCCTGCCTAGCCAGTACTGGAGCGAAGGGAGCAAGAGTCACTTGCATGTTTTCTAGAGTCTCGGAAACTTTTGGGTCTTTGGATTCAGCTTGTTCACGCACCAAGTATTCAAGCATGACTAGGCTCTCTATCTTTGCGGCAGCCGCATCACGAATGGCGCGTCCTCGCAATTCTGCATCCAGACTGTTTCGCACGTGCATGAATAATTCAGTCTTCGGAATATAGTCATTCGGCCGGGCCTTGATTGCCGCATCAAATGCCAACAGAGCCGCTTCGTCATCACCGACGGTGATTGCTAGCTTGGCATCCAGAATTTCAGCGATTCCTGACTCCGGATCAAAACTGCGCAAAGATGCAATAGATTCGCGAGCTTTTGCTACTGTGGCGGTGAATTTCTTGGGCCGTTCGTCAGCTTCCCCTTTCTGCTTTTCGGCGGCAAGGACTCCGGCGATAGCAAGGTTTTGATGTCCAAAAAGCTCATCGGGTTGTTCAGCAACGATCTTCTCGAAGACTTCGATGCTCCGCGTACCATCATTCGCAGTTTTGTTGGGGATGTTCTCTAGTTGTGCAATTCCTTCATTTTTCAGTGCGACTAGCTCATCTATGGAGAGCGGTTGTTCCGGTGGCAGATCCGGCAGATCGCTCGAATCGAATACGATCCAACCGACCAGCCCCAAGAGTAGTACCACGCCAACAATGAGCTTGGCCAGAGAGCCAGACGTGCTGTTTGAATCATCCATGATTACGTAATCTGCTCCGTGGCGATTTGTTAAAGGGCGTAATTAACGCGATTATCTTCCATGAATCCGTTACGTTTTGCAAGCTACATCAGTTCACCGATGACTACTTCAATAGATCCAACAACTCATTCACCTTCTGGTAAAAAATGGCTTCCCAGGCGGGATCCAGAATGCAGTCGCTGTCTTCTTGGGCTCCTCCACGATTTTCCAATTGCTCCGCAGTAGGAGCGTAGTAGATGTAACCGTTTGTGTAACCAGACACGTATGTTTGCTCAAATGGCGAATCTTCCTTGATCTTGAGGCCAATTGGAATTGTCAATTCGCCTGGATGAGTTATCAGGACGAATTCTCCTACCCTCAATCCAACAACTTCAACTCGAATTGGCCGGCGCTCCGCGTCAAGGTATTGTTGCTGGTGCATGTGTAGAAGACGCAAGTTTGTGCTTACACGAGACAATTCCTCCATCGTATGGATATTGCGCAAATAGGCTTTTACGTGAGAGCGATTTCGTGCGTCCATGCTCGAAAGTATGGCTCGACCTCGCTTCTCTTCGTGCATGTATCGGCTCGCGTGATATGTTGGAAATGCTTCCGCAAGCCCGTGTTTGTTGGACAATTGCATGAAGGTTTTGAGATTGAGCGTTGTACCACCGATGGATGCCATGAGCGACTGTTGCTGTTCCTCTTGCTGAATAATTCGCTCTGCAAGGTTTGAGCGAGGAAGATCAAGGTCATGGTTAAATATTGCTAATCGACTGTCGTCCGTCGTCTTAATCTTACGTGCAGCTCGTAATGTACTTAGACCTAACCGATTGCCGAGAGGCTCTGCTTCACGCGGATGATGCATGTCCTTATAGGAAATAGGGTTAATATCGCCTCCGCACCCCTGCAAAAAAAGCGCAACCGTGTCGCTATCAAGATTCTCTTCGATTACTTGCGATGAGTAACCGGTGATGTCCGCCGTGTTTGCTCCAGTTGGTGAACCCATGATCGGGTGCATGGAAAAGTGATACAGTACTGCAACCGTGTCGCCGTTAAGATTATCAAGTCGTACAACACCGATTTCTGGATCGATTGGCCCCACATCAGCAACTTCCTCGTCTGGTGGAAGCGAGTAAGCGTGCCGGACGTCAATCGTCTTGCCGCTTTTGAGGATCATCCGGCGGTTTTCCTGGATTCGGTCTTCAAAACCAGCTCCGACCCCGACCTTAACAGCTTCGAGATTAGCTACGGCTTGCTTGATCGCATCAAAGGTAAGGTCTCGTGAGTTTCTGGCAGGACTACCGTGGCAGTGGCTTGCATTGAAAATCAGATTCCGAGGTTCTATCCCCAGTTCTTTGAAGGCACGCTCACGAACGTACGGAATGAAATCGTCCTTGATTGAGCCGATCATTCCAAAGGAAACCACATCGAGCGTGATTACTATGACGGTTGTGTCCTCTGACTTAAGGGCCAACGCGCGAGCGTAAAGCGGTATTTCTACCGGTCCGGCATCCATGTTTGTGATATCGACCTTGGCTGCTCCCGCTTGCAATTCGGCAGCGGCTAACGAGCTCTGCAGGTTACCAAGTAGTGTCGACGTAATTAGTGTCGCTGTGATTATTCGTTGTAGCACGCGCATTACAATTCCCTCTTTGGTGAATTAGATGTGCGTGTATTTTATCAAATTCCAGCGTCTGACAGAGAATGTCCCGAGATGAGATTCGTGCATTAACGCTTTAGGCAGACGGATATCCAATGGATGCCAATAAGCTTGGATGGATTGCCATGGCAATTGTATAAACAAGATGAATAAGTATGGAAACGGCTATTCCAATTATGAATCCCTTTGCTGCTTGGTCTTCTTTTACTGTGTAACCATGCTCAATTCCCACTTCTTTAAGCCGGAACCCCATCGGACTGGTAGCACAACGGCAGCAATCTTATCCCCTTCCGCAATTTCCTCTAACGACGGCTTATCTTTTGATTTAAACGACCCACGAACTGTCGCTTCGAGATTTGCGATCTTGCCCCTAAGTATTATTCCATCCCGATACAAGTCATCCGGTCCATCGGAATAGCAATTGCGTTTACGTGTAACCTCAAAAGAGATTTCATAATGAAGAGGCTTGACCTAGGAAAGGAGTGACTCTCTGTCTGAATAACTCAGATCGCGATCCAGGAGTCGCTCGTAGAGTGATTTGAATTGATCTGCTGATTGAATGTCGACAGGGTTGATGTCGTTCACAGGTGAAAATCGCTCTAAGGTAACGGGTTAGCCATGGATTGCAGATGCAATGATCATAGCCAGCATGCCGGCTCCTGCCCAAAGTTCTATCTTGGCAATTCGATAGACTTTGTCGGGGAAGCGACTTTTAGTCCCAAGTTCGTTCACATCCTCGATGATATAGATTGCTGTAATGCACAAGAGAATGTAGCAGGTGATCATTAATCCGTAGCTAATTAAGACTAACGCTCCGGACGCGAGCAGCAGGCCTTTATTCACATCAGCGATATTTAGGTCTTTGAAGAAGTTGTCAGCCTTTTGTTTCCATGGTTTCTTGTCTTCATGCGGAATGACAAGTGTGCGAGAGTCTTGGTCTGCAGAGCGAACCCGTTCTCTCTTTGACTGAGTGTTTATATGTACCTGCTCGACTTCGACTGCGTTAATTCCTTCCACAGGGTTTGGCCTCGTATCATTTATTTGCTCATCGGGTACGGCTGTTTTAGGAAATGAGGACGATGGCGTTTCGATGTCATCAGCTTCGTTTGCATCATCAATTAAATCTTCGAACTGCTCCGCTGTGATCCCTTTGACTTTCGCAGACGGAACCGCTTCTGGCGCTTCGTCTTCCGGTTCGAGCTCCAGCTCTATTTCATCATCTTCGTCTTCCTCTTCGAGCTCCAGCTCTATTTCATCATCTTCGTCTTCTTCTTCAGGAGGGGGTTCGTGTTTAGCCGACTGGTCATCAGCTAAGGCATTATCCGTGTTCGCATCAGTGCTATCGCCTTCGGCCGGGCGATCTACCGGATCTTCCTCGGTAGACTCTTCGGTGAGCGTGTTAACTGAGTCTGAATCTTGCTGCGAGGCGGATTCGTCAGCGGCTTCATCTACGATCGGCTCTACATCGAGTACGGCAATGCACGCCAGACGGTCGTAAGCACTGTCCCACTTAATCGGAGACAGCACAACTTGTATTGTCTCTCCGGGACTGCACTGAGTGACGATTTCGTTCATATCAGCCGGTAGTTGTACAGCTAATTGATGCTCTGAATTAGCGATAGAACCGTATACAGACCGCCCGTCTCTAAATCGTGTGTCGGCGTTATATGCATAAGCACGCTCATAAGAGTTGTACGCAACATCCACCAGAAACACTTCGTCTAAGATTTTTTTGATTACGTCGCGGCGGGAGGAATCGAAGCGATCCAATGAATGGTATTCATCGAGCGTATTTACGAGTGTGGTTTGAGGTTTGACCATGGAGTTGTTGCTGCGAGTCAGGTGTGATTGTATCTTTCCTATATTAACATTCGTGTTGTCCGTATAGCTATTCGTAATTAACGGCGAATTATTGGAAATCTCTTAGCCACTTCTGCCAGAACGGTTCATTTTTCGACTTTTCGAATCCATGAAGTTTGTGTGACCAGCTGATTTAGAGATGCGAATGAAATATGTGCATTGGTTGCGTACTTAGGAGTCGAATTAGCCGGAAATGTCGCGAGCGTAGCATCTCCAACTAGGAACACATTGAAATCTTTCGACAGATTCTCATATCCGGCAGTTGTTGCACAAAAGCACATATCCGTTGCATATCCGGTGAGTATGACATGCCGGATCCCGTTGTCTTTTAGAAAATCACGGACTTTGTCATATCCTTCTACATCAAAGATCAATACATCATCATCATGCACGGTGATATCAGCGGTAACAGGTACCGGTAGTTGCCAAAACCCAGGTGCATTTCTTACCGCTAGTCCTTCAAACTGTTTGAAATAGTCGATCACGGGGTGTTCGCGAGATAATTCAAACCGGCTCGGCAGAGGCTCACTGGTGTATTTAAATGTATTGAGAGCCTTGTTTAGTGCAGCCTGTGCTTGCTTTCGTTCGGTAGCCGTCGGCGTATAGTCAATTGTCCGATAGAGCTTGGTGCGAATGGGATCGACAGGTCCAATCAGACTGTACATCACGAGCTTCACATCTGGTCGAAGCCGCTTAAGCAATGGATCAATTACCTCACGGGTATGCTTTCCGGCAAGGTGATTTTTTTCTGGCGTACAAAAATCTGCGACACCCGCGGGTTCTGGTGTCCGCCATCCCTGGCCATCATCGATTCCCCATGGATGAACCATGATTACCGCAGTTTCATCAGACCGAATTCGATTGGGCATCTCAATGATTCCGCGAGCGTTGTAAGAGAATCTCCATGCTCGCACGCTGAGATCTGCTCCATCGTCATTAACAAGAATAGGTGCCTCGTATCTCGTTAGCTCTTCGATCGGCTGTACAAATTCCGGATGATCATTTAGCAGTGGAGCAGGGGATTCCAGCAGCGTGAGCTTGTTGATGTAGATTTGTGTTTCTTCGTTTTCCAGGGTGCTGGATTCGACCAACGTATATAGACCTGTGATGAGAAGACTTGCAATAAGTAAACGCATGAAATGCTCCTGCACATGCTGATAGAGTAAGTTCCGGCAGTGGCGGCGCGCAATCACTGCCATAGATATGAATTCTAACAATTCACATACGGCGTTTCAGCTTTTCGTGTCGCTCAATTGCTAACTAGAGAAGACGTCAGACTTCAAACTGCCAGTGCTGTCTGCAAATCGATCGGTTTGAACACCAACGGTGTTTAACATGCTGACATAGAGGTTTGATAGTGGTACTGAGTCATCAAAGACCTGATAACTACCATGTTTTAGACCCATGTTTTTACCACCTGCAACAATAAGTGGGTAATTGCGGGCATTGTGTGTCGTGCTACATGCACTACCAAAGAGTAACATCGTGTTGTCGAGTAAAGGCCCATGCTCATCGGACACGTTCTTTAGCCGATCAAGCATGTATCCAAAGTTGCTCGCAAGCCAGTTGTCATACACACTCCACTCTTTCCATTTTGTCGAGTGGCTCATTCCATGGTGGCCGACGTTGATATCACATGCGAGTTTCGGGAAGCGATCTCCAAAGCCAATACCGTCCTCACGAGCCATCATGTAGGTCATGACACGAGTAATATCAGTTTGGAATCCAAGCACCATAATATCGATCATCGAGCGGATATACGCTTCAGGATTCTTCGTGGCATCGACTTCGAATTCGATATGATCAGCAGTGAACGGCTTCATAGGTGTATCGAGCCATTCCTCATTCCGCTGAATCTGACGTTCAACGGAACCGAGAGACTCAAGATATTCATCGAGTTTGGCTTTGTCGTTCTTGCCAAGTTGACGGCCCAAACGCTTGCTGTCTTCCAGCACCAGATCCACGATTCGCTTGCCACGCTTAATCTCTGCGCGTCGTTTTTCCGTGATGTCGCCACCTGACGGTGCAAAATATCGTTCGAATATCTCACGATGACGATGTTCAGCAGGGATCGGTTTACCATGATCATCGAATGACAGTGTAGACACTCGTGATTGATAGCCAACACCACCATCCACGGACGCGACGAGCGAAGAATAACGCGTCTTCTTACCAAACTGCTGCGCTGCCACTTGATCGATGGAAATCGAGTTTCGGTAATTACTTCCGGATACATCTCCGCCGGTCAACCACGAGTCACCAGCGATATGTCCAAGAACCTGACGGCTTTTTGGATGGCTGAGACCGCCAAGAATGCTCATATCATCTCGATGAGGTTCAAGGACTTTCAGCGTGTTGGTGAATTGGTAATCACGACCAGCCTGTAATGGAAACCAGCTATAGAGCTTGTTTTCTTCGACGTATTTATCCTTGTTCGGAATACCACAGCCATTTGGGAAGTACATAAAGCACATGCGCTTTGGCGTATCCGAGGTACTGGAAGCGGGAGCGGAGGTGGCCATCGCTTCGAGGTAGGGTAATGTTAAGGTAACGCCGACACCCTGTAAAAAGGAGCGTCGATCCAGATGCCATGATTTTTGGGTCATATCAAACCTATCCGTACGTATTTCCACAATGTGGATGTGACTACTTAATTATAGCTCATTAAATTCTTATCGGCTTCTCCGCTGCTGACGGAACAGCGGGCTCGTGATTACTTCTTCCATCACGACATGGAAGTTACTACCCCGATTGATGACGTTGTCGACGATTTGGTCTATTTCTTCTTCATCAACAAATGACATGTCGCGTCCGAGAGCATATGCGAGCAAATGTTCCACAAGCGATCGAGTGTATTTGACTTTTTCAGATTCTAAAATGTACTGCTTCATCTGGGCAACGCCATTTACAGTCACACCGGTAGGAAGTGCCACTTTGGTTGATGGGTTGCTTCCAGCATTACCGTTAAGCAGTCCCGCACCGTTGAAGTCTTCGAATACAAGTCCATACGGATCAAGCTTCTGATGACAGTTCCTACACGACACGTTGTCGCGATGGATCTCTAATTGCTGCGCAATGGTCAGATTTGTGTTCTTCTCCTTTTGCTCGAGATCCGGAACATTCGGTGGAGGCGGAGGCGGTGATTCACCAAGAATTCTTTCCATGAGCCAGACCGCTCTCTTGATCGGATGTGCCTGCGTCCCGTCAGAATGACCGCTAAGGAAAGATCCTTGCGTAAGAAGGCCACCACGTCCCAAATCAGCGGAAACAGGGACGGCGCGGAATTCGGTGCCAATCACATTTGGTATTCCGTAATACTCTGCCAGATTTTGGTTCACCATTACGAAATCACTATCGATTAGCGTTGAGATCTTCAAATTATTCTGTAAGGCGTGTGTAAAAAAGTAATATGTCTCCTTCGCCATATCTTCTTTGACGAATCGAGTAAACGCAGGGTGTTTACGAACGTCCACGAGCATTTCTTTATGACGGTAGATTTTGAGCCACTGATCACAAAAGGACTTGGAAAACTCCATGATCTGCGGTTGAGCAATCATGCGTTGAATTTCGTCTGTTAGGTTATCACTTAATTGGTTCTTAGCAGCGAGTTCGTAGAGACGTTGGTCTGGTGGACTATTCCAAAGGAAGTATGAAAGTCGTGATGCTAGCTCATGCTCGCGTTGGGACTTTGTCTTTCGTTCAGCATCGGATTCTGCCATGAACAGGAACTTCGGAGAGCAAAGCACAGCGACGAGAGTTTCCTTCACGGAGCCTTCGTACGTGTCGTGATCTCCGCAAATGCTAAGCCAAAACTCGTGGTACAAATCCACTTCCGCTTTTTCAACTGGGCGTCTAAACGCTTTCGCCATGAACGATGAAAGTACCTCGCGGGTATAGATATCTTTGTTCTCACTATTTGGCGAATCAAAGAAGACAGCCTTATGGCTCTCAGGCGGCCATTCAGGAAAATACGGCGCCTCGAATTCCATGGACTCCACGATGATTCGTGACCCGGATTTTGACCGATCTTTAATGAAGTCACCGTTCCACACAGTTAATACCATGATATTGGCGAGGTCGCTCATTTCATTGAGATCAACTTGCGGCGTGGGAAGGTTTTCCAGGCGTCCAGTGAACTCGTAGGTTAAGAATTCATTGTGAGCGGTCGTAATGGGCTGAATGCTGCCGAAGCGTTGTGCATCCTGGCCGTCATCGGTGCGATTACCAAGTGAGACCTGAAGTGCCGCTGTTCTGGCATTATCCTGTTGCCATTGATCTTGATATGCAGCGACTTGTTCTTCTCGTTGGCGTCTGATTTTGTGATCATCGGCAAGCGGCGTTAAGGCGAGATCACCAAGCTTGATGTCTGCATTCCACTTGAGCAGAATTGTCGTCTCACCTTTCGGTAGTGCCATGATACCGAGGCTGGAAGCGAAGAGTTCGAGGCTCGCGTCATCGTTTTTCTTTTCGTATTTGCGATTGAGCTTAGTGTTGTGTTGCACCAATTCAAAACCGAAATCGACCTTTGGGTCATTGGCCAAGGCAGAACGAACAACATCAATATGAAATACATCTGGTGAATCAAGATTGATAGTGTATTGCGCGGCGCGACTAGGATTACTTTTATCTTTTGTAACCAGGAATCCATCCTTCAACTCCACACGCGTAAGCTTCTTGGCCTGATCAACGGAAAACACGACCGCATCCTTGCGATGCGTCACTTCTTTATTCTCAATCGTACTTTGAGGTTCAACATTTCCATAAGTGCTTTGAAGCGGTGGCTGCTTACTATCAACTTGTGCAGCGCGAACTCGTAGTGCAAACGAGCCTCTGGCTGGGAAATCGCGGCGTATTAACATCTTCAGATTAGGTGATGGTCCATGCCAACTGCCAGGCGCAACTTCCTGATGAGGAACAGCGGAATCCAATAGCATTCCGTTGGCAGCCATTTCATAACGGTTGCGGTCCGAGCCTCGCATGCCAATGCCAAGGTTGTGTAATACGTTGGCATAACGTCCTTCGCGTGCGGTTGGATCCACTGCAACTTCATTTCCATTAGAGTCTAAAACGTATGGAATAAGATGGCTGGTATCCACCGGTTGTGATACGTATCCGCCAAATCGACCAGCCTTCTTTTCATTTGGAAGCGACTTGCCGATATCGGTTCCCATCCGGAGTTTGTACCGTACCACTTCCGGCTTTTCGGTGAAGATTGCCTGATCGAGAGCTTCACGTGCGATCCGCTGATAATACTCAAGGTGTAGCGGAGTGGCTTGGAGCACCGATCCGTTGTTGCTGAACCCGGACTGAGACTTAGCGTCTTCAGGAAGTGCATCACCAAAGTTAACAGTGACGCCCAGAAGTTGTTGTAGTGAATTTGTGTACTGTGTTGTTGTCAATCGACGCATGACAGCACGACTAGATGTTTGGCGTTTTTCGATCGCCTTGGATAACTCGCCCTGGATCCATTCAATCATCCGTACCAGTGCTTCTTCGTCTGGTTGCTCAGAATCTTCAGGCGGCATCTTCCCCAGATTGATCATGTTGAGTGCATGATGCCATCGTTCAGCGTCAGGACCATTTAGCATGTCCGGATTCAGGTTATCCAAACGGGTGTTGGCTTCCTGCACCTCTTTGTTGTGACAGTCCAGGCAAAATGTCTTTAGAACCGGCGCCACGTCTTTCGCAAATGACAAATTCTTGTCGGCGGCATGTAGTGGGCCGCATAGAACACAAACGAAAATCCAAACAATGGAATGGGTAAGAAGATTCTTCATCATGCAATCGGTAGACATGTAGAGGTTTGTATAAGCAATAAATGCTCAAGGTGGGCGATTGGTGTGTGCATGTATTATAGACGGAAAGGCAAATTATCAGAATGTGGGAATCACTGCATATGCATCACAAAATACTGCACCTTCCGCTGTTTTATGATGTAATCAACGAAGCACTGTATGTAACCATTCCTTGGCAAAATTGTGATGAAACTCAAAAACCACTTGTTATTTACCTTCATTTTCGTTGGCCTTGCGATTGACTCGACCAAGGCTGTGGAAGAATCCATTCGGCGAGTAGCCCCCAGGACTTCTTATAGCAAGGCTGTCGTTGTTACAGGGAAAGAGCTAATTCAATCAGCACAGTTTTATCCAACGGCAGATGGTCGCAAAATTACGGCGGACTCTGCGGCTGCCCAGGTGAGGCAGATATTTGAAAACCTGTCTAATATGCTTTTCGAGGCTGGTGCACAGCAGACAGACCTTGTGAAGCTCAATTTCTATGTCGCTAGCCCTGAGGTGCGCAGATTGGCGATCGAGCAATTGCGTGTATGGAGTGGCGGTAAGGACTTGCCAGCTGTTTCCTTTGTTCAGTCACGTTTACCGTACGAAGAATCATTTATCGCATGCGACTTTGTCTCTGCGGTGGCGCCCGCTGGTATGAAGGAACCAAGTCGTGGTATCCGTGATGGCAGTCGAACGTGGGAGAAGCATGCTGATTTCTGTCAGATTCCAAGTGGTGACCTCATTTACATTTCAGGCCAAGCGAAGCAAGGGGATGACCTTGGTGAGGCAACTCGTGCGACTTTGGAATCGCTCGAACAAACACTCGGCCAACTGCAGCGATCCAAGCGGGATATCGTGCAGATAAAGTGCTTCTTGAATCCCATGGAAAAGGTTGAATACGTAACGGAACAGATTCATGTATTTTTTGGAGATGAGTTAGTGCCACCGTTATCCCACGTGGAATGGACGTCCACCGGGCTACCGATCGAAATTGAAATGGTGGTCGCCTCACCGCCAACAGATGCAGAAAACTCAATCACCGTTATTACCCCGAAAGGCATGACTCATTCCCCAGTGTTTAGCAGAGTCATTTGGGTGCAAAGTGACACGCATATTTTTCTTTCGAGCGTGTCAGACGATGCAAGTGATGGAGCTGTTAGAGAAGCAGAGTCCGTGTTTAAGGAGTTAAAGATGGTCCTGGACGAATGCAATTCAGACTTTCGGCACTTAGTAAAAGCAACGTATTACGTCTCCAGTAACGCAGCGAGTAGTGCACTGAACGAAATCCGTCCGACACTGTATGATCCTAAACGCCCACCCGCTGCTTCCAAAGCAGCCGTACGAGGAATTGGACTGGATGTAGGCGAGTTATCTGTGGATCTAATTGCCGTACCACGTAAATAGTTATGTAAGTTCGCCGAGAGAATACGACGTATCTCGAAACGGTTCGAACTTTCTGAGAGCTTGTCGCCTAATCGACTGGCTCTAGCTAAACAACTCGTGAATTGGCTCGCCGCGGTTAAGCGTCAGTGGCCGATCGAATCGATCTCTAATTTCTGACGACGGGTCTATGCCGAGCAGGCTGTAGACCGTCGCACCGAGATCTTCAGGTGAATACGGCCGCGTTATTGGATAGGCCGCATGAGGGTCTGACTTGCCAATTACCTGGCCGCCGCGTACTCCACCGCCGGCGAAGACTCCGAAGAAGCATGGTCCCCAGTGATCACGGCCGGCGTTCTTGTTGATCTTGGGTGTTCGTCCAAATTCACCAAGCATCATCACAAACGTGTCGTCCATCATTCCCATTTGATCAAGATCTTCAAGTAATGCACTTACTCCCTGATCGAGTGGTGGTAACAACGCGTCTTTAAGGCGAGGGAAAATGTTGCTGTGGCTATCCCAGTTCTGTACTCGCCCAATATTCACTTGTACAACCGGTACACCAACCTGGAGAAGTCGGCGGCCAAGCAAGAGTGACTGGCCGGTCATGTTTCGACCGTACCTGTCGCGCGTGGTGTCTTCTTCCTTTTCCATTATGAAAGCTTCGGCGAGCTTGCTCGAAGTCAGAATGGAATACGCCAATTCCTGTTCACTAGTCATGCGACGTGCAGCAGCCGTGCGAGCTAATCTGTTACGCTGTTGGTTCAAGTCTCCAAGTAGTGAATTGCGATCACTAATTCTATTGACGTCGAGTCCGGGGGACAGGGTTAACGCGTCAACTTTGAAGTCTTTGTTGTTAGGATCACCATTGATCTGCCAAGGATCGTGCTTGGCACCACAAAGTCCAGCGTGTTGACCAGGCCAAATCAGTGGGCTTTGGACAAGGAATGTTGGCAAATTTACACCACTGGGAATTCCATCGCGACGCGGACGGAGATAATCCAGAGCACCGGAGTAATTCGGCCAGTCGGTGCGCGAAGCAATCTTGTCGAAAAATCCACCTGGCTGTAATTCACCTGTTAACACATGGTGAGTCGACATCAGGTGATTGTTGTCCTTGTGAGAAAAACTTCGAACGACAGCGTACTTATCCGCGTGTGCTGCAAGTTTTGGCAAGTGCTCACACACATGAAGACCAGGAATGGATGTTTGAATCGGATTGAAATCACCACGTACCTCGGCAGGTGCATCCGGCTTCATGTCAAACGTGTCGTGATGGCTGATTGCACCCGTGCAAAAGACGATGATCACTTGCTTGGGCTTCTTGCCTTTAAGTACAGCATTGTACTGCTCACTTGTTTCTGCGCGTGCTTGTCCTGCTAGGATTGAGGGCAAGCCGAGTCCCATCAGGCCTGAATAGCCGACTTGTAGAGACTCACGACGTGTTAAACCTGTTTTGTGCTTATGCATAGATCAAAATTGCTTGCAAGCTTAAAGGCGAGGTGGATTGTGGAGGGAGAATGCGCTTCTTGCGCCTTCTTCTATATTATAGTATCGGAAACCACGATAGATGTCATGAGAGATCAGTATTGGCCCCTGACGTTTGGTGCCGGTGCT
>CEUY01488250.1_pt1 | contig 13983 bp, 14 predicted proteins | sample 361481 | NCBI WGS metagenome assembly CEUY01 (sample SAMEA2622737, study PRJEB7988) | marine metagenome | isolation source: saline water (ENVO:00002010), including
ATTGTGTTTTCACCTTTTGCTGATGTTATATGAACATGGCCCTTTGGCTGTGTCCAAAATGATCCAGCTGGCATCCATTGGTTTTCTGCATTGGCATCATCATTGTGTACAAGTCCGCTAATTACAACGCCTCTATATGATACATTATGGATGTGCGGTGGTGAGCTAAAGCCATCTGTTGGTTTAAAAATAAAACCTGTAGCGCCTTCTGCTTTTCTATTGCCCCATACATCACCAGCCATTGGGCTTTTGTCGCCTCTTGCTGGGTTTAAAGCATCAAATTTTATATCTTGTGTTAAAGTAATTTCAGCAGGTTGTTCATTATTTGCACATGCTGTAAGTAGTGTGCTTGCCAGTGCTAATGTTAAAAGTTTTTTCATGTTGTTCTCCTTATTTGACTATATTTTTGTTATAAGTTATATTTATCTATAAGTCCAATTGATAAATTAAATAGAAACTATTAATAAAATGAATAGATATAGATTAGATACAGATTTAATTAGCTTAAGAGCTTTTATTGCTGTTGTTGAAGAGGGTAGCTTTTCAGCTGCTGCTGTAAGGGTTGGCAGAACGCAATCTGCCGTTAGTTTGCAAATAGCTAAGCTAGAAGAACGCCTTGGTGTTAAATTGCTAACAAGAACTAGCCGAACACTAGAACTTACAAGACAAGGTGAACAATTTATAAGTTATGCTAGACGAATTTTAGAACTAGCAGATGAAGCTGTTTTAGCAGTAAGTTCTCCAGAAGAAAAGGTAGTATTAAGAATAGGATTCTCAGAATATTTAGTTCCGCAACATTTGCATAAATTACTTGCTACATTCCGCCGTGCTAACCCTAACTGTGATTTAAGCTTAATGCTTGGTGTTGGTGATAATTTAATTGAAATGCAAAATAACGGCCAGCTTGATGTTGTATTTGCTGGGCCCAATGCAGGAACAAACGGTACTTTATTATGGGAAGAACCATTAGTATGGACTGGTGAAGTTACAAATAGTGACATGTTAGATTTAGTTTTAATGCATGCGCCATGCTCATTTAGAAAAGAAGCTTTAGATGCCTTAAATAGATCAAATAAGGCTTATAAACTTTGTGTTGATGCAAACTCTATACAGGCTGTACAGGCATCTGTTAAAGCAGGTATTGGTATTAGTGTTGTACCTAAATCTGCAGTTTTAGAAGGTATGTCATTTACTGAAGGTTTACCTGCCTTACCAAGTACAGGTGTAATGGTTTATAATAAAAAAGATAACGTTAATTTATATGCTCAAAGGTTTGTTGAATTTTTAGTAAATGAGGTAAATGCTTAATTAACCTTGAAAAAATCACATTTGTATATTATTATAGTAAATGATAATTAATATCATTTACACTACACGCCAAGGAGCACTATATGAAAAAACTAAAAGGTTTTTTTAATTTAGTTGTAAAAAACTACTCACAATATTTTGAGCACAGCTTAGAGTATCATGGGTGGAACCGATTTTAAGAAACGAAAAAGCCGCATTATGCGGCTTTTGCTTTTTATAACATTCTATTCATTAGTACAGTGTCAAAGTATTCATCTTTGCCGTTTGTATTTACTGTGTAAACTTGCTCGTGGTATTTTGTAAAGCCTAGTTTTCCATATAAACCAATAGCAGCAGTTTGTGTTTTAGTTACGTGAAGGTTCATTTTTTTATAATTTCTCTTCCTTGCTTCTTGCATAAGTTCATCAGCTAACCTTCTGCCTAAACCTTTACCTTTGTATTTTGGCTTAACATGTAGTTTACAAATTTCAACTTCATTGTTTTGGTCATTCCTTAATGCACCAATACCAATAATTTCTAAATCATTTCTTAATAAGAATACTCCACCATTATCTTTTGTAAAGTCAGTATTCATTTTATTTAAAGAACCATGGAAGTCAATATCTTGAATAAATCCTTTAGGATTATCTTTAATTGAGTTTTCATAAAGTTTAGATGCTTCTGCAAGGTCTATATCTGTAAGAGGCATAAATTTATAGTTATCCATTATTATTTTCCTTTTTTATATAGTTAATAGTTGTTTGTTTGTAAATTTCGAATAAATTAAGTAGATCTTCAACAGCTACTGATTCATCAATTTGGTGCATACCACCTTTAGTGCCGTAGTTATTTGGCATATCACCTACAACGCCACCTTTTTCAGGTACGCCAAGTTCAATAATTTGTGCATTAGGGAAGTAAGAGTGGACAAACCTTGCATCTGTAGTACCACCTGAAGAATCTAACGTAGGGTTTTTACCTAAAGTATTATGCATAACCTCTTTTGCTGATTGTGCTAAGCTTGCTGGTTCACTAAAATAAGGAATAGAAGCTGTAGAAAGGTTACAAACTAAGTTTACATTTCCTTTTTCGTACATTTCTTTATAGTGATGGTAGTCTTTATGGTTTTGATATTCTTTAGGAACATTCTTTAAATAATCATTTAATAGTTTTTCAAGTTCGTGTTTTGTGGTTCTATCTGTGTATCTAATACCAAAAACTGCTTTTGCTTGTGCTGGTATAACAGCAGTGGCATTTTCACTGCCAGATGCAATAGATACAACTTCAAAATCTGTAGATGGTAAAAATTCATTACCATCATTCCAACGTAAATCGTTTAAAATCATAATGGCAAAGTTTAAAGCTCTGTTAGGGTTTAGGTATAGCTCTTTATATGCTCTGTGGCCTTGAATACCATCAACAGTAACAGATCCAATTAATGATCCACGTCTGCCTACTTTAATAAAATCTTGTAAATAATCAGGTGAAGATGGCTCACCAACAATAAAGGCAGTAGGGTTCATTTTTTGTTCTTTAATATATTCAAGTACTTTTTTAGATCCGTTAACCGCAGCCCATTCTTCATCTGCTGTAATAATAAAACCAATTTTACAGTTGTTATTAGCCAGGGCTTGCTCTTTTATTATTTCTTCAATACTTGTAATAAATGTTGAAACGCTAGACTTCATATCAGTAGCTCCACGGCCATAAATATAGCCATTTTCTTGAGTTGCTTTAAACGGAGGGTAAGTCCATAGCTTTTCATCACCAACAGGTACAACATCGATATGGCCCATGTATACTAAAAATGGATCCTTTTTATTGTATTTACCAATTTCAATCTCTGCATATAAGTTTTCTACAGCGTAATCCCACTTTTCATGGCCGCCTTCAAAAGTCATTCTTTTTGTTTCTGCACCCATCTCTTTTAAAATATTTTCTAAATAATCTAATGCATCAGCGCAGGCTTTAAACTTCTCTTCTTTGTTCTCTCCAAATGGTGTTTCAGAAGGGAAAGAGATTAGTTCGCTTGCTCTTGTAATTACCTTATCTTGTAATTTTTTTTCTATCATTTTACAAATTTACCTTGATTTTATTAAACTTTTCACTTATTAATAGTAATGATAATCGTTATCATTTAAAAAGACAAGAGAAAAGGTATAAAAATGGAAAATAAGTTTACAGATATGTTTTTAGAAGGTTACAACTTACTAAAAGTGCAAGATGATTTGTCGCCAAATAATAAGTTAGTTAACTATGTTCTTTCTAGCTTGGTGCAAGTTTCAAATGATAACTGCTGTAAGCTTTGTTCAGTAACAGATTGCTCTAAAGTGCAAAATGCTATTTGCGATTTTAGGACTATTTGCGCAAAATCAGAATGTGAAATGGAGAAATACTGGGCAGATATCTTTAATAGTAAAGATTCACTAACCTTAGAAGATTTAAAGAGCTTTTGGTACTATGATAACTACGAACTAATTACAGATAAAGAAGTAACTTTAATGAAAAGAAACATTAAAGACTTAGAATCTAAAAAAATTATTTTTGTTGGTTCAGGTTCTATGCCTTTAACAGCATTAATTATGCATTATAAATATGGTTTAGATGTTACTTTGTTAGATATGGATAGGGAAGCTGTAGAAAAATCTCAAAAGTTAGTTAAAAAACTAGGTTTAAACATTACAGTAGAGCATAAAGACTTTTTTGAATATAACCTAAGTGGTTTTGATGTTGTATTTTTAGCTAGTTTAGTAGCAGATAAAAAACAGGCTATTGAAAAAATTAAAGTTAGTGGAACAACTCACTTTTTAACAAGGGGTGCAGATGGTGTTTATAAGATTTTTTATGATGACTTATCTGATGATATTAAAAGCGGAATGCAATATAGCTACATCCCGTCAGATCATAAAACATTAAACTCATCATACTTGTTTAGTTTATAAAGAAAAACCTCAGAGTAATCTGAGGTTTTATGTTATTTGATTTTCTTACCGTATATTTCAATAATATGACCTGTCATTTCATAACCAAGTTCTTCGGCTCTTTTCTTTAATAGTGGGTCAATATCAGAACAGTCAAATTCTAAAATCTTTTCAGATTCAATATCAACTAAGTGATGATGGTGTTTTTTTGAATATGTGTTTTCATAAACAATAGTATTATTTTTAAATACATGCTTTGCAATGTAGTTGTTGTCTTCTAATAGTTTTAAAGTTCTGTAAACTGTCGCAATACCAACATCTGGGTCTTCTTCTTTAACTTTATTTAAAATATCATCAATACTTAAATGATCTTTAGAACTAAGTAAAATATCTAGTAAAATAAGTCTAGATTGAGTAACTTTTAAGTTTAGTTGGTTTAGTATTTCTATTGCTGTTTTTTCGCTCATAATTACATATGCCTTTTAATGCTTTTGTTTAAACTGATATTAAGATGATATTATTTATGGCTTTAAAAAGCAAGTTAAAAGTAAAAGCCCTACAGTATATGCAAGGCTTTTAATGATTAATTTATAGGCTTTTAGAAATTATATCAATAATTTGATCAACGGCTGTACCATCACCAAATGTATCATCAAATGAGCCAATATTTTCTAATTCTTTGATTGTTTCATTTAGTTGGCTTAGGTCTGTTACTTCTCTAATAGCTTTACGGTCTGTAATAGGTAAGAATGATTTTTCACCTGTTTTATTTAGCATTATAACAGGTTTGCCCAAGTTATAAGCATTAACTAAAATAGTTGAAGAGTAGCCTATTACAATGTTTGCAACTTTCATGAAGTCGTAAAGGTTAGTATTTTCAATAAATGTTGCATTGTTATCTAAACACCACTGTCTAAACATTTCTTCATCTTGTGAAGTATGACATTTAACTAAAAGTTTATAGCCAGATTGTTCACATTTAGTTTTAATTTCTTCTAAGTTTGCTTTTACAATTTCTTCTGTGTTTTCAAACTGAGAGTGAGTTTCACCTGTGAAAATAGTTTTTTGATCATTCCATAAAACATATTTTTCAGCATTTAAGTCATACTTTTCTTTTAACTCTTTAATTTTATCTGTATCTAGCTCTTTAGCCATGTTTACAAACTTATCAAAATCTGGATTACCAGTGATTTTAATTAATTTAGAGTCAACATTGTATAAGTTAATAAGGTTTTGTTTAGCTGTTTCATTAATTACACAAATATTGTCAGCAATTAAGTTGTAGCGTTCAAAATTACAGAATAAGTCTGGAATTTGTAATGATGGGATGCCATTTTCTTTAGCTAATACTTGTGCTGCTTTTTCTGCTCTTGGAGAGTTTGTTGTAATTACAAAATCAGGAGAGAACTTATTAAAAATTCTTTGCATCATAGTAATTGGTAGTAATGAGCCACGGCCGTTAGTAGTGTAGTCATCTTTTGCTTTTTCAAAAGAACCTTTAGATTTAACTAAATCTGCAAAAGAAAAACCTAAATAAGCAATAGTTTCTTCTTCATCAATAACTTTATTACCATTAGCTTTCATTTCATCTAATAGCATTTGGCCATATTTTTTTACATCTAAATCAGTTTCTAATAAAAAACCTTTAGCAGAAACACAATCAATACCAATGTTATTGTATAAATCGGGGCCTGTGGTAAAGCTTGCTACATTAACATTAAAGCCAAGTTCTTTAGCTTTTTTTATTAAAGGAGCTAAGATAAAAACATGAGCTCCTCCATATGATACAAATAGTAGGTTATTTTTTCTCATTTAATTCAATTAATACCTCTGCTAGTCTTAATTCTCTTTCAACATTAATATCTAAAATCTCACTTTCTTTCATTTCAAATAAAAATGGCTTAGAACCAAAGAAATATGAGTTTTCTAGCATTTGTTTGTGTGGTTGAATAAAGATACCGCCATCTTGTGCATAAAACACAGGAAGTTCTTTCGCAAGAGGGTGTCTTTCTTGGTATGGGTTGTAGTTTAGTGGAGTTTTATCTGTGTTCCACAGGTGCTCTTGTACTTTATAAACTGAAAGTAGAGAGTCATGTGTGCCAGCTTCTAGGTTATCTCCAAAAGTTTTAATAGCATTGTCGTAAGTGTCAGCTTCAATAAATGGGTTTGTGCAGTGTGCCCAAATAACTACATCTGTTTCAACTCTGCTTACCATGTTGTGAATCATTTGGTTTGCAGATTGTGTTTGTACGTACTCTTCTTCTAAAATAGTTTCTGCACCATATTTTTTAGCTTCATTTAAAACATCTTGGCTTTTTGAACCAACAACAATTCTATCAATATATTCAGATTCTTGTAGCTGTGTAATTTTTCTACCTAGTAGGCTTTTACCTGAAAGTTCTCTAAAGTTTTTTCTTTTGATTCTTTTACTGTCATCTTTTGCTGGAATAATAGCAACAACTTCTTTTCCGTTAATCATTTTTTTGCCTCATTTTATTTAAATAATTTCTTAGATATTATCTGTATTATCATACTTTATTCAAGAGTAAAGCTCAAACAAAAAAAGCATTGGTGGTAAAAAAAGTGTGAATATTGGTATTTGTTTGGCTATATTGATTGCAAACCCTAGCCTGATGTGCTATATTTTAAGGATATTTTTCAATAAAAACATATGAAGGAATACCATAATGGTTAGACTATTAGACTTTGTAGGATCTCTACTATTATTCATCGCTTTACTGCCTTTGTTTGCGGTTCTATCACTATTGATTTTCTTACAAGATTTCCATAATCCAATATTTACACAGCAAAGAGTTGGTAAAAATTTAAAGCTATTTAAAATCCTTAAGTTCAGAACTATGAAAGTTGAACAAGGTGAAATGGCTAATAAAATGACTCAAAAGAATGATACAAGAATTACATTTTTAGGTAAAATTTTACGTAAAACAAGTTTAGATGAGCTGCCACAAATTATTAATGTTTTAACAGGTGATATGAGCTTTGTTGGTCCTCGCCCTTATATGGCTTGGCAAGTTGAGCAATTTAACAATGAAGAAGAGTGGGCTAAAAGACATACTGTAAGACCTGGTATTACAGGCTTGGCACAAATTAATGGTCGTAGTGCGTTAGATCAAAACGCTAGAACTAAGCTTGACTTTGAGTATATTGATAACTATTCATTAAAAATGTACCTAAAGGTATTTATAGATACATTGTTTAAAGTAGTAAAACTAATAAAAAGCGCAAACTAAAAAAGATTGGAGTATTAAATGACTCAAGAATTAAACTACATCTTAATTACAAATGATGTTACAGAGGCTGAAATTTACGCTAAAGCAAATGTTAGTCGTATTATGATTGACCTAGAGATTAACGGTAAAGATGCAAGGCAAGGCCACTTAGATACAGTTATTAGCCGACATTCTGTTTCTGATATTAAACCAGTTAAGCAAGCTATTGCAGCTGTTGAAGGTACAACTTCAAAGCTTTTAGTAAGAGTTAACCCTTATGATGAGGCAACTTCAAAAGCTGAAATTGATGAAGTTATTGCAGAAGGTGCAGAATATATTATGCTACCAATGTTTACAACAGTAGATGAAGTAAAAAGTATTGCTGAAATTATTGATGGTAGAGTAAAGCTAGTTTTATTATGTGAGCATTACAAAGCATTAGATTGCTTAGATGATATTTTAACAGAAGTTAAAGATGTTGATGAAGTTCACTTAGGTTTAAATGACTTAAGAATTTCTATTGGCTATAACTTCTTATTCTCAGCATTTATAAAAGGCTATTCAGAAAAGTTTGCATCAATTATGCAAAAACATGGTAAGCCTTACGGTATGGGTGGTGTTTCTGCTATTGGATTTGGTGATTTACCTGCAGAAAAAATCTTAACAGAGCATGCAAAGGTTGGCTCAACAAGAGTTATTTTAAGCCGTCACTTTAAAAGTGTTGTATTTAAAGATGGTATTTCAAAAGAAGATACAGTTAAGAATTTAATTGAAGAAACAGACAAACTTTCTGCTCATTATGCTAAACTTCTAAACCGTTCAGAAGATGAAGTTAATGCAGATTATGCAGATATGGCTGCAATTATTGAAAAAATTGAAAATAGATAGAGAGTTCTAAAAGCAAATGGACAAAAGACAAAATGTTATTAAGGTAGAAGATGTTCTACCAAGAAATAGTAGAAAAATTGAAAATCAATTAATTGAAGATATGGTTAATGATAAAGTAATTTTAATTACTGGTGCTGGTGGTAGTATTGGTAGTGAAATTACAAGACAAATTGTTAAATTTAAGCCAAAGTTTGTTCTATTAATTGATAATAGCGAATATAACCTTTACAAAATTGATAAAGAGCTTATGGATGCTGAAGTTCCAAGAATTCCTATTATTGCAGATGTTAGAGATGACTACTACTTAAATAAAATCTTTAAAAAGTATAAGCCAAACATTGTAATTCATGCAGCTGCATTAAAACACGTTCCAATGGTTGAGTTTAATATTGAACAGGGTATCCATACTAATGTTATTGGTTCATTTAATGTTGCAAACCTTTCTAAAAAGCACAATGTTGAAGTTATGACAATGGTTTCAACAGATAAGGCTGTTAACCCAACAAATGTTATGGGTGCAACAAAAAGAATTGCAGAAAAATATTGCCAAAGTTTAGATCTAGAATCTGAAACTACTCGTTTTACAACAGTTCGCTTTGGTAATGTTCTTGGTTCTCGTGGTTCTGTTTTTGAATTATTTACAGACCAGATAAGAGAAGGTAGGGACTTAACATTAACAGATAGTCGTATGGAGAGATTCTTTATGACAATCCCAGAGGCATCACTTCTTGTGCTTAACTCAGCAAGTATGAATATGTTCCATGAAATGAAACGTGGTAACATCTTTGTTCTAAAAATGGGTGAATCTGTTAAAATTGTAGATATGGCTAAAAAAATGATTGAACTTTCAGGTTTAGAGCTAGACAAAGACATTAAAATTATTGAAACAGGTTTAAGACCTGGCGAAAAACTATATGAGGAAATCTTCTATACTCAAGAAGATATGTTTGAAACACAGCACCCTGATATTATGACAGCTCAAACAAACCTAAAAGCATTAAAAGATATTAAAAAGCATATCTTTTGCTTAAAGGGTCTACTTAATGACCATACAAGTAAAAAAGAAGAGTTCCTAGAGGTTATTCAGGCAGCAGTTCCTGGGTTTAAGCATAACGATACTCTGAAAGATAGATACTAATGTTAAAAAAAGTTACGGGTTCTTTCTTTATTAGAATAGCTGGTGTTGCATTAACATTTTTTGCCTATAGTTTAATGGCTAGAATTATGCCAAAAGAAGACTATGGTGTATTTATGTACTTCTTAACGATTATTCCAATTATTGCGATATTTTTTAGAGGTGGTTTAGATTCATTAGCAACAAATGTTTATAATAATCCTAAAGAGCATAATTTTAATGATTTCTTTAATAATTCAATATTATTAATTACAGTTGCTTCAGTTGTGGCTATTTTAGTTGCATCATTTATTAATATTAATATATTTTACTATTGCTTATTTGCCTTTCCATTTGCTTTGGTTTACTTTTTACAGGGTGTAATGAAGGCTAGTAGAAATGTATTTTTATCACAGTTTTTAGAGCAGGTTGGTTTGCCAAGTGCAATGTTAGCCTTTGTTGGATATTCGCTTTATACTCAGGCTGAAGTTTCATATGTAGCTCCTTTGCTTTTATATGGTGGTGTGTTTTCTGCTATTTTTGTTATTCTTGCATGTTTTGTATTGGCAAAACTAAAAGTTAAGGTTTCTCTAGCATCTATTAATGTTGAAAATATTAAGAAGTATCTAAAAATTAGTTTTCCTTTAATGTTAACAACTGCCCTTGTTGCGCTAGCTCCAAGGATTCAAACAATTATGCTGGGTAATATTTCAGATAATGCAACAATTGCAGAGTTTGCTGTTGTGGCAAGGCTTGCGGCATTAACAGTATTTTTATCTGCTGCTGTTACTCATGTGTTTGATCCAGTTTTAACAAAATTATTTTATGATGATAGAGCAGCTTGTAAACAAAAGCTTAAAAAGATTTTACTTTTAGGCTTAGGATGTAATGTTGTGGGTGTTGTATTTTATTCTATTTTTGGTAAATATGTATTAATGATTTTTGGTTCTGATTATACTCACCTTTACCCAGAACTTGTACTGCTTGCAATTAGTTATGCATTAAGTGTTTCATTTTTACCTAATTTATTTGCATTTATTGCAGTTAAAAAGCAATTTTTATATTTTAAAATACAATTTATTTTTATAGTGTTATTATGTGGTTTATCAGTTTTAGGTTATGCTAAATATGGTATAATAGGTTTATGTTATGCAAGTATATTGTCTAACATTCTTTTATCACTGGTTACAACATATTACACAAGACGAATTTTAAGAACAGGGGAGTAATATCTATGTGCGGAATTTGGGGCGGTATTTACAAAAATACTCAAGAAATTACAAAGACAGAGCAGTTTTCTGCAAAAATGCATGAATCTTTAAAGCATAGAGGTCCAGATGATATGGGGCAATATGTTGATGAGAAATTATTTATTGCAAATACACGATTATCAATTTTAGACTTAGCTAACGGTAAGCAGCCATACAGTAAAGATGGTGTTGAAGTTGTACAAAATGGTGAGATTTATAACTTTGTTGAACTGCAAAAAGAACTTACAGAAAATCACGGTGTAGAGTTTAAAACAAACTGTGATACAGAAGTTCTGCTTCATGGTTATCTTACATGGGGTAAAGACTTTGTAAATAAATTAAATGGTATGTTTGCTGTTGCAATTTATGATTCAAGAATTAATAAGCTTTTCTTATTTAGAGATAGAATTGGTGTTAAGCCATTTTATTACTATAAAGATGAAGAGAAGGTTCTTTTTGCATCAGAAATTAAAACTATCTTAGCATACGGTGTTGATAAAAAGCCAAATCTACAGGCTTTAAATATGTTCTTATCATTTAACTATATTCCAACACCATTAACAGCATTTGAAAATGTGCACTGTGTTAACCCAGGTGAATATTTAGAAATTGATTTTGATCTTAATATTGAAAAAACTACATGGTGGGATGCTACAAAATTTAATGATGACTGTAAAGATTCTGAAGAAGAGGTTATGAAAAAAGTAATGTCTACTTTAGATGAGGCAAGCAGAATTAGAATGAGATCTGATGTTGAAGTTGGTGCATTCTTATCTGGCGGTATTGACTCATCAACAGTTGTTGGTCTTTCATCTAAGCATACTGATAAGCAATTAAGAACATTCTCAATTGGCTTTGAAGATAAGCGTTTTGATGAAAGTGCAGATGCAGAATTTACAGCTAAGCGCTTTAATACAAAGCATATTAATAAAACATCTCAACCAGATATTATTAACTTGTGGCAAAAATTTATTTACCATTGCGATCAACCTCATGGTGATGTTTCATTTATGCCAACGTATCAGGTTTCTTCATTAGCTTCAGAATATTTAAAAGTTGTTTTAACAGGTGATGGTGCTGATGAGCTATTTGCTGGTTATGGTAAATATAAAGTGCTTGAAAACTCAGATGTGGATATGGCTGAATACTTTAATGGTATTAACTTACTTTCAGATGAGGAAAAAGAAAAACTTTGCGTAGGTGAGCTTAAAGAATTAGCTAAATCTAGCTCATATGAAGACTTTATTGCTCCATTTGTTGCTAAGACTAAACATTTGGGTAAAATTAACCAGGCGCTTGCTTTTGATGTATTCTACTTACTATCAGGTAACAATATGGTTAAGCCTGATAGGATGGGTATGGCAAAATCAATCGAAGCACGTAATCCATTCTTAGATTATCGTTTAGTTGAGTATGCTTTAACATTGCCAGGTGAAATGAAACTACAAGATGGAGAAACTAAATACATTCTTAAAAAAGCAACTACTCCATTAGTTGATGCAAGAATTACATATAAGCCTAAGCAGATGTTTACTGTTCCAATTGGTGAGTGGTTTAAAGGTGATCTAAAAGATTACTTAGTTGAAATATTAACAAGTGATAGCTTTAAGTCTAGAGGTTTATTTGACCAAGATAGAGTTGAAACTATGATTGATGAGCATATTGCTGGCGAAGCAAACTATACTCGTGAGCTAAGAGCATTAATTTCAATCGAGATTTGGTTTAGAACATTCTTTTAATAGATTTATATAAATAAAACAAAAGAGCCCTTCAAAGTGGCTCTTTTTCGTGCTTTGTTTATATTGGTCTGGCACGTCCTCTAATGTATATTCGGTTGTCGTCGCCTACAGCGCCTTGATCTTTCATTCTTATTGACCCTAGGCCTTTGCCATTAGAGCTATCAAACTGTTCATCTAGTTTGCTGAATAATTCTTCAAGTAAGTTATGTTGGGAAGATGAATTTGCATCAAGAACAATCCATTCATAGCAGTTTTTAGGTTTTGTAGAGCAAAAAACTTTGCCAGTAGAATCGTGAGCTGTCCAGTCATCATTTGCAGCAATATAAATAGATGAATTTATTCTTACTCCGTTATAATAAAAGTAAATATGCATAGGGGTGTTAATCTCATAGTTTAAGTATGGGCCTTTCCACCCATTTGCGTTGTTGGTATTTGTAACTAAATATGAGTTTGTTAGCCAAACAGTGCTCCCTGTTTGAAATGGTAATTGTTGGCCAGTATCTAAATAGTATTGGTCTGATGCTTTGGCCATTTCAATTAGTGAAGTATGAACAGCTGTTGTTTTTGCTTGTTGTATTGCGCTATAAAGTGCAGCTCCAGAAATTACCGAAAGGGCGCCGAATATTGCTAAGGCAATTCTGGCATCAAGCCCAAACATAGCTGCTTTATTTATTTTTAGTTTATGCATTTCTTTATTTCTCTAGTAATATTTTATTAAACCCTTAATGGTAATTGTATCATGCGATATTTGTGAATACAATTATTATTTTAATTTGCCTTATTTAGCATATTTAGGGCAAATTTCTTCTTTTTGTGTCTGGCTAAAGCCATGAATTGTAAATCCTATTTCCTTGCTTATTGCCTGGTCTCGAATGATATTGTATTTGTATCTTTCAAAAGTATTATTAGCTATTTTTCTTAGCTTTTGAGAGCCTCTACCACTATCTCCATTATAGTAAACGGCACAGCTGATTAAGTGTAAGTTTGCAGTGCTAACTTCCTGGTATTTAGATATATCATTACTTTCATAGGTGTCATTGATAGCAGTATGGTTTTGAGCTAGCAGGTTGTTAATATTCATCATTGTTGGGTTGTTGTAATGCTCAAAAGCAATAAGCCTTTCCCAATCATCACGAATATCATTGTTATTAGAGTCAATGCCTTCTATTGTTGAATTGTTAATTTCAGGGTCTGGCTCTGGTGGTAAATTAAATTTTTTAATAATTTGTTTCTTTGTTAAATAAGTGCTAGATAGGTCTATTTGTTTTATGGCTGTATTTTTAGTATCTATGTTACTGCTAGTGCAGGCAGTTAAAAATATTGCAGATAAAGTTGTTATAAATAATACTTTTTTCATATTTGTGATTCCTTGTGTTTTTAATCACGAGTTTAATTTTTTAGTGTAAATATATATTATCAGATATTTTAACCTTATAAAAGTATTAATTAGAGTGTTTAGATAGGTTTATAGAATAATAAAAAACCCTTAGATTTCTCTAAGGGTTTCAAATTGGCTCCGGTAGCAGGGCTCGAACCTGCGACCTGCGGATTAAC
>CEUY01049060.1_pt1 | contig 13980 bp, 9 predicted proteins | sample 361481 | NCBI WGS metagenome assembly CEUY01 (sample SAMEA2622737, study PRJEB7988) | marine metagenome | isolation source: saline water (ENVO:00002010), including
CCGATCACAATCCCTGATCCATTGCCAACGGCTACACCGATCACAATGATAGAACTTGAACAAGATTTACGGAATTTGTTAAAAGAGCCATATGCTACCCCTGAAGCAAATTTGGCGAGCATTAATAAATTATATGAAGAGTATAAAAAGTCTGTAGTTTTAATTGAACAAGGAAGTTCTTCAGGAACAGGTTGGGCTATTTCTGAAAATTATATTGTAACTAACGAACATGTTATTACAGGTGCTAATTCTGTAGAAATATTTATACCTTCTGGAGATGGCGAAATAGTTAAAAAAATCGGATTTGTAAAATCATGGAATGAAGATTCAGATCTTGCACTTATTAAGTCAGATAATCATGGGGCTGTGCCTTTGAAAACAACAGAACTAACTTCTGGAGATGCTGGAATATCTGTAATTCAGATAGGATATTCAACTGGTGTTATTAATTATCCAGCCGTTAGACAAGGTATTGTAGTTTCAGTATTCAATCAGATGGGTGCCTCAGGTCAATATGGCTCAGCTCAAAAATATCAAATTTTAAATGATAAAAATTATTCTAGCGATCTTTTTCCTGTAGTAGTAGTAGATACTGGTGCTGACCCAGGTGATAGCGGTGGACCAATAATCGATTATGAAGGAAACGTTGTAGGCGTAATTTACGCACAAGTTCAGTCAGTTGGAGGGAAAAGGGTTATAGGCCAACAACTAGCAGTTGGGATGAAAGAAGTTAATTCTTATTGGGAATCTTGTAAAGGTGATGGAGGGGCTTGCAATTAGTCTCTTTTTACTAAATATCGTATAAAATGAACTTATGAATAATAAAAATACAGAGGAAAATCATCTCACAAAATCTTTCGGAGAATTTGGTGGAAGTTTTGTGCCTGAGACTCTTATTCCTGCTTTAGATGAGTTAGAGAAATCTTTCTCTAAATCTATTGTTGATGAAGAATTTAATACTGAGTTAAAACTATTGCAATCAAACTATGTTGGAAGGCCAACGCCTTTATATTTTGCAGAAAATTTAACTAATCTTTTTGGAGGAGCAAAAATTTATTTAAAAAGAGAAGATTTGGCTCATACTGGTGCACATAAAATTAATAATGCTCTTGGTCAGGGCTTAATAGCAAAGAGACTCGGTAAAAAAAGGATCATAGCAGAAACAGGCGCGGGTCAACATGGAGTTGCTACTGCTACTGCTTGTGCATTATTAGATTTAGATTGCGTTATATATATGGGTGAGGAAGATATAAAAAGACAAGCACCTAACGTTTATAGAATTGAACTTCTTGGTGCTGAGGTTGTTCCAGTTACATCTGGGAGTAAGACTTTAAAAGATGCTGTGAATGAGGCTATTAGAGACTGGGTCGCTAATGTAGAAAACACTTTATATATTATTGGCAGTGCAGTTGGCCCCCATCCATATCCATCAATAGTAAAGTATTTTCAAAAAATTATCGGCGATGAGACAAGATCTCAGATGGTTAGCCAGTTCGGCGGGCTTCCAGATTATGTGATAGCTTGTGTTGGAGGGGGCAGCAATGCCATAGGAATATTCTCTTCTTTTATTAAAGACGATTCTGTAAGACTTATTGGTGTTGAGGCTGCAGGCAATGGAATTAATTCTGGTAAGCATGCGGCGACAATGTCTAAAGGTTCTCCAGGTGTTTTACATGGCTCCTATTCTTATTTGTTGCAAGATGAAAAAGGGCAGGTTAACGAGGCTCATTCTATTTCTGCAGGACTAGATTATCCAGGCGTTGGCCCTGAGCATAGTTACCTCAAGGATATTGGCAGGGCGGAATATTTTTCTGCAACAGACAAAGAGGCATTAGAAGGGTTTAATTTGCTTAGTGTTACAGAAGGTATAATTCCTGCGCTTGAGCCAGCTCATGCTATTGGGTTTTTAGAAAAATTTATTAAAAAGACTACAAAAAGCGACAAGTTAGTTTTACTGGTTAGTGGAAGGGGCGATAAGGATTTGGACACAGTAATGAATGCTAGAAGTTAACCATTTCTTATTAAATCATGATCAATTATATTTTTCATAGAGCGAAAAGTCAGTGGAAAATTTTATCATTACTCTGGCTTTCATTTTTAATAGCAAATACATTCATAATTTCAGGCCCCACCTATCTAAGTTGGGTAAAAGGAATGATTTATAAAGATGCTTTAAGCCAAGTCCCAGCCACTACAAAAAATATAAGCATTACTACAGGAAATCAACCATTAATTAAAGATTCTTTTGATGAAAATGACTCTATTATTGCCAGTCTTGCAGATTCGGATTTAAGTGATCTTTTTATTGAACAAAATTCAGTTCTTAAGTCTACAGAATATTATTGGGGTAAATTTGAGCCCGACAAAAGCAGAACGGCATCACTTCTGACCTTTGTAACATTAAGTAATAATGAAAAATTTATAAATTTAGCAGAAAGCACTTCTGTAATTGGTGACAAGAAATATATAAGTGTTTTGGCCCCCCAACAAAGACTCGATGATCTGGGCTTAAAAGTTGGAGACATATTAAAGGCTGACTCAATAAAAGGTGCTGGAGGAAACCTCGATGGTGGGCTCAAAGAAACCAAAGAAAATATAAATAATTTTATTACACAAATTGAGTCCTTAGGCGGATCAATTGAAGATATATTTAAAGGATTATCATCAGAAACACTTGGCGATTTAGATGTTATTGCAAGAGAAGCCTTTATTGAAAGAATAGAAAATTTTAAAGAAGGATTGTCTACATTTGGGGTTAATAATGCAGAAGAGTTAACTCAGTTTCTTAGTGATGATTCTAATAGCATTTCAACTTCAGATTTAGAGTTAAGAATTTCAGGATATTTTAATGAAATTACTGAAAATGAACTGTTTGGGTATTATGAGGAGTTATTTTTACCTCCCTCTACATGTATGACATGTCAACTACCGCTCGTTCTTGTTATGGATCAGGAGGATTATTTTAATTTTCTTCAACCTTTAACAAAAGGTTTGCCGGTTAGGGCCTGGTGGTATCTTGATATAGCGCATGAAAATCTGACTAAAAATATAGATAATAATTATTTACAAAACATACAAAATTTTGAAAACAATATGTTAATTTCATTTCCTCAGGCAACAGTATTAACACAATTAGATAGAGTTACTGAGAAAACAAATGATGAGATGAATTTTGTTAGAGCCCCAGTACTAATGATTTTTTCATTACTTGTAATTTTTAGTTCAACTTTGTTGGCAATGTTTTCTTTTCTAATAAATCAAGAGCGCAAAGAAGAGATTAATTATTTATTCTTAAGAGGTATTTCAAAATTTGGGGTTATAAAATACTTTCTTTATGAATGGATAATTTTTGGAATGCCAATAATGATTTTAGCTCCTATATTAAGTAATGTTATTTTAAATTTTGTTATTTCTTCATACCTGAATCAAGATCCTATAGGGACCAATTGGTCATCTGTTATTAAATTCGAATCATTAGTGATTTCAGTTATTTTTCTCTTAATTGCCTGTTTATTTAGTTTTATTATTTATTTGGCTTTCAATAATCAAATTATTAATGCAAAAAAATTATTTGTATTAGGTACGTCTGTTAAAAATAATGTTTTTACTAAATACTTTCTAGATATATTTATAGCATTAGGAGCAATATTAATTTTCTTTGAACTACGCATGAGAGTTTTAAGTTCTGTTGCTGAAAATTTAATTTTAAATCAATATACTTTCTTTTTAATGTCTCTAGTTTTAATGATTTTTTTAACCATGGCACTTATAAGACTCCTTCCAATATTATTAAAAATCTTATCAATAGTTGGCACTGTCACTTATACTCCGCTTTATTTGAGTTCAAAAAAATTATCTAAAAACTCTAGTTGGTACTTATGGCTTTTTCTCATAGTTACTTTAGGCGTTACTTCTTTCATTGTTATATCTAGCATTCAAAGTTCATTAGAAAAAAGTAAACGAGATAAATCCTCTTTTATTACAATTAGTGATTTCAGGATTTCTGAAAGTAGCCCTTTTGGAATAGAGGAGGAATATATCTCTAATTTAAAATCTCAGGATGGTATAAATGTTGTTGGAAGGATGAATAGAATCCCAGGAAATTCTGGCACAACCGGCGCAGGCATTGATGCGCAACTATTGGGAATTGATAAAAATCTTGTAGATATAGCATGGACCAGAGAAGATTTTTTTTATGAAACTAAAGATCAGTTATTTTCAAGTTGGGAGCAAAATTTATATGACCCGGGCATCTTAATTCAAGATAATATCTCAACGATTAATATAAAAAATTATTCCGATAAAGATTTAGAAGACTCTTTTTTATGGGCAATAGTTAAAGGATCAGATGGTCGAATTACTGCAGTTAGTTTAGGACCTATAGAATCTAAAAAATGGACAATAAATTCGGTGCAACTAAAAAATATTAAATTTCCTGCTAAATTAGTAGCAGTTGAAGTTTATCAACCATCAAGTGAAGATAATTCAGTGCCTTTTACACTTTATCTTGACTCTATATCGTTATTGAATATCGACTCTGAAATTGTTAATCAAATTTCTTTTAAAGATGATTATAATTGGGCTCCCATGCCCACTTCTGAAGGTTTTGACACTAGCATTGAATTAGATGACCAAGGTTTAATTATTAAATTAGGAAATGGTTCTACTAAGGGTATAAGAGGAATTTATATTAGTGATTATTTGGAGGGAATCCCTGTGATCGCAAGTGATGAGTTTATCTCAAAGTTAGGTAAAGGTATTGAAGATCAGATAATTTTTAATGCAACTGGAAGTTATATTCCTATGAAAATTACTAAATCCGCTAAATATTTTCCAGGAACTTCCTATAATAATGATTTTATTTTGGCAGACCTACAGTTATTAAAAAATTATTTAGAATTAACCAAGTTGCAGAGTTTTAGGCCTAATGAATTGGTGGTTGATATTCAGAGCGAATATCAAGAAAAAATTTCTGAGTATGTTGTTGAAAACTTTCCTTTATCTAGCATCAAAGATAAATCAATGATAGAAGAAAAATCATTAGTTACTCCAATTGCTGTTATTAGCTGGAAAGGTATTTCTATTGTAGCCTTATGGGCATTTTTGTCTTTGATATTTATAGGGCTTATTGGTTTTTATATTGCAAATGAAATTCAATCGTCTTTTGATAATGCTATTAACGAAGCAATAGGATTTACACCTTTAAGCAAATTTGTAATGTCATATTTTGAATATGGAACCGTAATATTTTCGGGAGTTATATCCGGCGTGGCATCTGGGTTAATTATTTCTAGAATTTTAAATCAACTTGTGATGTCTTTAGATGAAAGTACCACCACAAATTTTCCTGAAACTTTAGTGATATCTTGGGGTTACGTTTTTTATGCATTATTATTGCTAGTATTACTTTATGTTATCTGTTCTTTCGTATTTTCATTAATTTCAACTAGGGCAAATATTGCTGAAGAACTAAAGAAAGTAAATTAGATGTTATTTAGATTAATCCTAAGAAGATATTTACATAGATGGAAATTTTTAGTTGTTGTTTTTGCAGGAATGCTTTTATCTAGTTCTACTATGTCTGGATCTTTAATGTACTTTGACTCTCTTAGGGACATTGCGCTTGATTTCGAATTAGCAAAAGTTTCGTCTGAAAAGATGGATATTATTGTTTCATCTTCAGAAAAACCACTAATGGGCGAAAAATATTTATCGCTAAAAAACGATATAGAATCTCAATTAATTGATCCATTGGATAAATATTCAAACCAAGCCTTTTTTGGTGTCAAATCATCAACTTTTTTACCTACAGAATGGAATCAGAGCGGTGAAGACTTAGTTAAAGGAGCAACATCCAGGTCAACATCATTGTGTGACTCTGAACAACAAATTTTAAATAATTCTGTTATTGAAATATGCAAGAGATATTACTTTACTTATTTCGGAAAAAATTCTCTTAATCAATTCTTTAATTTAGAAAATAATGAAAATTTAGAAAGTCCAGATCAAAAATATTTTGAAGTTTTTATTGACTCTAATATGGCTGATATTTTTGATATAAAAATTGGTGATTCAATTGATATTGAGACTTATTGGGATGAGCCCGATCCAATTGCCACAGTATTTATTTCAGGATTTTATAATCTAGGTAGTAACACAAACTTCAATAATTTTTATATTAAAAATTTTCAACAAGAAGATTCATCATTTGTGTTCTCTAATTTAATTATTGTCAACGAAGAAGACTTAAAAAAACTTGGAAATAGATTTATATCAATGGATTCTGATTTATTTTGGAAATTAGACATAGATGAAGAAAAAATAAATTCAAATGAGGTTGATAGTTTGGGTAGTATCTTAGTTGACGTACCTCCAAATCTTTCATCTAAATATGATAATTTTTCATTTAATACAAGTATTGTTGATTCATTAGATAATTTTGATAGCAATTTAGCGACTGCTGCAATCCCTATGAAAACAATATTGATACTTATTTCTGTAGTTGTAATCTTTTTTGTTTTTTCTTTAGTAAGTTTAATAGTTGAAGATCAGAAAGAAGAGATTACCTTTTTAAGTTCAAGAGGAGCAAGCCTTAGGCAAATATATGTAATATTTAATTTAGAATTTATTATTATGGCCATTTTAGTTTCTCTTCTTGGTCCTTTTGCAGCTTTTGCTGCAATAAAATTCGCATCTCTACTACCATGGCTTTCAGATATGCTTGGAGGAAGTAATGTTTATGTTGGTATAACTTCAATGTCATTCTTATTTTCTACGATGGGAGGCTTAGTTTCACTTTCCGCTGTAATTATTCCAACATTTTTCTTTTTAAGAAGTAAGTTAAAGATTTCATCAGTTGATCAAAGAGAAGAACCCACAGTTATTCAAAAATATTACTTAGACGTAGGCTTTTTATTAATTGCATTATTACTTATGTGGCAGATTTCACAGTCACAATCAGTATTTGTTCAAAATTTAATTGGAGAAAGCATTATCGCCAATATAATTCTGCTAATGCCTTCCTTTATTTTGTTAGGATCAGGAATTGTGCTTTTAAGAATTTTCCCCTTGATTATAAGAGCGATATCGATTCTTATATCTTTAAAAATAATTTCAAGGGTTGTTCCCTCTTGGATTGTTTTAAGCCTTTGGCATATTGGAAGAAGTTCAAATACTTATTCAAGAATGTCTTTGCTAATTATACTTGCCGCAGCATTGGGTATGTTCACATCTAGTTTTAAGGCTACTTTAGACAGAAGTATAGATGATACCGTTTCATATAGAGTTGGGTCAGAATATAGAATTGATGGAATTCAAATACCATGGCAGGGAGATAGTAAAAATATTAACAGTCTATCTTTTAATGAAAACGTTATTCAGGCACACAGGTCATCTGAAAGGGTAAAAGCATCTGTATTGGGACCGTCATTTACTTTATTATCAATCGACTCATCAAAATTAACAGATAGTAGCATATTTTGGAGAGATGATTTCACCGGAAATCTTAACTCGATTTCCTCAAAAATAAATTCAATTGATTACAAGCCTGTAAGGATACATGAAGATGCTGATTTAATTGGTATTCAATTGAGACTGATTCTTGAGCCATCCAGAGTTTCAAATTACCATGGTCGTGGAGATTCTCCTCAGCTAATTATTGCAGCAAAATTATCTGATGCAAATTCAAGATTTTATACTGCTTATTTCAATGCAACTGACTGCGCACTAGAAATGATGGCAAATATTGAGTTTGCTAAGTCTAATGAAGATTACTGGTGTGACGTGATCACCCCAATTAAACCTGAGTTATTAGACCCCTATATAAGGCTTGGGAGATGGTTTGGTATTACAAAAAGAGATGACCCAAAAAATGCTCCTTTTATACCTAAATATCCTGTTTCTTTACATTCAATATTTATTACTTCACCTTGGCAAGCATTAGAGCCAGGGGCCATAGATTTTCATAAAATATCTTCTCTGAAAGGAAGTGTTGAAATGGGCATTCCAAAGCCTGAAAAAACACTAAGTGAATATTATTTTAATGATGAATGGAGCATTTTAAATACATCATCTCAATCATTGTCAGATAATTTAATACTTACAAAAGATAAAAAAGAATTTTTGAGATTTCAGTGGACAGATGGAGATACAAGGCAGTTGAGAGGTTTTTCTAAGTACAATTCTGATGAACCAATTGATGTAATTGTTAGTGATTCATTTATAAAAAATATTGATGCAAAAATAGGAGATATTTTAACTGTTACAATAATGTCGAGTGAATTTTCAATAAAAATTATTGATTCTGTTAATTATTTTCCAACACTTTATCCTGACAGAGAGCCATTTGTAATTGCAGAGTTAAGTGATGTTATAAATGGAGCAAATATTAGAAGAAAACTAGGGGACAATCAGGCAAATGAAATTTGGATTGCAAACAATGAAAAAATTAATGATAAAAATTTAGTATTAAACAACCTAGTTACTGAACTTAGAGATAATGAAATCTCATATGCTTCAATTTTTAGTAATGAGAAATCTCTTGAGGGCCAAAAAATTGATCCCTTGGTTTTTGCAGGATGGCAGACATTACTTTTAATTTCTTTTGGAACGGTTGCATTAGTTAGTATTGTTGGATTCTTAATCCATTCAAGAGTTTCTTTCAAAAAAAGAAATTTAGAATTTGCCACTTTAAAAAGTATTGGAATTTCTAGAGCACAGATTATTATCTTAATTGCTTTGGAGCAAATTATTGTCATAGGACTTGCATTAGCTTTAGGAATTGTTTTAGGCTCTAGGCTTTCTTCTACTGTAATGCCCTACTTAATTAGCCCTGAGTCTTCAGATTCACTTGTTCCCCCAATGATTAATTCAGTTGAATGGTTAGATTTTAGTATGGTTTTTGGGTTAGTTGGAATATTATTTCTAGTAATAATTATTTTTACTATAATTTCAGTGTTTAGAATTTCTATCAATGAAACAATGAGAATTAATTTAAAATGAGAGGTTAGTTTGGTAAAAAAACTTCATATTAATTGTGCAGGTTTATATAAAATCTTCAAAGTCTCAGATTTGGAGGTTGTTGCTTTAAGAGGCGTTGACCTAGATATAGGCTATGGCGAACTAATTTCAATTGTTGGAGCCTCTGGAAGTGGTAAATCCACTCTACTTAATATTCTTGCCGGATATGAATCTCCTTCAGCCGGAAATGTTCAAGTTGGAGATTTTGATTTACTAGGTATAAGCCAAAAAGAAGCAGTTGATTATAGAAAATCAGAGGTGGGATTTGTTTGGCAGCAGACAGGAAAGAATTTGGTTCCCTATTTAGATATATATAGCAATATTGAACTTCCTATGATGGCTTCTAATTTATCTAAATCAGAAAGAAAAAAAAGAGTAGATGACTTAATAGAATTTTTAAATTTGAACTCCATATCATCTAGATTGCCAGAAAATATTTCTGGAGGAGAGCAACAGGTTTCAGCAATAGCTGTTGCTCTTGCAAACCAGCCTCCTCTTTTATTAGCAGACGAACCTACTGGTGAACTTGATGATGAAACAAGCGCTATGGTTTTAGAGAAAATGCGTTATGTAAATGAAAAATATGGAACTACGGTAGTCATTGTAACCCATGACCCAAAAATAGAAGATCATGTGAATAGATCAATTGGGATGAGAGACGGAAAAGTCGTAAGAGAGGTTATAAGAAAAGAAAAGAAAAAATCTGAGTTTGTAGTGATTGATTCTTTTGGGGGTGTTCAAATTCCTCAAGAGATATTGTCTAAGTCAAAAATAGAATCAAAAGCAAGCCTTACTTCTGATAAAAGTAAAATTAGCCTTAATAAAATAATTAATAAAACTAAGAAATAAAAGATGATCAATTTAAAAAAAGTAAACAGAACTTTTAAACTTTCTAGTGGAGATATAGAAGCAGTAAAGAATGTTAATTTAGGCATAAAAAAGGGTGAATTTGTAATTATTTCTGGCCCCTCTGGTGCTGGAAAAACTACTTTATTAAATTTAGTTTCGGGCATAGATGTCCCGTCTTCAGGGCAAGTATTGTTGAATAATAAACCCATAAATAAATTTTCAAAAAGACAGTTAAATGGTTTGCGAAGAAAGACAATAGGTATGGTTTTTCAAGCTCATGCTTTAATGCCTCTTTTGTCTGCATATGAAAATGTTGAACTACCCCTTAGAATTTTAGGAATGAGAGGCAAAGAAAGAAAAGAAAGAACTGAAGAAATACTAGAAATCCTAGGGCTTAGATACAGAATGAGTCACAGGCCTTATGAGCTTTCTGGTGGAGAAAGGCAGAGAGTGTCAGTAGCAAGAGCGTTAGTTAGGAAGCCTGAGATTTTAGTAGCAGATGAGCCCACATCTCAACTTGATTCAGTTAATACTGAAATTGTTTTTGAACAAATTAAGGAGATATGTCAGACTTTTGATACAACAGTTATTTTGGCGACACATGATCAAAGAATGAAAAAATTTGGTGATAAATTATTTAATATGAGATCCGGAGAATTGGAGGAATCAAAATGAGCAATAAGGTAGCAATACTTATGGGAAGCACTTCTGATTGGCCAGCTATAAAGCCTGCTACAGAAATATTAGATTCCCTTCAAATATCTTATGAAGTGAAAGTTTTGTCTGCGCACAGAACCCCTAAACAACTACTAGAATATGTTGAAAACAAGGTTAAAGAAGGGTCTATAAAGGTTTTTATTGCAGGTGCAGGTGGTGCAGCTCATTTGGCTGGTGTTATTTCTGCACATACTGTTTTGCCGGTACTTGGTGTGCCAATGGAAAGCCAAAGTTTAAAGGGTCTTGATTCATTGCTTTCAACTGTACAAATGCCTTCCGGGATTCCAGTAGCCACTTTTGGTATAGGAAGTGCGGGATCTTCTAATGCCGCACTTTTTGCAGCAGCAATTTTGGGGATTAGTGATGATGCTATATCAAACGGAATTCAAAAATATAGAGAGAAAAAAGCACAGTCAGTATTAGACTCCAAATTGGATTAATTAATGCCATTAATAGAAGTTAAAGGTAATAGTTACTATTATGAAATTGTTGGAAATGGTGCTCCGCTTGTACTAATTCATCCCTATATGAGTAGTATATTTCATTGGCATAAATCGGGTTGGGTTGATTTACTAAAAGATGATAATAAACTAATAATGCTTGATTATCCGGGTCATGGAAAAAGCGCATCCCCTAAAGAAATTGAGAAGTATTATATTTCTAATGTGTCAGAAATATTGATCACACTATTAAATGAATTAGGGGTAAATAATTTTTCTGTTTTTGGATTTTCTATGGGTGGAAGGGTTTGTTTTGAGTTAATAAAAAAATATAAAGACAAATTGAATTGCATTATTGTTGGAGGCATGCATCCTAGGCCGCCAAAAACCCACAAAAAAATAATAACCTACAAAGAAGAAAATCTTACACCAATTATTAGACAGAAATTTGACCCATATGCACTTAAATTATGCAATGAGGCTCAAGATGAGTGGAAAGGCATTAACGACGAAGAAATAAAATTTTTTTCAAAGCCTGTACTTCTTTTCGCAGGATCTGAGGATCCATATTATAATTGGATTGAATCTGCATCTAAGTTGTTTGTAAATTCTGAATTTATAGTTATAGAAGGACTTGGGCACATTGGTGCTTTTTGGAGAACAAATAGAATTGTTGATCATATAAAATTAACATTAAATGGGAGATAATAATGCCTACTGATCCAAACCCAGATCCTAAATATAATAAAGCTATGATTGTTGTTGCTCATCCTGATGATGCAGAATACGGTTGCTCAGGCACCGTTGCCAAATGGTGTAAAGAGGGTTGGGATGTTGTCTATGTTTTATGTACAGATGGAAGTAAGGGTAGCGATGATCCTGAAATGACATCTGAGAGATTAGCAGAAATTAGATATCAGGAGCAAGAAGACGCAGCAAAAATCCTTGGCTTGAAAACTGTCGAATATTTAAAATATCCTGATGCCTATCTAACCCCAAGCTTAGAATTGAGAAAAGATATAACTAGGCAAATTAGGAAACATCAACCCGATATATTAATAACTACCGCTCCATTCAGAACTTTAGGGCAAAACTATGGATCTTCTCACCCAGACCATATAGCTGCAGGAGAAGCAGCGCTATCTTCAGTTTATCCAACAGCAAGAGATAGGTTAACATTCCCAGAATTGCTCGAAGAAGGCTATGAGCCGCATAAAGTTAGGGAAGTTTGGGTGATGAGTAGAGATGACGCAGATCATTATAATGAAATTTCAGAGGATGACATGAATGTAGCAATGAAAGCTTTAGCTGCCCATACAAGCCAAGTACCGCCAGAGGCAATTGAGCGAGTTATTTCATGGAAAAAAGAAAATGGAAAAAAGCATAACATGGAATATGCTGAGTCATTTAGGACATTTGTCTTAAGATGAGCATTAAAGGGTTATTATATGATCTTGATGATACGTTAATTAGTAGAGACAATGCCTTTATAGGGTTCACCAAGAAATTCTATAGTAGTTTTATTAATGCTTCTGATTTTTCCTACGATGAATTTCTAAAAATAATAAGAAGTGCAGATAAGAAAACAAAGTGGTCAACTGAAAAAAAATTGCTTTTTGATGAATTAAGAAAATCAATTAGCCTTTCCAAAGATAGTGAATATTATGTTGATTTTTTTTGGAATTCGGTAGTTGAGTCTGTTGATCCTGACATAAAAGCAAATAAACACTTACAAAAATTAAATGACTTAAAAGTACCTTGGGGAGTAGTAACCAATGGATATAGTTTTCAGCACACTAAGTTAAAAAAATCAGGGGTTGGAGAGTTGGCACCATTTTATATGGTTTCTGGTGATTTTGGTTGCCACAAACCATGCGAAGAAATTTTTGTTGCTGCAGCAGAAAAATTAAATTTAGAGTGCGAAAATATTTTGTTTGTTGGCGATACAGCTGAAACAGATATAGTCGGAGCCCAGAAAGTTGGAATGAAAACAGCTTGGGTTACTATGGACAGAAAATATCCTTTGGAAAATAAACCAGATTTTGAAATAGATCATGTTGAGGATCTTGAAAAATTACTAGATTTATTCTGAATCTTTTGCGCCTTTTCTATTCTCCCATCCTGGTTTAAACATCCTTAAGAAATTACTTTTATTGTATGGGTGATCTTTGGCCACATTTTCATTAATTGAGATTCCTAGTCCGGGTCTATCCGGAATAGATAAATAACCATCTTTAACCTTTTCATAATTAGGAAATAATTCATCTATCCACCCTTCGTTAAATTCGTCAAAGCATTCTTGTATATAAATATTATTTATTGCTCCACAAAGTTGTAAGTTTGTCATAGTTTTTAAAGGACTTTCTGCATTATGAAATGCCAACTCAACATCAAAAGAAGAGCAAATTCCCGCAACTTTAACAGCTCCGCTAATGCCGCCAATTCGCATTACTTCAGGATTAACTATGTCTGTTGCATTAGATGACACAAATCTTGTAAAGTCTTTATGATCATCAAATCCTTCTCCAGCAATAATTCTTACAGGCGAATTATTAGAAACGTGAATTAACGAATCAATGTCATCATTGTCAATAGGGTCTTCAAACCAAGTTACCTCAAATTCATTTAACCAATTTGCAATTTTAATTGCTTCTACAGTATTAAACCTTTTATGCCCTTCTATCATTAACTCAACATTTGGCCCAACAGCATCTCTAACTGATCTAACAATATTTTTTATAAAGATTTCTGATTCTTTATTGAGTCTTAAATATTCTGACCCAAAAGGATCAAATTTTAGAGCAGTGTATCCTTTATCAGCCAAAGATTTGGCTTTTTCTCCAAAATTTTCTGGAGATCTTTCTCCAGAATACCAACCATTTGCGTAGACTCTGACTTTATCCCTAACCTTTCCGCCTAATAATTGATAAATAGGTACTTTCAAATGTTTTCCTAA
>CEUY01029086.1_pt1 | contig 13961 bp, 14 predicted proteins | sample 361481 | NCBI WGS metagenome assembly CEUY01 (sample SAMEA2622737, study PRJEB7988) | marine metagenome | isolation source: saline water (ENVO:00002010), including
ATTTATTTACTTGCCATTTATTTACGATATGTTGCTCTGATCTTTGGAGCTAAATGTGATATTTATTTGTCAGGATCAATTATTAAATCTATTTCCAAAGATTTAAAAACTAAGGCGTTTAGAAAAGAATTTGAAAATAGTGACAAAATGAAGATTTTGTTACTATCAACATCAATTTTTATCATAAACTCATCAGATATAGGCCTAAAGGGGGCTAGAAATTATAATGATATTTTGTAGAGACTATATGTTTTCAAACATTTTTTTTAAAATGACGAACTTTTAATAGTAAAAATAGTCTATACCAACCATGCAAGAGTCTCATTTGAAGAAGGTAAGTAATAAAGACGAGGACATAGCTCTGGTACATAGAGCCCAAAAGGGTGACTATCGAGCCTTTGATCTTTTAATTTTAAAATATCAAGCAAGGGTTATTACTTTAGCTAATAAATTTGTTAATGATAAGCAAATAGCTGAGGATATAGCTCAAGAGTCTTTTATTAAAGTATATAAATCTATTGGCTCTTTTAGAGGCGAGAGCGCTTTTTTTACCTGGTTATACAGAGTTGCTGTAAATACAGCTAAGAATTACCTTAGTTCAAAAAAAAGAAAGAAAGAGATGCTGGTCTCAGATATAACAGATTCTGATACAACAGACCCCTTGAGTGCTTTAACAACAGAGTCTCCTGAAGACATACTTGCTGCAAATAATCTTAGAGAAATTATTTTAAAATCTTTTGGTGACTTACCTGAAGAGATAAGAACGGCCTTATCACTTAGAGAATTCGAGGGGTTGAGTTATCAGGAAATAGGCAAAATTTTAGATTGTCCAGTCGGCACGGTTAGATCTCGCATATTCAGAGGTAGAGAGCAAATTCAAGAGGCTATAGATCATTTATTGCCTTCATCAATTCATGCAGGGAATGAGAGGAGAAAAAAAGAATGAATAAAGCTATTAAAGAGAGAATATCTGCGCTCCTTGATGGAGAGTTATCAGAATTTGAGACTAGAAGAGTTATAGAAGAAATTAAAGATGATCCGCATTTAAAACAATACTGGAGCTCTCTAGTAGCTGTTAGAGAAGGTTTTAAAGAAGAAACTTTGTCTTTTATAAAGAGTGACATTTCTAGAGATATAGCAAACGAATTAGGATATAAGACCTACCCAGAAGAGAAAATATCAGAAGATGAATCTACATGGTCTATAACTAAATCTAGCTATGTTGCAGCATCAGGAATAATTGCAGTTATTATGGTGCTAGCCTTTAATATGCAAGACACTATTTCAGTAGATATGGTAGCAGAAGACTCTTTCTCTACCCAAGCTTCTCAACGCATAGCTCAAGCAATAGAGAGCCCTGAAGCTATAAATTTATTAAACACTGCTGTGCAAGGTATAGAAGCGAAATTAGAAGGTTTAGATTCTTCTTCTCTTGGAATGATACAAGCTAATTATGTAGTCCCTTCCAGTGGACACAAGTTTAAAGTTAATCTCTCTCCTATATCATCTTCATATGATATCAGCACTAATCAACCTTCAAAATTAGTTTACTTGAGAACCAACAAAGGTTTATTTCTACTTTCAATTAGTGGCAATATAGATTCTAAGCAAAAAGCTAAAATCTTACGCAATGCTGCTGTAAGTTTTAATACAAATAAATAATTTAAGGAAAATTTAATATGAGCAATTCTAAACTTGCTATATTCCTAGTAACTTTCTTTAGCATTATTAGTCTAGAAGTTTTTTCTAAAGAACTTCCTGATTTTTCAGAATTAGCTGAGGTTTCTTCACCTGCAGTGGTTTATATTAGAAGTAAAAGAACTGTAACTTCTAGTTCAGCAAGAAATCGAGGATTTAATGACCCATTCTTTGATGATTTTTTTAGAAGATATTTTCCTGATGAGCAACAAAGAGGCGGAAGGGAAAGACAGACCCAATCAAGTGGATCTGGATTTATTATTTCCGAAGATGGGTATTTATTGACTAACAACCATGTAGTAGAAGGTGCTGATGAGATCACTATAAGTCTTAAAGATAGAAGAGAATTCAAAGCAGAGATAATAGGCTCAGATAAAAGATCTGATGTTGCACTGTTAAAAATTAATGGAAATGACCTACCCATTGTTCAAGTAGGCAACTCAAAAGAACTAGAAGTCGGTGAATGGGTTGTAGCAATAGGTTCTCCTTTCCAACTTAATTCCACCGTTACGGCAGGTATAGTAAGTGCTAAAGGAAGAAGCATTCCTAATGGCACTGATTCGAATTACGTCCCTTTTATTCAAACTGATGTAGCCATTAACCCTGGTAATTCTGGTGGACCTTTATTTAATTTAGAAGGAGAAGTTGTCGGTATAAATTCTTCAATTTATACCAGAACTGGTGCCTATATGGGCGTTTCTTTTTCTATACCTATAGATTATGCAATGGATATAGTTAATCAACTAAAAGAAAGTGGTTTTGTTGCTAGAGGTTGGTTGGGAGTAAGTATTCAAGAGGTTAATAGTGATTTTGCAAAAGATTTAGGAATGTCTGTTCCCAAAGGAGCACTCATAAGCCAAGTGATGGAAGGTAGCCCTGCAGAGAAGTCTGGGTTACAGGTTAGAGATGTTATCGTAGAGTTTGATGGAGTTGACATAATCTATTCAGGAGATCTCCCTCATACTGTTGGCAGCATTAGACCTGGAACTGAAGTAGAAGCAGAAGTTATCCGTGATAAGAAAAATAAGAAATTGAAGATCAAAGTTGGAGAACTTCCTACAAACAATATGATTTCTGAAAATTCTTCCGAAGACAAAGGAGATATTCTAGGACTAACTGTAAAAGCTATTACCGGAGAAAAAAAGAGAGAACTTGGAATTTCTTACGGTGTTGAAGTTGTTCAAGTAGAACCATCAGGTTTAGCTGCTTCGCAGGGTATAATGACAGGAGACCTCATTACTCAAGTAGGTAACAAAAAGGTTCGAAGTTCAAGGGACTTCTTGAATGAAATAGAAAAACTCAAAGAAACCTCTGGTACTGCTATGATCTTACTAGTAAGAAATGGTCAACCAATTTTTATTACACTTAAACTAGTAAAATAGTTATTCTTTGTTCTAATAGAGCCTCTTAATTGTTCTATGTATTATGAATATAAGGAATTTCTCTATTATTGCCCATATTGATCATGGAAAATCTACTTTAGCTGATCGAATAATAGAAGTATGCGGTGGATTAACTGATAGAGAAATGACTAATCAAGTCCTTGATACGCTTGATTTAGAAAGAGAAAGAGGGATAACAATAAAAGCTCAAACTGTAAATTTGAGTTATCAATCGAATAAAGGAAATTCTTACCAACTTAACCTAATTGATACTCCAGGACATGTTGATTTTTCTTATGAAGTTTCAAGATCTCTTTCAGCTTGTGAAGGAGCTATTTTATTAATTGATGCATCACAAGGTGTAGAGGCCCAAACTCTTTCAACTTGCTACAATGCTGTTGACCAAGGACTTAGTATTATCCCAGTATTAAATAAAATAGATTTGGCTCAGGCTGACCCTGATAGAGTAAAAAAAGAAGTAGAAGAAATCATAGGTATTGATGCCAGCAATGCTCCATGTATAAGCGCCAAAGAGGGAATAGGAATACAAGAAGTTTTAGAAAAAATTGTGGAACAGGTTCCGGCACCTGAAGTTGATTTAAATAGCCCCCTTCAGGCCTTAATTATTGATTCTTGGTTTGACAATTATTTAGGGGTAGTTTCTTTAGTAAAGGTAGAAAAAGGAAGCTTGGGGAAGGGTGATCTAGTTGAAGTCTTTTCAAAAAGAGAAAGACACTCCGTTGATCAGATAGGGGTTTTTACACCTAAGAGGCAAGAGGTTGTTAAACTTGATTCAGGCCAAGTAGGTTTTGTTTGTGCATCCATAAAAGAAGTCAGAGGAGCACCAGTTGGAGATACAATAATCGAAGCTAATAGCAAAACTGAAAGATTACCAGGATTCAAAGAAATAAACCCCCAAGTTTTTGCTGCTATCTTTCCACAAAATTCAGATGAATTTGAAGCATTTAGAGACGCCCTTGAAAAGCTTTGTATAAATGACGCATCATTACAATTTGAACCCGAACAATCAGAAGCATTAGGAGCTGGTTTTAGATGTGGATTTTTGGGTACATTACATATGGAAATCATCACTGCTAGATTAGAAAGAGAGTATGGTATCAACTTAATAACCACAGCCCCTACAGTGGCATATAAAGTTAAAAATCAGAAAGGTGATGAAGAAACAATAGAAAATCCTAGTCATTTTCCAAGAATGGATCACATATCAGAAATAAAAGAACCCATAGCAAGAGCTAATATTCTGGTGCCAAATAAGTATATTGGAAGTGTAATGACTTTGTGTAATGACAGAAGAGGAACACAAGTCTCAGTTAGATATATTTCTCACCAAGCAGAGTTAGTTTATGATCTTCCTCTTAGCGAGATAGTGGTGGATTTTTTTGATAGGTTAAAATCTGTAAGTAAGGGTTATGCCTCTTTAGATTATCGTCTTCAAAGATACGATAAAAGTGAAGTTATAAAGATGGACATCTTACTTAATGGAGATAGAGTTGATGCTTTGTCATTAATGGTTCATAAATCTAACGTTCAAAAAAAGGGAAGACAGTTAACAGATTCACTTAAAGAAGCGATCCCTCGTCAACAGTTTGATGTGGCAATACAAGCATCCATAGGAAAAAGAATTGTTTCTCGGCAAACAGTTAAAGCTTTTCGAAAAAATGTTACCGCTAAGCTTTATGGAGGAGATGTAACTAGAAAGATGAAATTACTTGATAAACAAAAGGCAGGTAAGAAAAAGATGAAAAAAATAGGGAAAGTTGAAGTCCCTCAAGAAGCCTTTTTATCTGTTTTGAAAGTTCAAGATTAAAATGGATATCACTCTTCTTATTCTTATTTCTTTGGGCTTAGCATTCTATATTGCTTGGATATTTTTTACTCTTAAATCAATTGATGGAGTAATTCGGTTCATAGAATTAGGAATGTTTACTACAGCTTTATTAGTTTTATGGAGGGTGTTCAAACTGAATTTAGATTTTGGACTTGTTCTAGCTGTAGCAACTGCTTTTGCTGGATTATCTTGGTCCTTAGGTCAAAAACTTGATATAAAGAGCTTACTGGAAGAAAGCAAATCTTATTTTTGGATACTTCTTGTAATTTTATCTATAAGATCTTTTTGGTATGAACCTTATCAAATACCCTCCAGTTCGATGGAACCCGGTCTACAAATAGGAGATTTTGTTTTAGTAAATAAATCAATTTTTGGACTAAAGCTACCAGGAACTACTTTTCCTATTAACCAAGGGGAATCTCCAGAAAGAGGCGATGTTGCAGTTTTTTACCCTCCTCACACTTTATGCTCAGTTAAACCTGAAGATTCTCGTCCAGATTTATCAATTCTTACTTTATCTGAGAGTCAGGCTTTTCTAAGACGTTTTATTTCTTTGCAGAATTCCCGATGCACCTCGCTAGGAACAAAATATGTAAAAAGAGTTATAGGACTGCCAGGTGATGAAGTAAAAATGAGTGGCCATCAATTATGGATAAACGGAAAGAAAGTAGAACAGAAGTTATTGGGCATTAAATCAGGAAAAAGTCTTTTTGAAGAAACTTTAGGCAATAATATTCATGTTATTAGAACAAATAGTAAGTCTTTATATTCTGAATATAGATGGCAGATACCAAAAGAGAAATATTTAGCTATAGGAGATAATAGAGATAATAGTCTTGATAGTCGAGATTGGGGCTACTTTTCTGAGAAATATTTAGTTGGGAAGGCCGAGTTTATTTGGCTTCATTGGGGATCCTTTTCTGAACTGCCTTCTTTCAAAAGAAATAGTAGGATTAAGTGAAGATCTCTCATCTTAAAGAGTTGACTAAGAAGCTTAAATATAATTTTAAAGATCATAAACTATTAGAGCTTGCCTTAACTCACAAAAGCTTTTCAAATAAAAACAATGAAAGATTAGAGTTTTTTGGAGATGCGATATTAAGTTTCTTTATTTCAGAGATACTATTTAATACATTTCCTTCTTTACCAGAAGGAAGGTTAACCCAACTTAGATCAATGGTTGTGAGAAGGAAAGAGCTAAATGAAGTTGGGAGTAAGCTTAATTTAGCTAAATTCATAAGGCTGGGTCCTTCTGAAGTTACTGTCAATAATTCTATACAGGGAAACACATTAGAAGCATTAGTTGGAGCAATTTATCTGGATGGGGGCTATAAGCAATGTTCAAAGGTTATAAAAGAGCTTTTTAAGAAGAAAATTGAAAACTTAGACCCCAATGAAGACATGAGGGATTCAAAAACTAAACTTCAAGAATACATTCAGCAGAAAGGCTATAAATTACCAAAATATACTCTAGAGAATTCTAAGACACCAAAAACAAAAAAAATCTTTAAAGTGATTTGTGAAATAAAAGAATTAGAAATAAGTGAGCGTGGCCAAGGAAAAAACATAAAAGAAGCTGAAATGATCTCAGCAGAACGCACACTAACAAAGATTTTAAGACAAGATGAAGGGGAGTAAAAAAAGGAGTGGCTTTGTATCCCTTGTTGGTAGGACCAACGTGGGGAAGTCAACTCTAATAAACACTTTAATTGAACACAAAGTATCTATAACTTCAAGGAAACCACAGACTACTAGGTTTAGAGTACTGGGTATTAAAACAAAGGAAAATTCTCAAGCAATTATTATAGACACACCCGGATATCATCAAGGTCATAACAGAGTTTTAAACAAGTTTATGAATAAAGTTGCTATAGATACTCTTGTAGGTATAGATGTTTTGGTATTTGTCGTGGAAGCACTTAGATGGAAGCAAGAAGACAAGGCCTTGCTTAACAAGATACCTAAGGAATTAGATAATGTTATTTTAGTTATTAACAAGATTGATAAAGTAAAGAATAAAGACGAACTATTACCTTTTATTGATAAATTAAGAAAACTATATGAATTCTCAAATATTGTTCCCATTTCTGCTTTAAGAAAAAAAAATATTTCTCAACTCGAGAGATCTATATTGAGTGCTTTGCCAAAGTCAGAATTTTTATATCCCGAAGATCAAATTACAGATATTTCTGAACGTTTACTCATTAGCGAAATTATTAGAGAGAAATCAATTTCAAGAGTAGGACAGGAAATTCCTTATCGCACCTCTGTTGATATAGATCATTATAAAGAAGAAGATTCAATTATAATTATTCACGCTACGATCTACGTAGAGAAGAAAAGCCAGAAAGGTATAGTGATAGGTCAAGGAGGAAAGAGATTAAAGTCTATAGGAACTTCAGCCAGAATCGAATTAGAAAAAAGATTTGATAAAAAGGTGTTAATTAAACTTTGGGTTAAAGTAAAGACGAATTGGACTGATAATGAGCTATTTATGAAATCTTTAGGTTATAAAATTGAATAAGAATTTTAATTCTTTACTTGCTTTTGTTCTTCATTTTAGAGCCTACAAGGAAACAAGTTTGCTAGTGGATTTTTTTACCAGAGATTTAGGTAGAATAACTACTGTAGCAAAAGGGGTTAAAAGACCTAAAAGCATGCTAAAACCTGTTTTAGTCCCAACTTCTTTATTAAATATTGATATATCTGGTAAAAGAGAACTAAAGACCTTAAAAAAATCAGAAATAGTGAGTCACTTCTCTTTATCTTCAAATTCACAAATAAACTCAATACTCTATCTAAATGAGTTACTTATAAAATTTATAGAGAAAGAGGATCCTCATCCCTTAATTTTTGATAGGTATACAGAAGTTCTTTCATCTCTAGAAAACAAGATCAAAACGGGAGAAGTAGAAGCTGAACTACGATCTTTTGAATTGCTATTATTAGAGGAATTGGGCTACGGTATAGACTTATATTTAGAGGCAAATACAGGAAAGAAGATTCAGGAAAGTTCAACCTACTTTTTTGATCCTATGAAGGGATTTCTAATTAACAGCATCAATGAAATTACAAAAAAGGATCTTCTCTTTAGTGGGCAAGATATACTCAATATTGCTAAGGGAGATTTTTCTTCAGATAAAACAAGAGTTGCATCAAAAAGGATACTTAGAGCAGCTTTAGACACTCATCTTGGGAAGAAAGATCTTAATATAAGAAAATTTTTCTCTTAGAGGACAATATCAATGATCAAGGGAACAGGCGCTGATGTACTAGAAAAGCAAAGAATAGAGAGGCTTTTCTATTCGTACGGAAAAAAATTTGTTAGAAGAATACTTACTGACAAAGAAATAAAAGAACTAGATAAAAAAAATAATGATATAAAGAAAATTTCTTACCTAAGCAATAATTTTGCCTGCAAGGAAGCTTTGTCTAAAGCCTTAGGACTAGGTTTTTCTGAAGGCATTACTTATAAAGATTTAGAGATTTTGAGAGATAAAAAGGGTGCTCCAAAAATTAATCTTAGTGAAAGAGCAAACAATAAAGCTCAAAACTTAGGATTTTCCAAGTTTTTTGTTTCTATAAGCGATACACAAAAACTGACTTTTGCGATTGTAGTAGGGGAGGGAAAATGAGAGTTGTTTTATTAGGTCCTCCGGGAGCTGGTAAGGGGACGCAAGCAGAAGTTCTTTGTAGGGCATTCTCTATTCCTCATATTTCAACAGGCAATATGTTAAGAGAAGCTATTGAAGCTGGATCTAAACTTGGGAAACAGGCAAAAAAATTAATGGATGAAGGTATTCTGGTTTCTGATGAGGTCATAAACAGGTTAGTTGTAGAAAGGATACGAGAAGAAGATTGCAAACAAGGTTATTTGTTTGATGGTTTCCCAAGAACGATTCCTCAGGCCATAGCTTTAGATGAAGAGGAAGTCTACCTAGACTTAGTGATAGAGATAGATGTACCTGACGAGGTAGTGGTAAGAAGAATGTCTGGTCGCAGGGTACACCCAAAATCAGGAAGGAACTATCATATTCAGTTTAATCCACCCAAAATACCAAACAAAGATGACAAGACAGGAGAGCCATTAATCCAGCGAGATGATGATAGACCAGAAACCGTAAAGGATAGGTTAAAAATATATAGGTCTCAAACCCTTCCTTTAATAGAATTTTATCTTACTAAATCTAATGAATCTGCTCTGAGGTATATAAAAATATCTGGAGATGATTCTCCTGACATAGTATCAACAAACATCTTGGAAAGAACTAAACAGTAGATGTCAAAGATTCTAGCAATAGAAACTTCTAGTGAAACTTGCTCTGTTGCAGTGAAATCAGATACAGAGATAAATTCTTATCACGAGCTTATTCCTCAACAACACTCTTCAAAAATTTTAGACATTCTTAAAGATCTAATGTTGAAGTCATGTCTTAATTTCAAAGATCTAGATGTTATTGCGGTAGGTTGTGGACCAGGTTCTTTTACAGGAATAAGACTGGCTTGTACATTAGCCCAAGGACTTTCTTTTAGCTCAGAGCTGCCTGTTATAAGAGTTTCTAGTCTAGAAGTAATAGCAGAACATTTTTATAAAAAACATAGAGCTAATGTTATTACAGCTCTAGTCAACGCACATATGAATCAAATCTATGTTGGTAAGTTTAATTATAAACATGAAGCCTTATATTCCTCTTACCATGAGATAAAAAAAATAGAAGAATTTAAAACTTCGGAGTTTAGTTCAACAACTCTTTTTGCAGGCGACGGCTGTAATCTTGTACTTGATCAGCTAACAGCATTAGGTGCTAAATTTTTTGATCACCACCCCAATGCTATAGATTTATTATCAATTTCAGAAAGAAAGTTGGAAGAAGGGTTAGTTCAAAGCCCTGAAGATCTTCTTCCTTTTTATGTCTCAGGTGAAGAACAATGGAAAAAAGTCTAAATGGATATTATTCAAGTTTTCTTGCTTTCAATTCTACAAGGTCTCACAGAATTTCTTCCTATATCCAGCTCTGCTCACTTAATTCTTTTTAGTGAATCCCTTTTTAATATAGATCAAGGGATCTTTTTCGACGTGAGTGTTCATCTAGGAACACTAATGGCGGCTGTAATTTATTTCAGAAAAGATTTAAAAGACATTGTATCGAAGGTCTCTTTAGATCATTTTTCTTATTTAGAAAATCGTTTGTTATGTAATATTGTAGTAGCTCTGCTTCCTATATTAGTAGTCGGGTATATATTTAGAGATTTAGTTGAAGAGTATTTAAGGACTAGAGAAATAATAGCTTACTCTACAATAGGGTTTGGAGTTCTTTTATTTATTTCTGATCACTATGGCAATAAAAAGAAGACACTGAGTTCACTCAATCTCTTTCAAGCTCTTATTATTGGATTATTTCAATGCTTGGCCTTGATTCCAGGCACTTCAAGATCAGGAATTACTATAACTGCAGGTTTATTTTTAGGATTAAAAGGAAATGAAGCAGCTCGCTTTAGTTTTTTATTAGCAATTCCAACAATAGGATTAATAACTATAGCCGAACTAATAAACACACCACTCTTAGCATTTCTAAATAATTTTTCTCAAAACTTCTTTGCATGTTTTATTGCTTTTGTAACAGCATATTTCACTATTGATATTTTTCTGAAGTTGATAAATAGAGTAGGCTTCACTCCTTTTGTTATTTATAGAATTTTACTAGGATTGTTGATATTAATATTTTGGGTATGAGTAAAGACGGACCGCTGGTTGTAGGCGAAGACAAGTCTTTTGAAAGCAAAGCTAAAGAATTTGCCCTAAGCACTAATCTTATTTTTAAGGGAAACTTAGAAGATTTAGAAAGAGAGTCTTTAAAGAAGATAGAAGAATTAAACAAGCATTACTATCTTGTTATAGGAAGTAAAAATTTATACTTAAAGTTGGGAGTTACGCTCAAGAATAAGCCTATATATAGTGATTTTCTTGGCTGGAGTGAAAAACCAATGAAATCTAATATTTTATTAGCAATGAAAGGTCTTCCAAAAGATTGCTCTGTTTTAGATGCTACTGCAGGTTTAGGTCAAGATGCATTATATCTAGCCACTTTATCTAAAGAGGTAATATTGTTGGAACAAATACCATGGTTATTTTCTCTTTTAGAAAATGGATTGGATAAAGCCAAAAGAGGGCATAAAAAAATTTTTTCGAGAATGCATCCTTTTTGTGTCAATGCAAAAGAATATCTACAAGAGTTAGAAGAAAGTCCTGACGTGATATATCTAGATCCAATGTTTAATTTCTCTAATAAGTCTAAGGCAAAGAAAGATTTGCAAGCTCTAAGAGAATTAATTAAAGAAGGACTCACAAACGATCTACTGCAAATTTCTCTATTAAAAGCAAAGAGGAGAGTTATAGTCAAAAGACACAGCAAACAAGATTTCCTTGAAAATTTAAAGCCAACTTATTCTATTTTTGGACGTGTTATAAGGTTCGATGTCTATGCAATTAGCCAAGTTGATCTACCTCTTGGATAAAATCTTTATCCAGTATTTTTTTAAGGTTGGTTTTTAATTTATTAGTTTCGCTACTAACGCTAATCACATTACGCGTATCTTCTTTTACGTAATCCTCTTGAACAAGGCTTTCAATAATATGTCTAAGTTTTTGAGGATCAGATAACTTTGTGTAAGGTAAGTCTGATGTCTCTTTTACTTTCTTTGAATAGTCTAGACTTACTTTTTGAAGTTCTTCTAAAGAAATAAATTTTTTATTAGTTAGGGTTTTGAGGACTATAAAATTCTCTTTAAGAATAGAATCAGTAATACTACAAATAGATAGAAAGTGTGAATAAGTCTGTGTATTAGTATTCGGTTGGCTTAGTGAACCAGAAGAAAGACTTTTTATGAGCTTTAATTGAATGAGTTGCTTTAAAGAGTTATCTAAAATCTTTTCTAATTTATTTTTAGACCAAATTAAATTAAATTCTTTTTTAAGCCAAGGGTAGATTAAGTTTATGCTATCTAAAAGGTCTTCTTTTGATATCTTGTTGTATCTTAGATGTTGGCATATCAATGAGAAAAAAACGTAAAGATGAACAATATTATTTTTATAGTAACTTAGTAAGGCAAGAGTCTCTTCATTTGGTCTAAAGACCTTAGCACCGCCTATCATTTGATGTTTAACTAACTTAAGTTCTTCTGATCTTCTAATAATTTGCTTACCCGTAGTCTCTGGAATCCATACATTTTTAAATATCTTTTCTTCTCTTATTAAATTCATAAATAATTCAATTCTTACCACCATTTCTTCGTATTCCAGACTTTGAGTTTTACTTGTTAGAAGGGCCAATGCAAAAACACTTGTGGAAGTTATAGTTGTGGAAGAATTAATACCTTTAATAATCTCTAGACCAAGATTAGAAGTAGCCGTTTTAAGCCATTTTGGCCTTTCTAAAGAAGAGTGGATTGAGAAATCTTCTCCATTCAGTTCATTCACTAAGAATTCATTTAGATCTATTGGTTCACCAAAATTGATAAATGCATTTCCAAGAAAATTATTAAAGTCTTTAATGGAACGGAATATATCAAAAAGACTTTCTTTCTTTTTCTTTCTTCCTAAAAGTTCTGAAAGGTATGATTTTCCTTCAATAATTTTCTCGTAACCTATATAAGTTGGAACAATTTTTACATTATCTATCTTTAATCCAGCAAAACTCCTAAGAATCATAGAAATAAGACCTGGTCTTGGCGGTAAAGACAATCCAGTTCTGCTTCTTCCTCCTTCAGGAAAGAATTCAATAGAAGAACCTCTCATCATGAGTCTTTTTAAATATTGAAAAAAAACTACGCTATACAACTTATTTTTTACGAAAGATCTTCTCATAAAGAAAGCGCCTCCGCCTCTGAGGATTCTTCCAAGAATTGGTAAGTTGAGGTTGTTACCCGCAGCTATATGGGGAAGCATTAAGCCTCGTTCCAGTAACACATAAGATAATGCCAGATAATCTATATGGCTTCTGTGACATGGAACGTAAATTAATGCATTGGAATTGGCGATTGACTTGATATTTTCAATATTTTTAACATTAATACCTTCATATCTATTGTTCCAAAACCAGGTTAGACCTCTTTGCAATAGTCTTACTATAGGGTAACTAATATCCGAACATATCTCATTTGCATATTTAAAAGCTTTCCTTCTAAGTCTATTTTTTGTTGATTCGTTTCGAGCTTGAGTTGATATTTCTTTCCTTACTTCTTTATCCTTACTTAAAGACTTAACCAGAGTTCTTCTATGTGATACATCTGGTCCTATAGCCGCTTTTTTATTTTTTCTAAAAAGGGCTCGAATATATCTGTTAATCAGATGAGCGTTCAGATCTGCAGCTTTTTCTCTTACATTTAACTCTTCTAGAAGTAGAGGTTTATTGAATTTAATTAATAAACTTCTTCCATGAAACAAGAGTCTAAACATTTTTTTTATGGGGCCTGTTGCACCCCACGATTGAGAAAAAATGATTTTAAATATAGATTTTTGTTTTTCTGGATGCATCCCCCAGTAAAAAGACACAGGAAGGAATTTAGTACCTTCAGAAGAAGTAGTGAGTATTTCTTTAAGATTATGAGGGAGTTTCCTTTTAATTTTTTGTTCTGAAGGATTAAAAGCAGGCCTAAAGATACAAATAAAGTTATGGAGTCCGGTATGCTTATTTCTATCAATTGGAGAATTTACTTGAACATTAGATGTATAAAGATCTAAGGCTGCTAGATCGATAAGTGAATTTTCTGGTAAAGCGTAATAAATATTATTCTCAGTTAAATTCTTGATGCTTACTCCTTCCTCAAACTCTATTTCATATTTAACAAAAGGCATTAGGCAGAACCTAACTACTGCAAAAACTCTTTCACTTATCCAAAATCTCAACATAAGATGTATAACAATAATCTAAAGAATAGAGTTTAATTTTTTTTAAGTAAACTTTTTCTATAGTTTTAGAAGCCGGAGTGGCGGAATTGGTAGACGCAGGGGATTCAAAATCCCCCGATTTTTT
>CEUY01034685.1_pt1 | contig 13936 bp, 11 predicted proteins | sample 361481 | NCBI WGS metagenome assembly CEUY01 (sample SAMEA2622737, study PRJEB7988) | marine metagenome | isolation source: saline water (ENVO:00002010), including
AAGTTAGTATTAGTAAAACTTACATTTGGTACGTTCATTTGTAGATCAGATGTAGTAATGATCTGTCTTGCTTGTATACCTTCTTCACTAAAAGCTGTTACAGCAATAGGAACGTCTTGTAGACTTTCCTCAGTACGACGTGCGGTCACTATTACTTCTTCAATTCCAGCACTTTCTTCTTCTTCTGCAGAAAAAACAGAAGGAACAAAGAAAATTCCTGACAACGCCAACGTGTAAAAAATACGCTTAAGTAAAACCATATTATCTCCCCTAAGTCTTTTATTGATTGTTTAACCAGAGATTTAACCCATTAATTATAGGAAAAACCCCTCTCTTATCACTAACTATGCTTAAAAAGGACTCTTTTTGCAAGAATAAAGGTTGGAAATTTAAAAAAAATTAAATTTGTATCTCTAAAGTAGTGTTAGATGTTTTATTATTTACTTTAATTCTAACTTACTAACTTTGAATTAAGAGGTTTATATGATGAAAAGAACAAAGGTTTTGCAGTTATTGTTATGTTTAGTTTTGGTAACTGGTTGTAATGTAAATGAAGACTGTGTAGATGGGAATATTATCCTCTTTAATTCAACTATTTATACTTTGGATGGAGATAATCAAAAAGCAGACTCTATGGTAGTAAGTGGTAATCAAATTGTTTTTGTAGGAAAACAAGAGGATACAAAAAAATATGAATGTGGAGCTTTTTCTAAGATAGATATTCAGGGTAATTATATCTTTCCAGGTTTTACAGATTCTCATGCACATCTAAAAGGAATTGGATATAGGGAGACTACTTTAAATCTACAAGGGATAAATAGTTTAAAGGAGACTATTCAGGTGGTTAGGGATTTTTCTAAATCTAAGGAGAAGGGTGAATGGGTAGTAGGGAGAGGTTGGATAGAAAAATTATGGCCTGAAAAGAGATTTCCAACAAAAGAAGATATCGACCAATTTTCTAAAGATAGACCTATTTTTTTGGAAAGAGCCGATGGCCATGCTGTCTTAGTGAATAGCTATGCATTAAATTTGGCAGGAATAGATGCGAGTACCGAAGATCCACATGGCGGTGCTATAAGAAAGGGAGAGGATGGAAAACCAACTGGTATTCTTGTTGATAAAGCAATAAGTTTAGTTGAAAAACTGCTTCCCCCCAAGTCTCAGTCTGAAGATAAAAAAGCCTTAGAAGAAGGTCTAAAGCGTAGTGTTAGACTTGGCTGGACGCAAATACAAAACGCTGGTGGATCATATGAAGATTTTGAACTATTAAAGCAAATTAAGCTTGAAGGAAATCTAGTTTCGCGGATCTATTATGCAGTAAGTGATGGAGAGCCTGCCTTGGAATTACTTAAGATGGGTCCTCAGCTTGATCCTGAAAATATGTTAATTGCTAGAGGAGTAAAACTTTATGCAGATGGGGCTTTGGGTTCGAGAGGAGCCTTCTTACTAAAAAATTACAGTGATTTTAAATCTAAAGGACTATTAATTTTTAAAAAAGAAGAAACAATACCTAAACTTATTGAGGCTTTAAAGAAAGGTATTCAAATTCAAACCCATGCCATCGGTGATGCTGCAAATAAAATTACTTTAGACTGGTATGAGGAAGCTTTTAAATCTGTCCCTAAAGAAGGAAGGTATGTGCCTAAGCCTAGATGGAGAATAGAACATTCCCAAAACATTCAGACTGAGGATATCTTACGGTTTAGGGATCTTGAAGTTATAGCTTCTATGCAACCTTCTCATGCTATTGGAGATTTACATTTTGCAATAGATAGACTTGGATTAAAAAGGGTTAAAAATGCATATAAATGGAATACTTTGATTAAGGAAGGTGTCTTAGTTATAGGGGGAACAGATGCTCCCGTAGAAATAGGTGATCCATTAATAGAATTCTATGCAGCAGTAACTAGAAAAGATGTTGATGGATTTTATGCAGAAGGTTGGCATTTAGAAGAAGCTATTTCAAGACTTGAGGCTTTAAAGATGTTTACCTTATGGCCATCATTTGGAGCTTTTCAGGAAGATATCAGGGGTAGCATTGAGGTTGGGAAGCTTGCTGATCTAACTGTTTTCTCAAAAGATATTATGACAATTGAGGCAGAAGAGATATTAAAAACTCAAAATGTTTTAACTATGGTTCATGGAAAGGTGGTTTTTAATAATCTAAAAAAAAGGGCACCCTGAGGTACCCTTTTTTGAATCCTTAGTCCTAACTTTAGAAGTTCATGCTTAACTTCATGTAATAGAACGCTCCATTAAATCCAAGAGGAGCTGCTTCAGGATATTCCCACCCAAGTATTAAGCCTCTCTTTTCTTTATCAGGATACTCGTTAAGAGCATTTTGAGAACCTAGGGTTAGTGTATAAGTATCACTTAAGTCCTTACTGACTTCTACATCTAATGTCATCATGTCACCGATGTAGCCGCCACCACCGCCCCATTCTTCTGTGTACCACTCATCAACCCAGTTGAACCTAGCAAGTAGTCTCCAGTCATCTTTAAAATGGACAGCTGATAGGTTCCAACGATTTTCTGGAAGAAGTTTTTCTAATTGATCTACTCTTCCTGAACCAATAAGTCCTCCAGTACGATCAACATTTGTTTCTACATGACTATAAACATAGGTAAATGTAGTAGTTCCTCCATTCATTTCAGTTTCATAAGTAGCTACTAAGTCATGACCTTCTGTTGTAGTGTCAAAATCGTTTACGTAAAAACGGAAGTTAGTTAAATCTCCAGCTCCAGGAATTCCCAAAGCTGTAAGTTTAGCAATATCCGCAGCAGTAATAGCAATGTCATCACCTTGGGTTATTCTGTCTTCCAGTTCTATTTCATAGAAGTCCAGAGTGAGGTTGAAAGCATCAGAAGGATTCCAAACTATACCAAAACTAGTGTTTGTAGATTCTTCTGGTCCAAGCTCCTTACCACCATAATAAACAGAGACTGGATTAGTTGGAGAAAGAGTACCTTTTTGATAAAGATCTCCACCCGCATCAGCTACAGTAGATATATTGGAAATATTTGCCTGACCAGGTGTAGGTGCTCTAAAACCTGTGCTCGCTGTTCCTCTTATAGAAAGAACATCAGAAGCTCTCATAAGAAAAGAGAATTTGCTATTAAAAGTTGATCCGAATGTATCAAAATCTTCATAACGACTAGCTACTCCAAGAAGAAGATTTTCAGTTACATCTGCTTCCATATCTAGGTAAATAGCTATATTACTTCTATCCCAAGTTCCCGCCATGTCAGGAGAGAATCCTCCAAAACCATTTGAACCAATTCCAAAACCTTGTTTAAAATATGGTCCTATTTCCCAACTTTCTTTATTACCAGAAACTACTGTAAATTGTTCTTCTCTAAACTCAAATCCGAAAGCAATATTAAGATCTGATGCGAAGCTATCGACGGCAACAGGTTTAGTAAAGTCCATATTAAAATTCTTCTCCAATTGCACATAATCACCTGGATAAAACTCTGTAGGAGTGTCAGGTCCTAAAGAAGCATTTACAGTATTCATGATGAAATACTCAGCAACATTCTCTCCAACACTTGCGCTTACATCCCAAGTAAGGCCAGAAGCTGTTACACCTCTAACACCTGAGATTAAACTCCAATCTGAGACATCTCCACCAAAACTTGGGGTAAAGCCACCAGGGAATAGTTCATTGAATACAAAACAATTTGGATTAGCCTTAATTGCAGCTAAAGCTAAATCTGAACTAGAACCAGCTCCTGCTGCAGGCACTGGAACAACTGGACACGTTCTAGCAGCACCGGATAATGCTTCTGCTCGGTCTCCTACTAGCCTCGTTGCCCCACCGTCTTTAGAGAAAACTCCACCTCTATTGGTAGGATTTCTAAAGAAGAATCCACCTAGTACTTTTCTTTCTGCATAATTTCCAAATAGATAGAATTCTTTAGATGCATCTAGTTGAAGGCCTATATTTGCAAATAACTTTATATCATCTGATATTTGAGGAGAACCCCATATTTGGGCTGGATCAGGATAGTTCCATATTCTTGTATTTCCGCCATCATAAAGCCCTTGAGCATCTGCTCTTTGGACACTTCTGCTTGTTGCATCTGATTCTTGCAGTTCAAGGGAGAGATTTGCGAATCCTGCTTGAGTAAAAGGCATACCTACATTCGCTGCTATTCTCCAAGCTTCTCCATCTCCTTCGGTATATTCACCACTTCTAACTTCTACAAGAGTACCTTCAGGACTATCATTTAGAACAAAATTCATAATCCCTGCTATAGCATCTGAACCATACTGCGCAGCTGCACCATCTCTTAGAACTTCAACCTGTTTAAGAGCTATTGAAGGAATGGCAGAAATATCAGGACCTTGAGCTCCATCAGATATCCCGCTTCCTAGAAAAGAAATAACAGCTCCTCTGTGCCTTCTTTTACCATTAACAAGAACTAGCATGTTATCAGGAGGTAGTCCTCTTAAATTAGCTGGCCTTATCAAAGTTGCAGCGTCACTAATTGGTTGAGTATTAACATTAAATGATGGTACCAAGGTTCTTATCATATCTGGAAGATCCATCGCACCCTGATTAACAAAATCTGAGCCAGTAATAACATCTACAGGAGCAGGAGAATCACCTACTGATCTGGCTTCTCTTCTTGTTCCAACTGCTACAACCTCCTCAACTTCATCTGCAGCTTCAACAGCAGGTGAAAAAGTTGGAATAGCAATAAAAGTTAACGCAATAGCTAACCCTATTAAAAATTTAGAATACTTCATAAACATTTCCCCATTTATTTTTTCCAAGGCTCTAAATTAATTCATTAGAGCATTTCATTTTAACCCCAAAGATAGCAACATCTATTCTTGAGACAGCTAACAATGGTAAATCTAAGCCCCTACTTAGTTTCAGAGCAATTGATAAGTATAACAAGATCAGAACGAAAAACCATAAGAAAAAATGTTATTCAGTAGTTAAAATATATCAATGACTTTTTTAGTAACCTAAACCATTAAGAAAATGCATAATGAGGATAGATTTAATTTCAGCTATAGATTTGCTGAGAATTCAGATGTAAAGGATTTAAGGAAATTGATGGAAGCATCAATCAGCAATCTTTTAAAATCTTATTTATCTGAAGAACAAATAGAAGCTTCTTTTGAAGCAATGGGTTTAGACGAACAATTAATCTCAGACAAGACTTACTTTGTGATTTTCAATAAAAAGACCTTAGTTGGTTGTGGAGGATGGAGTCGTAGAAAAACTCTTTTTGGAGGCGATCACTCTCTTGACAGAGACGATAGCTTATTGAACCCTAAAAAAGAGCCTGCAAGAATAAGAGCAATGTATACACACCCTGAATGGATTAGAAAGGGTGTGGGAAGATTAATTTTACAATTGAGTGAAAAAGCAGCTAAATCAGAGGGTTTCAGAAAATTAGAATTAATGGCAACTCTAGCTGGAGTACCTCTTTACATTGAAAGTGGATATGAACTTGAGGAAGAGATTGAATTTTTAAGTTCAACAGGAATTAAGATTCCTTTGAAGAAAATGGTTAAGAAATTATTTATTTAGGTTTAAATAATGGAAGAAGAGTTTTTTATGGAGAAGGCAGTAGCATTGGCTAAGCTTGCTTCAGAACAAGATGAGGTACCTGTGGGCGCTGTCATAGTTCGGAAAAACAAAATTATTGGTGAGGGATATAATCAAACTATTAGGTTGAATGACCCAACAGCTCATGCCGAGATTTTAGCTTTAAGAGATGCAGCTCTTAATTTAAATAATTATCGACTAGATAGTTCTACAATGTTTGTTACTTTAGAACCCTGCATGATGTGTTTAGGTGCTTTGGTGCATGCAAGAATTTCAAAATTAATTTTTGCTGCTAGAGATGAGAAAACAGGAGTTATTGTAAGCAATAATAATGCTTTAGATATGAACTTTCTCAATCATAAAGTTCCTTACTCAGAAGGCCCTTTAGGAAAACAATCTTCAGAGTTACTAAAAGAATTTTTTTTAAGTAAGAGAGAAAAACCTAAATGTTGAAGCTTGTCCATATCGGAGCATGATCAGAAGGTTTTTCCATACCTCTAATTGTATAATCTATTCCTACCTCTTTTACGCACTTAATTAGACTATCTGTAGCCCAAATATGGTCAATTCTTAAACCTCTCTTTGGATTATCATTAAATGCTCTACTTCTGTAATCAAACCAACTAAATTTATTATCTTCTTCTGGATAGAGTTCTCTATATGTGTCTTTTAATCCCCAAGCCTTAAGCTGACTTAACCACTCTCTTTCTTCAGGTAAAAAACTACACTTTCCAGCTCTTAGCCATCTTTTTCTGTTTTCTTCTCCTATACCAATATCAATATCTTCTGGAGAAACATTAAGGTCACCCATCACTACTAGCTTATCTTCAGGATTATGGTTTTTTTGGAGGTGATTAATAAGATCCTTAAAAAACTTTCTTTTAGCAGGGAATTTTACAGGATGGTTTCTTTCCTCCCCTTGAGGAAAGTATCCATTAAGAATAAATATTGATTTATTCTTTGCCTTAAATTCTGCCCAGATAAATCTCTTTTGACTATCCTGATTATCATTCTTAAAACCCTTTCCTGATTGGATAGGTTCTTTTTTAGATAGGAGAGAAACACCATAATGTGCTTTTTGGCCATGAATATGTGATTTAAATCCCATTTCTTCTATATCTTGGAAAGGATATTCGTCGTCATGCACCTTAGTTTCTTGTAGACCTATCACGTCTGGATTATGTTTTTCAATTATAGCCTGAACTTGATGAAGTCTTGCTCTTACGCTATTTATGTTAAAAGAAATAATTTTCACTATTCTGACTAACCGGTTGATTCAATAGAAACAACTACTGGTTGGAAAGAGTATTCTATAAAGTCTGCAAGAATATTTGCTGATTCCTTTAATATGGCTTCATCAATATCAATTACTTCTGGATCTTTTTCTCTTTCTACAAATTCCTTGTAATTTTGGAAAGTCTCCAATCCCATCTCTCTTCTGAGTTCATTTTCTAGAGAAAGAAGCTCCTGCTCAGCCCTTTCTTTGTTAACTTTTCTTTTATCTATATTTAAGGATACCCAGATATTATTATCTTGTATTGCTCTCCAAGATTTTTTCTCTTTCAAGTTCTTAAATATAGAAGATTGAGACATTCTTTCTTTGTGCTTTAGTGTAAGTAATTCTTTAGATGATCCAATTCTGTCAAAATCTTTAAATTTAGTTTTCCTAATATTGTCGTGGACAAGCGCTCCTAAGTATTTGTGTTCACCTATTTCCTCAACATCAATAGGTGAAGGAAGATTAATATCAGGAGATATTCCCTTATTTTGGGTGCTACCTCCTGAGACTCTGTAGAATTTAGATTCAGTAAATTTTATTTGCCCTGAACTAAGGGTCTCTACTTTTTGCACTGTGCCTTTACCAAAGGTATCGGTTCCTACTACCAGTCCTCTTCTGTAGTCTTGTACTGCACCCGCAAGAATTTCAGATGCCGAAGCGCTAAATTTGTTAACAAGGATTAATAAAGGGTCATCATAAATTTGAAAACCTCTTCTATCTCCAAGTTCATGAACACTCCCTTTAGCAGTTTTTACTTGTACCGTAGTTCCACCACCTAAGAAAATATGGGCAAGAGAGTTTGCTTCAAACAAAGACCCTCCACCGTTATTCCTAAGATCTAAAATTAATCCGTCAATATTTTCTCTTTTTAGAGAATTAATAAGTTTTCTTACATCTTTACTGCTACTTTTATAGTCATATTCTCTTCTTTTATATGCATCAAAATCCATATAGAAAGCAGGAAGTTCAATAACACCAATCTTATATTCTTTGCCTTCTCTAGTAATAGATAATATATTTTTTTTTGCTGCCAGGTCTTCAAGCTTAACTAGATTTCTTGTTATCTCTATAACCTTTGTATGAGATTCGTCTAGAGATGAAGATGGAATTATCTCCAATTTAACTACAGTATCTTTCGGTCCTCTTATTAATTCGACAACATCATCTATTCTCCAGCCTATAACATCAGTAATCTCTTCATCATCTTCCTGGCCTACGCCAACTATCTTATCTTTAGCATTAAGTTTATTGGAGTTTTCTGCTGGTCCCCCAGCTACTAAGGATTGCACTGTGGTATAAAGGCCATCAGAAGATAATAAAGCTCCAATACCTTCTAAAGAAAGCTTCATATCAATATCGAAATCCTCAGTTCTCTTAGGAGACATGTAACTCGAATGAGGCCCATATATAGAGGTAACTGAGTTAATATAAATATCAAAAATATCTTCTTGTTTAGTCTTTTTAAAATAGTTTAAAGAAGTTGCAAATCTCTTACTTAGTTTATTTTTGATTTCTTCAAGATCATTTCCATTCAAATTTAAGTTTATGACATCATTTACCAAAGAAGATTCCCATAGGTCTTGCAGCTGTTGCAGATTTCTAGGTTGTGGTGCTTCACTTCTATCTTTAAGAATTTTTTTGGTTTGTCTCAAGTTTAAGGTTTTTATATCTCCTAAGAGTTGAGTTTGAAAATCGTGTCTCTGTTGATATCTATCCTGAAAGATTCCAAAAGCCTCAAAAGCGAGCTTTAGGGATTTATCTAAATCATCGAAACTTCTTGGAATTTTTTTTAATTCTAGGTTTGTGTATAAGGATTTTTTTTCTAAGGGATAGTTCTCTATGGATTCTAAAAAATTTCTTACCTCACGATCAAGAAAAATAGATTTGCTTGGGTCTAATCTTTCCAGGAATAATTCAAAAGCATCTACCTTTATGGATGAAAAACTTTTTTTAATAAAATGTTCTCTTTCCAAAATGTTTATTATTTCTTTGGAAAGTTCAAAATTTTCTTCAGAGTAATTAAAACTTTTTTCTTCTAGGCAAATTTTAAGAGAAAAAGTACTTAATATAAAAAGTAATGTTAATTGTTTTTTAAACTTATTCATTGAAAGAGAGGCTGAGATTATATAGTTAGATTTACCTACCTTACAATATCCTCCTTACAAGGATATTAAAATTAGGTATCATCACTATTTAATGAAACCGTCTCATTTTTCGAATTTAGGTATAAAACCTTTTAAGAAAGGCTTAATTGATTTAGGCGAACATATTTATTGTTATTTACAACCAGACGGAGGCTGGGGTTGGAGCAATGCTGGATTAGTTACCGACGGTGATGAGAGTCTTATAGTTGACACTTTGTTTGATGAAGATCTAACTTATCAAATGCTAAAAAGAATGCAGAAAGCAGAACCTAAGGCAATGAAAAATATAGTTTCTCTTGTGAATAGTCATTCTAATGGTGATCACTGTAATGGAAATAACTGTGTGGACACTTCTGAAATTATATGCAGTAAAGCTACCCTCGAAGAGATGTCCCATGAATCACCAGAAATTATGGCTTCTCTACTAGAGAATGCTTCAGAAATGGGAATTTTAGGGCAATATTTTAGTGATTGTTTCGGTTCATTTAATTTTAAAGAAGTAACTAGGAGACTTCCAAATACGACATTCTCTGGATCAGTTGAAAGATACGTAGGAGATAAAAAAGTTGAATTAATTGAAGTGGGCCCTGCTCATACCAATGGAGACATATTGGCTTATGTGCCTCAGGATAAGACTGTCTTTACTGGAGATATTTTATTTATAGAAGGTCATCCAATACTTTGGGCTGGTCCTGTAGAAAACTGGATAAGTGCATGTGATCTTATTATTTCGATGGATGTTGATTTCATTGTTCCTGGACATGGACCTGTTACAGATAAGAAAGGAGTTGAAGCAGTTAAGTATTACCTTACCTATTTAAGAGACGAAGCCAAATCTAGATTCAAATCTGGAATGACAGCTTTAGAGGCTTCTAAAGATATAAACATATCTGACTTTTCTGAATGGGGAGATAGCGAAAGAATAATTGTCAATGTTAATTCTCTTTATCGTGAGTTTAAAAATGAAACTATGAGAGAAGACATAACTGTTTTATTTTCTCAAATGGCTGAACTTAAAGAGACCTCACTTTAGGTAGGTCAAAATTAGACATGGTTGTCTTTCATAATGAATATAAGAATGAAAAGTAAAATAGAGTTTTTTTATGATTGCAGCAGTCCATGGACTTATTTAGCTTTTGTGGAGGTAGAGAAATTAGTCACAAGACATAAGCTTGATTTGATTTGGAAACCGATTCTGGTTGGAGGTATTTTTAATACCATAAATCCCAGCGTTTATGAGACTAGAGCAAATCCAGTAAAGGCAAAGCAACAATACTCTAATAAAGACATGAAAGATTGGAGCGACATACGAGGGATAGAAATAAACTGGCCTCTAATATTTCCAGTAAACAGTGTTAGAGCAATGAGGGGAGCCTTTTATGCAATAGATAAAGAAAAAATTTCAGAATATAACTCTAAGGTATTCTTTGCATATTGGAAGGAGGGTAAAGACATATCCAAAAAGGAGGTTTTAATAGAAATTATTTTATCTTTAGGATTTAGTACTGAAGCTTTCTTTAATTTTATAGAGCTAGACTCTACTAAAGAACTTTTAAAAACTAGCACACAAGAACTAGTAGACAGAGGAGGGTTTGGCTCACCAACTATTTTTTTAAACAAGACAAATATGTTCTTTGGGAATGATAGGCTAGATTTATTAGAGAAAATTTTAAAAAATTATTCTTAATCCATTACCACTACAATTTTACCCAAGAGCTTTCTAGCTGAAAGATATTTCAAAGACTCTTTAGCATCTTTAAGAGAGAATTCTTTGCAAATGTATGGTCTCAAATGACCTCCTTCAGCTAATCTAAATATTTCTTGAGAGTTCTCTTCTCCTTTTATCGGGTCTCTTCTTCCGTATTCTCCAGCTCTAACTCCAATAATGGAGAAACCTTTAATGAGTGGCATATTGATTGGAGCTGTAGGAATTCTACCGCTTGCGAAACCAACTATGAGAATTCTTCCTCCCCAGTTTATACATCTTATTGATTCATCAAATACATCACCTCCTACAGGATCATATATAACATCTGCTCCCAAACCATCAGTTAAAGCTTTCACCTCTTGCCTAAACTGAGTTTTTCCCTCCTTATAAGTCAATATTTTATGGGAAGCTCCCCACTCTAAAGTCTGCTCTAACTTATTTTCTGAAGTACCTGTTGCAATTACATTTGCTCCTAAGAAATTACCTAATTGTACTGCTGCCATACCAACTCCTCCTGTAGATCCGTGTACAAGTAGATTTTCTCCTTTTTGTAATTGACCTCTTCTAATTAAAGACACATAGGCTGTAAGATAAGCAGTTTGAAACGCTGCAGCTTCTGAAAAGGAGAAGGGAGTGGGTTTTTTCCTTACCAACTCTTGAGGCATAATTATTTCTTCAGCAAAAGTACCATTACCCCAAGAACCGAATACTACTTCGTCACCTTCCTGAAAATTTTTTACATCCTTCCCTAAACCTTTTACCACCCCAGAACCTTCCATTCCAAGGACGAATGGAAGTGTAGGTTTATGTTGATAAAGACCTTTACTCATTAGTAAATCAGGAAAATTTACTGAAGCTGCTTTTACTTTGATTAATAAATCATTAGAGGTTAGGTCTTTAATTTTTATTTTTTCGAATGAAAGTCCACTTAGATCTTCAGTTAAAGACTTGCATACCAAAGCATTCACTTCTGCAGTCATTAATGTTCCTGTTCAACTTTATTCTTTCTAAACCAGAGATTAATGGCCCACTTCTCTCCAGATAATACAGGAGAGGCTCCATGTAGAGAGCCTGGGTTGGGAGTGTCAGTTCCAGGAAAACAATTATGGAAGACTGCTATCTTCCCTGCTTCAGGAAATACTTCTTTATTTATATTTGGAAAAACAGTTGACCCTCCTTCACTTACATCATTGAGATAACAAAGGACGGTAATAATTCTTTGCCCAGAACTTCCTAGGTAGGATTTACCAAGATCTGTATTAGGATCAAAGGTGTCCATGTGTGGTTGATATTCTTGAGCAGAACCGTAATGTAGTACTTGATAGGATTCAGCATTCTCTAGAGGCATTTGAATAAGCTCAGCAATTCTTTTACCCACAGATAAGGTTATTTCAGAATGATCATGCTTCACCCAACAATTTGTGCTTGTTCTTCTTTTATCCAGAGCACCTTCTTTGGCCCTGTTCTTGTTGATTGCACTTACTGTTGATCTTTTCATGAATGCTGACGATATTTCCTGAAAATGTTTGCACTCTTGTTGTGTTATTACCCCCTTAATAGAATATAACTTTGGGTCATGATGGATTAACTCCATCTCATAACTACCGAGAGATATTTTCATTTATCTAACTTTTTCTTTGCTTCTTTTTTTATAGAATCTGCAGTTTGACCGAACATCATTTTTAGACTTTCAGAAGTTTGTTTTTGACCAAAGTTTCTAGCTTCTTTTCCTACATCCATACCTTTTCTTACTGCTGGTCTATTTTTTAGGGTATCAAACCACCTTCTTAAATTTTTAAACTTATCTAAATCCACTTCGTACCTCTTGTATGCTGTAACCCAAGGGAAGGATGCCATGTCCGCAATGGAATAATTGCCTGCCAAAAACTCGTTATTTTCTAAAACATTATCCATAACTTGAAGCAATCGATCATATTCATTTTTATATCTATTCTCAGAATAAGAATGGTCTCCAGGAAAGTTTGTAGCATAGTTAACAAAGTGACTTACTTGGCCTGCCATTGGTCCAAGGCCACCAACTTGCCAAAATAACCATTCCAAAACTTTTATTTTTTCAAAATTCTCTTTAGGCAAGAATTTCCCTGATTTTTCCCCTAAATAAATCAATATTGCTCCTGATTCAAATATGCTTATTTTTTTTTCATTTGGACCATCAGGATCAACAATTGCTGGCATTCTATTGTTAGGGCTAATCCTTAAGAAATCAGGTTTGAATTGATCTCCCTTTCCCAGGTTAACAGGAATGATTTTGTAAGGAATAGAGCATTCCTCCAACATAATAGTTATTTTCCAACCGTTAGGTGTTGGTGCATAATACAGTTCTATCATCTTTTTTATCTCTAATTGAAATTAAAGTTTTATAATACTCTAAAAACAAAGGAGTAATGATGAAAATTGATGCAGGGATTATCGCAAGAGATGCTAGAGAATCTGGTCCAGCAGCTAAAGTCTTAGAAGAATCAGGATACGATGGAGCTTATACTTTTGAAGGCCCCCATGACCCCTTTCTTCCACTAGTCTCAGCGGCTATGGCAACGAAAAAGATAGAACTGATGACTTCTATAGCAGTTGCTTTTTCAAGGAATCCAATGATATTAGCTAATTTAGGTTACGACCTCAATTTAATATCTGAAGGAAGATTTATTCTAGGATTAGGTTCTCAGATTAAACCTCATATAACCAAAAGGTTTTCTATGCCCTGGTCAAAGCCGGCAGCAAGAATGAAAGAGATGATAGAAGCTATAAGGTCAATTTGGGATTGTTGGCAGGAAGGAACTAAATTGGATTTTAGAGGAGAATTTTATTCTCATACTTTGATGACACCTTTTTTTAATCCGGGACCTAATCCACATGGAGTACCAAAAATTTATGTTGCAGCAGTTGGACCGCTGATGACAAGATCCGTTGCTGAATCTGCTGATGGACTTCTTGTTCATCCTTTTCATACTCTTAAATACATGGAAGAAACAACATTACCTATAGTTCAAGAAGGATTGTCTTCTACTAAAAGACCAAGCTCTGATTTTGACTTAGCTATAAGTGTCATGACTGTTGCTGGTCTTTCAGAGGAATCATTTCAGAAATCTTTAGAAGCATGTAAAAATCAAATATCCTTTTACGCCTCTACACCTGCATACAAAGGTGTTTTAGAAGCTCACGGAAGAGGAGATTTGCAACCGAAATTAAATCTACTTTCCAAAGAAGGGAAATGGAAAGA
>CEUY01488249.1_pt1 | contig 13935 bp, 12 predicted proteins | sample 361481 | NCBI WGS metagenome assembly CEUY01 (sample SAMEA2622737, study PRJEB7988) | marine metagenome | isolation source: saline water (ENVO:00002010), including
AATGATCAGGTTTTATTAGATAATCAAGGGACTGTTCTTAGCCCCAAAAGCCAATTGAAGAAGGTGGAAGTGTTTTTTCTCATTTTTCGACAAGAGATAAAGTAATAGATTCTTTGGTTGTTGTTAGTTATTTCGTTGTAGAAATAGTGATAGGGATTAAAGTTTATCAAATATTGTTTTAAAAAAAGCCGCATTGAAGCGGCTTTTATTTTTTAGAATTTAAATCTTCCAAGCATTTCAGTAAGCTTTTTAGATTCTTTAAGAAGTCTTTGACATTCTTCTGTGGTTTCTTCTGCAACCATTTCAATGCTTTTAGCTATTTCTGAAACTTCTGTTACTCTTGGAGAAATCTCACCAACAACGTGCGATTGTTGTGTTGTAGCAGAAGCTATTTGAGTATTTTCGTCATTCATAATAGTAATATTGTCAGAAATATTATTAAGTTGTATTTCAGAGTTTTTAGCTTCTTCTTGACAACTAATAGCCAAACTACTGTTTTCTTCAATTGCTTGAACGACTTCTGTTGTTCTTGTTTGAAGTTTATCGATAATAGACTTAATTTCTTCTGCGGATTCATTACTTCGAGCAGCAAGTGTTCTAACTTCGTCAGCAACAACAGCAAAACCTCTACCAGCTTCACCAGCACGAGCTGCTTCGATTGCAGCATTAAGAGCTAATAAGTTAGTTTGTTCTGAAACACCAGTAATAACACTTAATACTTTTGTAATAGCTTGTGTATCTTCTGATAATTGCTGAACAACACTTTGTGTTACTTTCATTTGCTCATTCATTTGGTCAACACTTTTACTTGTGCTAACAACCGAATCTTGTCCAATCATTAATGCTTCCGTGGCTTTTGCAGAACTATCTGCTGCACTATTTGCATTTTGAGCAATATCTTGTGAGCTTGCACCCATTTCGTGAATAGCAGTAGCAATTTGTTCGATTTGAGACGATTGCTCTCTAACATCATTTTCCATTGTCGTTGATACAGTGTTTAAATCGTCAGCGATAGAGATAATTCCTTTTTCTGTTTCTTCAACATTTTTAAGTAATACAGTTAATGTTTCAACAAAGTTGTTATAACCTTTTGCTATTTTACCTGCTTCGTCATCTCTTGTGTCATCTAATCGTTTAGTAAGATCACCTTGACCATTTCCTATGTCTTCTAATAAATTAGCAACGTTGTCAAATGGTAGCAATAAACGTTTTAGTCCAAACATAGAGATAGGAATAAATAAGGCAGCAACAATGATAGCCATAATTAGTAATGTCATTCCATATCCATCAAGGTCTGATAAAACTTCTTCTTTTGATATTTGAGCAACTAAAACCCAACCTAAACTATCAATAGTTTGTATACCAATAACTTGTTCATTATTGTTTATTTCAATTTCTTTGATTGATATCTCATTGCTGTTTAAGACATTATTTAGCTTTATATCAAATAAGTCTTCAATGTTTTTATTTAAAAAATCTTTATCGGGATGAAGTTGTATTTTACCATTTTTATCAGCAATATAAACAAAACCAGATTCACCGATCTTGTAGTCTTTAATTAAATTGGTAACATTCTCTAAACTTAAACCAATTCCAGCAAGACCTATCTTTTTATTGTTTTTAATTACTTTATAGTTAACAAACATTGTAGGGATATTCGTAGAGGTATCAATATCAAAATTAATATTATAAGGATTGTCGTCTTTTAAATTTTCATAAAACCATTGATCATTAGGATTATTTCTTTTTATTTGTTTAACAATACCTTCTGGGGTATAATAGTTTCTATCTTTTTCAGAGATAAAGAATGAATTTACTGCGTTATATTCTTTTTTGATATCTGTTAAATATCTTGAAATATATTCTAATGACGTATCATTTTCATATTCTAAAAATAAAGGTGATTTAGAAATAGTTCGAGAAGCAATGACAGGAATATTAAATTGAGAATTTAAATCATTGTTCACTTCCCCTAACACTGCTGGCAATTCATTTTCGAAGGTTTTCTTTAAAAGTAAGTTCCAGCTTAAATTAAAAGAATAAAAGCCAATGATAGAAATAATTACGATAACTGCAGCAACGGTTGCGGCTGTAATTTTTGTTCTTATGTTAAAGTTTGTCATTTTATTATCCATTTATACATTTGTTTTAAAGAGCATTTTGTATACAACAAAAAACGCAAGAAATCAAGAAAATAGATACAATTTTGCAACAAGTGTCAACTGCACCGACCTGAAGAAAGGTGCTTGAAACAAGAAAAATAGAGAAACAGACTAAATCTCTTGTTTTCATCTCGAAACTATTTCGGAGAAATAGTTTCGGGGTTGAAGACAAACCCCTTATTAATTAGATTTTTCACAAAATCATCACCAATTACTTTTCTTAAAATGTTGATTGCCCCATTGACATCAGCATTTATTATTTTGTCAATTGAAGATTTGTATAATCCACGTTTGACTCTACGCCCTAAAAACTCATATTTTTCAGTGCTGTTTTTTCTATACACTGGCAAAATATCTAATGCTAAAGCATCAGATTTCGAAGTGTATGACTCTTCATTGATATCAACCTGAATGTTAACTAATTTTGCTTTGTATTCAATTTGAGAAATCAGTTTTTCAAAGGGAATGAATACAAATTTTTGATTGTTAACTCTACCAATATTGATATCTTGTTTCCAACCATTGTTTTTGCCAATAATAATACGCCCAATATCATTTTCTAAACAATAATTAATCACAAAACTTGACGCTTTATGAAAATAGTCATTTATTTGGCAAAAACGTTTAATTGATAACCTTTCAATCATAGCCGCATTACCTTTTGATTGGTAATATGACTTAGACTTGTTAAAGCGTTGATTGATCGATTTAATAACTTTTCCTTTATATAGAAGCGGAGGTAATGCGTCTATATTCGTTACCATAGTTAAAAGGTTATTAATGCCGAGGTCAATACCTAACACGTTATCAGAATCAAGTTTGATATCTTTCTTTTTAATGGGTTCATGTTTCATGTTGATATCATTATCATAGATAACTTCTATCCAAAAACAATGCCCATGAGGGACAAACCTTATTTGTTTTAATCGAGCTTCTTTTTCTTGAATAATTTGGTTTTCACCATTTCTAATTTTAACATTTTTCATGTTCATTTTTTTTGGAAAAATGACCTCACCGTTTTTACATTTCATAGACTGGAAAGGGTGTAAAAATGTTTTTAGATTTTTTGAATAAGAAGCGATTTTTGGTCGTGATTTGTATTTTTGTGGGTTAATTTTCCAGTCTTTATTGGCTTCCCAAAAAGATTTCCAATTATCACCCATTTGACGGAGTAATGCTTGTGCTGCAGCAGCAGGTAAAGCGTTGTAATTTTTGGAACGATATTTCAAAATCTTATCAACTTGTCGCCATGTCAACAATTCTTCGTCAAAAAAACTTTTACGAAACAAATATGTTGCTTCGTTGTAAAGTGATTTTGAAAAAAGACAAGCTTGTTTTATTTGCTGATAGTTTTCATTATTTGGTTTAACAAGTAATCGTTCAGTTAAATTCATGTTGACAATTATAATGAAAACAATAAAAAAGTCAACAAAATCATTGATTACAAAGAAAAATAAAAAAGAAACAATTCATCCCTGACCTGAAGGACAGGGTGTTCTTGTTAAAAACCGATAAAAAAAGAAAATATTAAAAAAAATTATTAATAAAATCAATATGTGTTATAATGAATATAAAATAAAAAATAACAAAATGAAAGGAACTATAAATAATGAGTGTTAAGGATATAAAACAAATAAATATTACATTAATGAAAGAACAAGGAGATAAACTTTTCGCCTTTTCAAGTAATGATATTTTAAGTCCAAGAAAGCAAGGACAAAAACAAAGAACATTAGGAGATAATCTAACTTCGTTAACAGATTTTCACAAAGAAATTTTTAACGTTGCAAAATCAGAAATGTACAAAGATCAAGAAATTGCATTTAATGTTAATGGTAATTTATATGCAGTAAGTAAGCCAGAATATTCAGGTTTATTAGTAAATAAAAATTTTCCGAAAGAAGAAATTGAGAAATTTTCTAATAAAAATAGAATTGATTTTGAATCAGAAAAAACAATGATCGGGATGTTTAAAGCTAAAAGAACGGACGGGGTAAATCTTTACAACAATGAAGAAGAAAAATACATTAGAGATAAGAATGGTTATACTGATTTTACTTCCAAGGAAGAACTAATTAAAGCCATTGAAGATTATATGGAAAACGATCCAGTTCAGAATTCATATCATATTCAAAGAAAAGATTTAAGTGTTGTTTCGTTAGACGGTGAGCATATCAATGATTATAGAGATAGAAAACCGACAATAATAAAAAATGATTTGGAACAAGAGTTGAAAGCTAAACAAACAAATAGATACAAGAGATAACAAAAAAAACCGTAATGAGAATTACGGTTTTTTTAATTATGATAATGGTTTTGTTATAACACCTTTATGAACTGCATTATAAATGCCAGTGACAGATTTCCAATTGTTAATATTCCATTCAGTTTCTAATAATGGTTCAAACATATTAGAGATTCCGCTATCACCTTTTTGAAAACTAGTATGTTTAAAATGAAAGTCTTCAATCAATTCATTTTTATATTGCTCTCTAACATCATTTTTTTCTTTTGGTGAATTACATTCTTTTTTTGTTTTTCCTTTAAATAGGTTGTATATTTCATCTCTAAAATATGGCATTACATGATTAAATTCTAGCATTTTACTAAGTTGTTCATGTTTGCAACGTTGAGAGTAATTAGGGTTAAAATAAAGTAAATCACGATATTCATCAGGTCTATCTTTGTAATGGATAGAAGCTTTTTTGCTTAATAAGTAATAAGTGTCAGCTCCTAAACCAGAAACCATTGTCGCTTTGCCACCAGAATGTTTTTCAATGGCTTCATAAGCAAAAAGCATTGGATAGAAACATTCAAAGTCTGTTTTTAAGCGGCAATCAAATGTTTTTGAAAGATAAAGAATTTTTTCAGAAATAGTTTTCATATCTGTTGGCAAGACGACAGGGATAAACTCTAAATTTAATTCTTTTGCTATACCTTCTGCACATAAAAAATCACGACTCTTATGACCTTCAATATGAAAACTAACAACAACTACTTTTTTACCTAATTCAAGGCTTGAAAATAGAACAGATTGACTATCTACACCACCACTTAATAAAATATAGACTGTATCGTCTAAGACTTCTTTTTCAATAATAGAATTAATGGTTTTTCTAATTGGTATCATAAAAAAATATACTCCTAAATCTGTTCGGAGTATACTACATATTATTTATATTTTCAATGAATAATTAATTTATCCATTTTTATTTTTGTAATCTTGAATAGCTGCTTTAATAGCGTCTTCTGCTAATATAGAACAATGTATTTTCACAGGTGGTAATTCTAATTCTCCTGCAATATCAGAATTATGTATTAGCTCTGCTTCTTCAATTGTTTTGCCTTTTACCAACTCTGTAACAAGTGAGCTGGAAGCAATAGCCGACCCGCAACCATAAGTCTTAAATTTTGCGTCTTCAATAATACCATCATCAGTTATCTTCAATTGAAGTTTCATTACGTCTCCACAAGCAGGAGCACCAACCATGCCTGTTGCAACATTTTTGTCGTCTTTATCGAAGGAACCTACATTCCTTGGATTTTCATAGTGATCTAAAACTTTTTTACTGTAAGCCATATAATTCTCCTTTGTTAGTTATAAGATCAGCATTTAAAGAAAAATATTTCAAAAATAACTTGCTGTTCGTATAAATTAATTATATTATATCAGAAATATTTAAGAGGAAAAGCGATGAAGTTTTATGGTGTGTGGAAAGGTCATAACGTTGGAATATTTGAAACTTGGGCAGAATGTCAAGAACAAATAAAAGGCTTCAAAGGCGCAGTTTACAAGAAATTAAATGCAAAAGATCGTTCTTCTGCTGAATCAGAATTTAAGTCTGGTTATGAAGTCTCTCAATCTTTATCTAAACCAAAAAAGAAAAAAACGGCAAAAAAACATAAAGTAAGAAATCTTCATTTAAATACAGGTATTAATTTTTTTTGTGATGGTGCTTGTCAAGCAAACCCAGGTCCTTCTTCTAGTGGAGTTGTTATTTACAAAGATGGTATTTTGAAAAAGCTTTATACAGGTTCTTTCAAAGAAAAAGGCTCTAATAACATTGGTGAATTAGAGGGTATTCTTTTTTGTCTTAATAAAATAAAAGAAATTAATCGTCCTTCAACAATTTATACAGATTCTCAATACTCAATTGATGCAATTACAAAATGGGCTTTTTCTTGGGAAAATAATAACTGGCGTAAAAGTGACGGTGAGGTCGCAGAAAATATAGAACTTATAAAAGAATGTTTCTTTTTATACAAAGAAATAAAGCATTTAGTAAAAATAGAGAAAGTGAAAGGTCATATTGGAGAACTTGGTAATGAATTGTCTGATAGAATGGCTATTAACGCATTTTTAAACAAAATATCTGATTGGACTGATTATAAAAATCACGATATAGAAAAAATATTAAAAATAGAATATTAGTAATAATCTATATAAATTATTATCCTTATTGACAATAATAAAAATAATGCAAAAATGTAATTATTAAAAATTAAGATAAAGACTTGGTTTTTTATTTTTAATTAACAAGGTCTGTTTCCTAAAAAAAACTCCCTGCAAGGGAGTTTTTTAATTTTTATTTTTTGTTGACAAGATATTTATTTGAAATCGCTTTAAAAGAAATAGGTCTACCAGATTTATCTAAAACATTAGATTTAAACACTAATCCTTCTCGTTCTACTCCTTGTTCAGAAAACCCTTCTGCAAACTTGAGTATTTCATCAACATTATTAAACATTTTAAAAGGTTTTACAGGTTCATAGACTTTAACAGTTTCAATATTTAGTTCTTTACAAATTTCATCGAATTCTGCTGGTGTTGCTCTTCTTGCTTCGTCTATAAAGTAAACATAAAAAGCCTTGAAAGTATTTTTTTCAAATTTTTCATAGTTTTTTTGTATTTTAGGTCCCAACAATTCACCTTGAATAGCTATTTGCTTAGAGTTTTTAATACACCAATCAGTAAGTTTATCAGCTAAACCTGATTTTTCGTAAGTATCATAGAAAGCATTATTTCTAATGATACCAGTTTCGGGATCTGGTTGTGGTTTTCTAATAACTTGCCTATGAGAAGCAACCCAAGTTTGCTCTTTCATATTTTCAGAACGATCAATGCCGTCTTGTCCTATAAAATAAGCAGGGTTATTCACATAACAAACAGTCATAGAAGAACCGTCCATTTTCAATGTTGGATAGAATTCAACATCTTCATATCGTTCTTTAAGTTTTTCATAAACATTTTGGATTCTGTCTTCACCTGTTTTTTCAATGTAGAAAGGAAAAGAACACATTTTTTCACCAGAAAGATTACTTTCAGGTTCTTCATATTTAATAACACCAATAGAATCAGCAAAGTCGTGTTCTAAAAAATTTTCAGGTTGACCATTTACAATACTATCAATTTCTTTAATAGAAGATATTGGCATAATCAGACCTTGTGATATCTCACCACGTAATCTAATGGTTCTTAAATAACGTGATTTAACACCGTTCATCGTCTTTGTTGTTTGAATAAAAGAAAATCTTTCGTCATCCAAATTTAACAATGAATCGATTTCAAAATAAATGCCATAATCTCCAACATTAAAAGCACCTTTTTGAACAATGGTTTTCCAACCATCAACGATGGCTAATTGAATACGATCAGCATCTTTAATTGGCAGAAGTTCTTTAATTCTTCGAATAGTAACAAGTTTTCTTTCCATTTTTTTCACCTTAATAAATAGTTAATGTTATTGTCCGAAGTTCGTCTAGACTTAACATTATATGTTATTTTGAAATAAAGATCAATAAAAAAAGCCATATTCAAGAATATGGCTTTTTTTTTGTTTTATTTGATTTTAAACAAAGTCAAAATCTTCTTTTCCACGAACTTCTGATTCGAAGACTAATGTTTCACCATCATTCATGATAAAGATATAAATATAGTTCTTAGAATCCATTGATTTGATTTCAATGTAACGGAAGTCACCAGAATCAAACATGTTTGAAGTTGCGAACAACTCATCTCTTTGAACTAAATAGTCACCAGTTTTTAGCATAGAAAAGTTTTCAGTAACTTTGATTAATTTATCATCGCTATCAATAACTTCTTCACCATTTAAACCTGTAATTTCGTGTTCTTCCAGTTCTAAAAGTGCAAAAATTAGTTCTTCATCCATAGAAGCCATAAATGAATCTATGTCTTGAATTTGTCTAATTAATTCTACTTTAAAACCATTTTTCTTAATAAACAAATCACCAGAATCTAAAACTCCCCAACGAGAAGCTTTTTTATCTTTAAATTTGATATTATGATGATCACTGATTTTCATATATCTTTCACTGAAATCAGCAAGCTGTGGTGTGAAAAGCATAGGCATTTTAATAGAACCACCAATTTTTAGATTGTCCATATTGGTATCAACATGGTTATCTATTGCTTCTTGTTGTTTCTTTTTATACTCATCACCTTTTTTCTTCATTTTAAATAAATCGAAAAATCCCATATATAAAATCCTTAACAATTAACTATAAACTTAAAAAGAAAAGAAAAGCAAACAGGTTGTTTGCTTTCTTTTTATTACTTAATTACTTATTTTTTCTGTAGATTTTTCAATCTATCAGCAGCAGAAGTAGAACCAGAAGTTCCAGCAGACTTACCTTTCTTAATTAGATTTTCAACTGAATCTTCTTGGTTTTTACCAAATAGTTTTTCAGAAGAAGCTAATTGATCAGCTTTTGCATCTGTGCGTTTTTTCATACGCTCGAATGCTTCTTTACGTCTAACTGAAGCATCATCTGTATTGATTGCACTTGTTGAAATGCTTGAATTTAATTTATTCAAACGAGCTTTTGTTTTAGTTTGCTCAACTTCAAGTCTCATAGATTCAATATCTCTTTCTTTCTGTGCAACGATAGCGATAGCTTCGTCAACACTTGCTTGAAGAGTATTAACATTCTGAGTTAAACCTTCTACTTTAATAGTTAGTTCACCTTCAAGTTTATCCAACAGTTTAATCGCATTAGCTTCATCACCAGCTTCTAACAATGCTGCTGCAGAATCCTGTGCTTCATTGTATTGCTTAGTTGCAGATTCAAGTTGTCTTTTTTGTGAAGTTAATTCACCGTCAAGCTCTGAAACTTTAACTTTAAGCTCACGCAAGTGTTTTTTCTCTTGCTCATAACCTTCGTCCATCAACATCTCGATGTTTTCATCTTCGATTTTGTGTTGTACTTTACGTGCTGAACCTGTAACTAGCGATTTTAATGTATCAAACATACTCATAATTTTCTCCTTAATTTTTAATTGATTGTTTGCTTTGGTGCTTTAAAAATATTTACAATAATACAGTTAATTACTTAATGTAATTTAAGAAGATCTTTTCAATTGCATCTTCTGTTACTGTAATTAGTGTATCAAGTTCTAAAACAATATTTTTTAAAATGGATTCCGAACTTAAATCACCGTTTAAACAATACAATCCGTCAAGAGTAGAAAAATTACTTAGAGAAGTTCTACCGTTAGCTTCAAGTAGCGTTGCATTCAATTCGTCAATTTTGTCTTCTTGAATATCTTCAATAGAAGCTAAAACTGTCCAGCAATGAATGCCCTTACCATCTACAATAACACGAACTGGAATCTCTGGCAAGTCTTCGAATACTACTTCAATACTGTCTTCGACTATAGTCATAGTGTTTTTGCGAGTAAAATCTTGTGTTTCTGAAAGTTGCTTATATAAGTCACTAAGAGTTAGCATATTTATTTTTTCCTTTTGTCAATGTAATTTCCGCACAATATATACTAGAGTTTTTGAAAAATCAAGATCTAAAGCAAAAAATTATTTCCGAAGATATAATTCGGAATAATCGAATAAAAAAAGCAAAAAAAAAGGATATGCCGAAGTATTATTAAAATTAATACACAAAAAAAGCTATGAAATTTTCCAATTTATCATAGCTTTTAAAGGGATTTTAAAAATAATTACTCAAAAACACTTCTCTCTAGCTCATTCCAAGCATTTTGATAGTAATTATAAGTTGCATTATTATCAATGGTATTGACCTTAATAGAATCAATATTTTTGTAATAATTTTTACCAAATTCAAATGTTGCCATTAATAGAGATTTAGTAAGCCATTCGTCTTCAACAGGCAATTTTTCATAAGAAGCAATTCGCCCCTTTGCCATTGGCAAAGATTTCGTACCAATTGTCCAACCCCATTGACCATTGAAAGAAGGAATATTTCGTTGGTATTGTTGAGTGTGAAAGCCACTTGATTTCAATGTTTTACCAATACTAATAAATGCTTCTTTTGACGATTGTGGTGAACTTGATTGAATCGAGATTGCACCATTAAAGTTCAACAGGTGATGTAATTCTTTATAAAAAGTTTTAGAATATAATTTATTCAAATCAGGGTGACTTGGATCTGGTAAATCAACAATGATGGCGTCAAACTTTTTATTTTGTCTTGCATAATCACGAACATGCAAGAATGCGTCACCAAATACAAAATTAACTCTTTCATCATTAAATGCATTTTCATTCAGTTCAATGAATTGTGCATTTACAAATTTACCGTCTTCTGAATATACAGGTTCTTTAAAGAAATTGATTAATGCAGGATCAAGATCCATAATAGTAACACTTTCAGGGTTAAATTTTAAAACGTCACGTAGTGCTAGACCATCACCACCGCCAATAATAAGAACATCTTTAGCTTCACCTGCTGCAATCATAGTTGGATAAACCAATAATGAATGATATAAACTTTCGTCAGCACTTGTAAATTGAGTCTTTTTGTTAATGTAAAGGCTGTAAATTGGTTCACCTGAAACACTGTTACGACCTTCTGTTACAGTAAAATGTTGATATTTCGTATTTTGAGAATAAACAATTGGGTCACGATGAAACGCTTGTTCAAGATTTTTTCGCCAATCAGTAATACCTTGGCAAGCAAAGTAAATAAAGAATGCAGTAAAGATTTGAACCCCTAATGCTAAATTACAACGTTTTACATATTTTTTAAATGAAAGGATAAAAAAGAAACCAACCAATACATTAACAAATGAAGTGATTTGTAAAGATTGGGCAACGTCCATTCCAATAAGAATCATGATCCAAAGAGTCGCACCGATAGCAGCACCAAAATAATCAACACCGTAAATAACACCAATATTATTATCTAAATGCTTACCATGAACCTCTTCACGAATTGCAGCAAGAAATGGAATTTCCATACCAAGTAGAAATCCAAGAATAGCCGCAACAATGTAACTAGAATACTCTAGAATATCTTCTAAAACACTTACAAAACCATATTTAGGAGCTTGTTCAATAGGTATATTAAATTGTTGTGCAATAATTTCAGGCAGCATATAGGCAAGTGCATGAGCACCAGAAATAATATAAATTGAAGATACTGCAACAATTGAAATCAAAGATTCTAATATTGAAAAGCCTAATGCTTTGTTTTTAATTTTTTTCACAAAAAAAGAACCAATACCCATACATAAAATCATGATCGTCATGATGGTGAAAATTGCAATTTCCATGACACCAATCACACGACCAGAATAACTTGCGAGAAGATATTGATAGATAAGACCACAACCTGCAATACCCATTACAAATATGGAAAGTTGAGCATCTTTTAATAGTGAGCTAGTTAAAATTTTATCTTTTAATTTATTAGCTTTTTGTAAGTTTAACATTTAATTCCATTCTCTCTATTTTGTTAAGAACTCTATAATACTAAATAAAGCATATAAAATCAACAAAAAAAACCTTAAAAATAAGTGTTTTTAATATTTTCACAAGATAGTTTTTTTCATCCAAATAAAAAAAGAAGCCTTCACTAAGGCTTCTTTCTAATAAGGTAGGTGATTATTTTATCGTAGATTGTTAAAGATAAGAATTGTCATGCCAATAACAATTAATCCTTCAATAACAGCAAGACCAGTATTGTTTTGATCATTAATCTCACTTCGAAAATCAATGCTAAGAAGAATGATCTTTTTAGCGATAAATGTCCCTAGTTTAATTACTGCTGAAAGAATAATACCTGCAAGAATGATAGATTGTGCATACCACCAAGTATATTCCTCACTATATTCATAATGGTATGACGTAGTGTACATTGCCATTGCAAAAGCAATTTTATAACAACTGTAACGTATAGCAACAGCTACATTACCAGATTTAATATTATCTTGAAGTGTAGAACCGTCTTCTGCTTTAAACATTTTAGCACGAATAAAACTTAGACCAGATAGAAGAATTTGTGATACAAACCAACCATAAGCGACATACTTAATGTTCTCAAAGCTATCACCTTTTACCCAACTCATATAAGTAAAGATAATAATAGCAGTAGCAATCATATTGCAAGCGTCTACAATACCTGCTGCTTTGTTTTGTTCTTTTATTTGCTCTGTTAAACAAAAATCTTTCATAGAAATTTTATCAAGAACAAATCGTGAAAGAAGTAACATAACCATGCCAGATAATGCAAAAGCGATCATTAGTTTCAATTCAGTCATCATATCAGATGCACCTTCACCACTTGAAACCCCTGCCATAACTAAGAAGAAGCTAAAGAATGCACCACCGACAACATAACCAAAAGCAGGGTTGTCTTTCTTAGCAAGTTCGTCATTAAATGGAACACCTGTAATCCAAGCAAGTTTATACTTGAATAAAGACAGTGTTACAAAAATAACTGCCATATTAAGTAGAACATAGTTCCACTGCCATTCGCTAGAAACAAGACTAGCACCGAATTCAATTAAATATTGTTTAATATCCATAGTTTTCCCACCTTATTTTGGTTTGTTGTTTTTTGGTTGATTAGATTGTCTCACATCAGGAGAATTATTTCTATTGTTGCTTTTAGGTTTCTTAGCTAACAAATTAGAAGAATACTTTTTGTGAGTTTTTGAAATAGATTTATTTTGTGATTCCAAAGTTGTGTTTTTACGAATCGAACTTTTGTACTTTTTGTTTAAGTTAGAAGTATATTTTGTGTGTTGAACACGTTTCTTCTGACTTGCATATTTATCAGCATAAACATCATTGTAGTAAGAATAGTTACGATTGTTTTTCCAGTTGTCATAACGGTATCGAGAACCATTTCTATACTTATTGCGATATCCGTCATCGTAATCATACCAATACCCATAGCTACCTGTATAAATACGGCTACTTCTACTGCGATTACAATTACTGTCATAATGTTTATACTGGTAGTAATTACAATTTCTGTATTTACGATGATTATCAAAGAACAAATCGTCAATAAAGCTAATAAAACCATAAGTAGCCCAGAAACTCCACTCATTTTGACCTTGATTATTTGTTACCCATTCACCATAATTGGGGTTGCCAACAAATTGGCTACCAAAAGGTGCGTCTTTATCAACATTTGGAGTAATAACAGGTTTAACACTAGGTGTAAGTTGAGCAATAATATTGATATAATCAATGTATTGTTCGTCATAAACCTCTGGTTTCATAGCATTAGTTAAACGAGCTAGTTCTTGTGATAAATTGTTAATTGCTCCAAGTTGCTCTTTTGGAGCTTCGGACATTCCGATGTAACGAATAGCACGATGTGATTTAACTTCTTCATAGTCTTCTTTAATACTTTTATAAAGAACACTATCAATAGTCATATCTTTTTTGAACTGTTTCGTTAAGTCTCTGACAGAATCGAAATCATGCTTCTCTCTTTCTATTTGATCAATAGCAAATTCAAGAGTTCTTTCATATTTACCTTTGTG
>CEUY01047204.1_pt1 | contig 13919 bp, 10 predicted proteins | sample 361481 | NCBI WGS metagenome assembly CEUY01 (sample SAMEA2622737, study PRJEB7988) | marine metagenome | isolation source: saline water (ENVO:00002010), including
TCCTCTTCGATTTTAACTGTGCCTGATAGATCAGCGATGGTTCGAGCCACTCGTAAGATTTTATCGTGCGCCCGGGCTGAGAATCCCATGGTGTCCACCGCTTGCCTGAGAGCTCGCTGGGCAGCCTGAGTGGATTCGCAGAACCGCCGAACCTGAGGAGCAGTCATCTGAGCATTGTAATGAGTTCGTGCTCCTTGGAACCGCTGCTGCTGAGCTTGCCGTGCGACGACGACTTTTTCCCGCATGACATGGCTTGGTTCGCCATTTCGGTTTTCACTTAGTTTCTCGATGGGAACTGCGGGAACTTCAATTTGCAGGTCAATGCGGTCGAGCATCGGGCCGCTGATTCGTGAAACATATCTGTCGACCACTGTTTGTTGGCACTGGCAGTTGCGTCGGGGGTCATTTTTGAATCCGCATGGACAGGGATTCATGGCAGCCAAAAGCATGAAGTCTGCTGGAAACGTGGCGGCCCCTTTGGCACGGGAAATTGTCACGCACTTATCTTCGAGTGGCTGCCTGAGGACTTCGAGTGTGGCGCGGCTGAACTCGGGAAGTTCATCAAGGAACAAAACTCCGTTATGCGACATGGAGATTTCGCCGGGAAGCGGAGTGGTTCCTCCACCGACGAGTCCTGCCTGGCTAATGGTATGATGTGGAGCGCGATAGGGGCGTTTTACGAGTAACGGGTGGTCAGGAGCGAGTCGCCCCAGCACGCTGTAAACCTGACTGGTTTCAATGGACTCGGAATTTGCAAGTTGCGGAAGAATGGTGGGGAAACGCTTGGCGAGCATCGTCTTGCCGCTGCCCGGTGGCCCTACCATCAATAAGTTGTGTGCTCCGGCTGCAGCAATGATTAAGGCTCGTTTGGCCATGTCCTGTCCGCGAACGTCGGCATAATCCAGCTCGTACTGGCCATGCTGATCAAACAGAGATTGGGCAGTGCTTGGCACGCAGTCGATTTCTAATGTTCCGTTGAGGAAAGCAGCGGCCTGCGACAGGCTGTCGACAGCATAAATGCTTACTCCGTCGACAACTGCTGCTTCCGCTGCGTTGGAACTCGGTACGATCAGGCCCCGTAGCTTATTTCGTCGAGCGGTAGCAATGGCCATGCTTAAAGCGCCCCGAACCGGTCGTGCTTCACCGGCGAGTGAGAGTTCACCCACCACAGCAAACTGAGTGAGGCGGCTGTGCTCGAGATATCCCATGCCGGCGAGCATTCCTAAGGCGATGGGAAGGTCGAAGGAGGCTGCATGCTTGGGAAGTTCGACTGGGGCCAGATTGATTGTGATGTGGTCGTATTTTAAACGGAAGCCTGCATTTTCGATGGCTCGCTTGACGCGTTGTCCGCACTCTCTGACGGCTTTGTCAGGTAACCCAACGGTGGTGATTGATGGTGCCGGTGCTGGTGTGTTGGGGTCACAAACCGTGTCAACTTCAACGTCAACCGGACGTGCTTCCAGACCGACCATCGTGTAGGTTTTGAGAAGTGCAAGCATAAACTCTCCCTGAAGATATTCCAAAGAGATGCATAGGTCATGGTTGGCACTATTGTAGCGCGACAACGACATCACCTGAAGTGGCCTCTGACAGAACGGTGTCATGTGGGGATTTGTGAGTACTCAGCAGAGGACGACACTATCTTACCAAGGTAGAATTGTTACACTTGAGTACTTATTCGTTTTCGGATCGTTGTTGTTCTAAGTTTGTTTTATGTCACTATCTCCTGATTTCTGTCGTCGGCGGCAACAACGCGTGCTCGCTGAAATGGACCGGCAAGGTGTCTCCAGACTAGTCGTAACGCGTCCTGAGCACGTGCAGTATCTCACGGCATTTAGGCCACACTACCTGATGGCAAGTATTGCCTGTCTGGAATCCAGCGGGACGATGACTTTGATCGCTCCAAATCACTCGCCGGAAAATACCGCTGCCGATCAAATCGCTACCTACGAAGCTCAATGGCATTCGACTTTGCGTCCCGAGCAACATGCGGCCGCCGCTAAAGCGTTGTCTAAACTGCTTGCGGGCGTACCGACTGAAAAACTTGCGGTGGATGCATCCCTTACTGGTTTGCACACACTCAAAGCAGCAGGCTGTCAGGGAAATCTGGTGGATGTTGTCGATCTGGAACCAGTCATTTGGCAGTTGCGACGCCGCAAAGACAAAGATGAATTAGCACTCATGCAGAAAGCGATCGATTGTACTCAGGCAATGTACGAGAGAGCTCGGGAAATCATTGAACCCGGCGTTCATGAATTAGATGTTTTCAGCGAATTGCAATCAGTAGCTGTTGCCACTGCTGGTGAACCCTTGTCTGCATTGCTTGGCAACGATTTTCAGTGCAATTCTCGTGGCGGGCCACCGCGAGACAACCGAGCGGAGTCCGGTCAGCTATATATTCTGGATCTTGGCCCCTGTTATCGCGGCTACTATGCAGATAACTGTCGCACTATTTCCGTGGACCGTGACCCTACTCCATTACAAATTCAGGCATGGGAACTGATTCAGGAAGTTTTCGCATTGATTGAGCGGGAAGTTCAACCTCGTGCAAATGCGAAACAAGTCTATCAACAGGTGAATGATTTGTTGGCCGGATTTCAGCAGGGCGAATTTCCGCATCACCTTGGTCATGGCGTGGGGCTCTATCCGCACGAAGCTCCGCATTTAAACCCTCACTGGGACGATCTGTTTGAAGAGGGGGATGTGTTTACCGTCGAGCCCGGGTTGTATAGTGACGCATTAGCTCATGGCATGCGATTAGAAAATAATTACCGAGTGACGTCTGACGGTGTGCAGTTGTTAACCCCGTTTTCATTGGAGTTAGTTTGATGAGTGATTTTGATTTGACCGGCCAGACCGCTCTGGTCACAGGTAGCGGCCGTGGAATTGGTAAAGGCTGTGCTTTAGAACTGGCCCGTGCAGGTGCCGATGTCATTATTAATGATTTGCCAGGCAGTCCTGATTTAGAAGCGACCGCTGCAGAAATTCGAGCAATAGGCCGGCAGTGCTATATTGTTGCTGAAGATGCATTTTCGCAGGAAGGCGTCCAGCGGATTTTTGATTCGGCCATCGAACAAGCTGGCGATCTGGACATTCTGGTAAGCAACCCTGCCTATACTCGCAGAGCAGAATTCCTCGAGCTGGACCCGGAAGACTGGGAAAAGACTCTTCAGGGAACCTTGAGTGCAGGGTTCCGGATTAGCCAACTGGTTGCTCGGCATTTGGTGCAGCGAGGGCGCGGAGGCAGTATGATCTTTATTTCCAGTGTTCAGGCAGTCATGCCGATAGGTTTGAGCGTTGCGTATAACGCCGCCAAAGCGGGAACGGATCATATGATGAAGACTATCGCGATGGAACTGGCCGGTCACCGCATCAATGTGAATTCCATTCAACCCGGTTGGATCGATACGCCCAAAGAAAGAGAGACCTGGACGGAAGAGGCAATTGTCGAGCAAGGTCAACTGCTTCCCTGGGGGCGTTTAGGGACACCAGTGGATATTGGTAAGGCCGCTGTTTTTCTTGCTTCGGATGCCGCCGATTACATCACTTGTGTGACCCTGCCTGTTGATGGCGGATTTCGCCATCGAGATTGTGGCGTAAGTCGAGTCGAACAAATGATGCAGGAATAGAGGGAGTCCATTGGCGATGCCTTTTCATGTAGCGATTGGTGCTCTGCTGGTCGAATGCAATCACTTTGGTGGTATTCCTACTGATCTGGAATCGTTTAAAAGAACTCAGTATTTGCTTGATGACGAGCTGCTACAACTCAACGATGGAACGATCGGTGGGTATCTTGAAGTTCTCGCCCAACAGGACGAAGTCACGGTAGTTCCCACTGTGGCTGCTACGGCCTGCCCTGGCGGTTTAGTTACCGATGTTGCTTATGGACATATCAAGAAGGCGTTTCTGAGCCGAATTCAAGCGGCCCAACAGCGAGGTGAACTGGACGGCGTGTTGTTGGCACTGCACGGCTCGGCTGCGTCCGAAAGTCATTACGACCTCGAAGGCGATATCCTGCAGGCTGTTCATGAGCAGGTGGGTGGAAACGTTCCCATCGTAGCAACCTTAGATCTGCATGCACATATTACACAACAAATGCTGGATTATTCAGACGTGCTGATCGCCTGGGAAACCTACCCGCATCGGGATGCCCGGGAAACGGGGATGCGTGGAGCTCAGGCTATCGCGGATATCCTTCACGGTAAACTGAAGCCCACGATGGCAATGGGAATTGCTCCGGTCTTAGTCGGAGCGATCAACGGAACGACTGACGGTGAAGGTCCATTTGCTGAAACGATGCAGTTAGCTAAACATATGGAAACTCAGCAAGGCGTCTATTCAACAAGTGCCTTTCTGGTGCATCCGTACCTCGACGCTCCGAATATGGGAGGAGGTGGTCTGGTCGTCACTCACGACGATCAGCCTCTAGCCGACAAGCTCGCAGCAGAGATCGCGTCTTATTATTGGGATCAACGCGTTGCACTGGAACCAGAACTCTTTCAGATTGACGACGCGATTGAGTTTGGTGTGGCCAACGAAGGCCCTGTTGTGCTGGTCGAAACCGCAGATTGTTGTGGCGGTGGTGCTGCCGGAGATAGTGTTCAATTGCTTCCGGCTTTGCTGGAGCTTGGGGATCAGATATCGTCCGTGCTTCCTGTTGTTGACCGTCAGGCAGCTGCAGCCTGTCACGAAGCCGGAGTTGGAGCTGAGTTGGAGCTTGAGATTGGGCATGCACACGATCCGAAATGGGGACAGCCGGTTTCCATCAAAGTAAAGGTCCTCAACCTGACCGACGGTAAGTTCACATATCGCGGAGGTATCTGGGATGGTTGTGAAGGGAATATGGGCCTGGCGGCGGTTGTTAAAGCGGCCGGTGTACAGATTTGCCTTGCTTCATTTCCAACCTATGAATGGTGTGGCGAGCAGTATCCAGCATTAGGGATAGACGTTGCCAGAGCGAAGTTTGTTGTTGCCAAAAACCCGATGAATTACCGCATGGCCTTTGAGCATTGCAGTCAGTTATTTATGGTGCTGGACACTCGGGGGCCTACTCCGGCAACCTGTAAGCATCTGCCTTATAGCCATTCACTACGCCCTGCGTTTCCCTGGGATCCGGAGATTGAGTCGCCGGTGCGTGTGCTAAGCTAGCGCGGGACTGCATCGGTTTAGAGTGGCTTGTTAGGGTCTTTGATCTGTCCGGCCGCGTTGTTGTTCGGGTCATATCGACGTGAGGGTTCCGGTTTGCGACGTCGATCCAGGCCGGCTCGGTCTAACAGGCTTTGCCCAAGAATCGTTCGCAGACCATCGTCATCCGATGGTGGTGGTCCGGATGCTCCCAAATCAGCAGGATCATATTCAATCGTGAACTGGTGTTTGGCAAATTGAATGACACATCCGGGATCGAGCCGTTTCACGTTGACTCGTTCGTTGTGGACGCGTGTACCATTACGGCTGTTAAGATCGCGAGCAAACCAATAGCCTTCATTGACGTAAAGCTGGCAATGGTGGGCAGATACATTCTTAAAGCGAAGAACGATATCGCAGCTTTCTCTTCGACCTACCAGTAGTTTTTCAGCAAGCAGTGGAATTGGGTCTCCACCGCCGACCGGTTCGAGCTTGCCGTATTTGCTCATAGAATGTTCTTCAACTCGTCGCTCAGAATCTCTGTATCTACCCCTTCAAACTACCTCGATCGTCTCTTTGAGGGGAATGATTCCCGGGTAAATTGCCTCAAAAAAACTCTCCCAGGTACTGCAATTTGTGGAAAGTGGTACGATAGGAGAAAGCACCCTGCCGAGTGTTACGAGTATTCTAAGTCAGAGCCTTATTTAGTCAAACGCCAGATGAGTATAAAAACTCAAAACGAAGCAAAAGTCAGGCCGGAATTTGATTGGCGTGAGGCTGGTTTGCGTTATTATTCCCTTGGTTTTCACCTGAAAAACAAGTTTGGAGAACGCGTTCAAAAAGTCAGTCTGGATGCCGGCTTCACATGTCCCAACGTTGATGGGTCCGTTACAACGGGCGGTTGTACGTTTTGCGATAACCGTAGCTTTAGTCCGAGCCGGCGAGTGCGACGGCAGGATATTCTCAACCAGTTGGAGGATGGGATTTCGCGAGTGAAAGGTCGCTATAACGTAGCGAAGTTTATCGCCTATTATCAGCCGGCGACCAATACTTATGCTCCGGTCGAAAAACTGCGTCCCCTTTATGACTTGCCTTTAGAACATCCGGATGTTGTGGGAGTAGCGATCGGTACGCGGCCGGATTGTGTGCCTGACGATGTGTTGGATTTGCTGGAAGAATTGGCAGGGCGCACTTATCTGTCGGTCGAGTACGGGATGCAGACCATGCACGATAAATCGCTTGACTGGATGAATCGGGGGCATCATCACGACGCATTTCTGGATGCGATGCAGCGAAGTCGTGGGCGAGGATTCGAAATCTGTGCCCATGTCATATTGGGACTTCCCGGGGAAACACACGAAGACATGATGGCAACAGCTAACGAACTTGCCAAATCCGGAGTCGATGCGATCAAGCTTCATAATCTGTATGCTGTCAAACGAACGGTGTTAGCCGATCAGGTTGCCAGTGGTGAAGTGACACTGATTAATCAGGAAGACTATGTTCGGGCAGTGGTGGATTTTCTAGAACTCACGCCACCTCATGTCGTAGTGGAACGAGTTAGTGGCGATGCACCACCGGATTATTTTGTTGGGCCCGAGTGGTGTTTGAATAAATCCGCTGTGCGTGCTGCGATTGAGAAAGAGTTTAATCGGCGGGATAGTTATCAGGGAATAAAATGTCTGGTTGAATCGACGCTGAAAAATAGGGAGGAGTGTTAGCATGGCGCGAATTGCTTTGCTTTGGATACTGATGATTTGCCCGGAGGTAGAGGCAATCGAGACTGAACAGCACATCACGCATGGGCCGATTCTGGGGCGTGTGACCGATACGAGCGTGGGAGTTTGGGCACGGACCGGACATCCCGGTAAATTTCAGGTTCAGTATGGGCTTGCGTCGGATAAGTTGGATCAGGAAAGTCTGGCGGTCACCACTAAGTTGACGTCGGATTGTACCGGGTGGGTTGAAATCAGGAACTTAATTCCTGATACGAAGTACTATTATAAAGTCGTATTGCCGGGAGTTACAGATCTAACGGCCCGTCGAGGATCCTTTCGTACGCTGCCGAATGGCGAATTGTATAAGCACGAGCTACTCAACCCCAAAGGCCTCTTTAACTTCAAATTTGAATACGCCTGTGGAAACAATCAAAATCCCGGACACAGTAACGGCCCGGCCCTGCCGGCGTTTAATACGATGCTGCGGGAAATCAAAGATGATATCAACTTTGCCATTCTCAATGGCGACTGGCTGTATGAAACACAGCGGGAGTATACTCCGGCTCAATGGATGCAACAGGTGGGAATGGACGCAGGTATTGCTCCTAAGCTAATTCAGGATGCTCCTTCGATTGTGGGTGTATGGCAGAATTATAAGCACTTCATGAATCGTGCTCCGGCACTTGAAAAGTGGCACAGTCAGGTACCCTCGTTTTTTACCTACGATGATCATGAAATCCTGAATGATATTTGGGGAGCAGGAAGTCCGGGATTACGGGATCGCAGAGCAGTGTTTCGGGATATTGGTGTGCGAGCATGGTACGACTATCTGGGCTGGGCGAATCCGACTAACTTTCCACAGCGAGTGCACATCAGTACCGGTCAGGTGAAAGCGGAAGCAACCGTGCTTACCGACAAGACTGCTGATTTTACGGCGATTGATTTGGACCAGGTAAATAATCTGCATGTGCACTGGGGAACGCGCACAGCCGGGGTCAACGAGAATGCACTCGACGGTGTCGGCGGCCTGAAGAATGCTGGTGTTTACGAAATTGTTGAAGTGCTGGACGAGAACCGAATTAAAGTGAGTCCGGCTTTTAAAGAAGACGGAGCCGTACCCTATTCCATCGGTCGTCGTTCGTATTTCAAAATGTCAGTGGCGAATTGCGACTTTTTTGTGTGTGACACGCGAGGACAGCGGGAAATGCATGACCGCAGTGACCCACATAAAGAGATATCGATGTTGGGGTTGAAGCAGCGCGAATGGTTGCTTCGGGGAGTACGGGAAAGTGAGGCTGATTTTATCTTTGTCGTTTCGAGCGTGAACTTCATGGTTCCGCACGTTGGTGGAGGTGTCGTAAGAGCGAATAATAAAGATGACGCCTGGACGGTGTTTTACCATGAACGTGAGATGCTCATCGAGGCCTGGGATGAAATCGAAAAACCTGTCTTTGTTCTGACTGGTGACTTACATAATAGTTTTGCCTGTCAAATTACCGACAACGTGTTCGAATTTGCCTCAGGGCCCCATAACTCGAATAACCACTATTTTACAGACGAAGGTGATCGTCCAGCCAACGGACTGTTTAAGTACGGTCCGCGTGAAGTGGATATTCTCTGGTCGACGAGATGGGAAAATGATGTCCCACGCGATCAACTGCGAGGCCCCACCTATTGCGTGGTGCAGATTAATAATGTCTACAATAACCCACTTAAAGTGGGCGACCAGAGGTGGGTGGCTTTCCCTCGACCTCAGGTTGTTTTCCAGTATTACAACGGTGTAACCGGAAAGTTGCGTTGGGCACACAGTGTTCGAGCGACAGCGAAATAGTACGTGTCAGGAGATAGTGATGCCTCACGATTTTACAAATAAGACTGCAGTGGTTACCGGGGGGACTCGTGGGATTGGGCGAGCCATTGCTCAGAAACTCGCTTCGTACGGAGCACGTGTCTGCATCAATTATCGAGCGAGTGCAGAGTTGGCTGAGCAGGTTGTCGCTGAGTTACGTGAGGCTGGTGCCGAAGCAATCGCAATCCAGACTGATGTTTCGGAACAGGAAGAAGCCCGCCGGCTGATCAAAGAAGCCGAACAGCAACTGGGTCCGATCGACTTTCTGATTAACAATGCTGGCATTTTCGATGTCGTTGCTCATGACGAGTTTGACGAACAGTTGTGGCATCAGACGATGAAAGTAAATGTTGACGGCGTGTTTTACTGCACCTGGGCGGTGAAAGATGCGATGGTCGCGCGAGGCTATGGCCGAATCGTTAATATCGCGTCGATCGCCGGACTTGAAGCGAAACCTTATTCGATTGCCTATGCAACCAGCAAAGCAGCGGTTGTTGGTTTTACACGCAGTCTGGGGCAGGCACTGGCAAGTGACAATGTGCGAGTCAATGCAGTGGCGCCCGGTTTGATTGATACCGAGATTTTGCATGGCGTGGACCCGGCATTGCTGGAACAACTTATTGAGCTTACGCCTGCAAAACGCATTGGCCAGGTTGATGAAGTGGCCGATCTGGTGAGTTTCCTGCTTTCGGATGAATCTGATTTTATCGTTGGCCAGACGATGGTTGTCTCGGGAGGCCGGGTAAATCTTCCCTAGTGGCCGATTTGGTAGCTGGATTGCCGGACGAGGGAGTCATTTCGTCGATTCGATACCGTATTGTAGATTCGTTAGAATATACTCGGCTGAACCGAAGCTGTTCGGTTTGAACGGAGATAAGAAATAAAGAGTGATTGGCAAGAAAGATCCGATAGAGAGATTCGATAGATGACAAAATTCATGACAAGACTAGCCGTCCTGATTGCCTTGGTCGCGATCACGCTCGAAGGCGAGGCACAACAGTGGGGCCAATTTCGAGGCGCAACTGGATCAGGGGTATCAGCAAGCGAGAATTTACCTACCACATGGTCGGATGATTCGGTGTTGTGGAGCGTGAATTTGCTTGGTCAGGGAAATTCATCACCAGCGGTAAATTCAAGTGCAGTTTTTGTAACAAGCCAGGCAAAAGATCTGTCACTGCATGTGCTGGCATTCTCATGCTCTAATGGCAAACCGCTTTGGAAGAAGCAGGTCGGTTCAGGGAAACTTGCAGCAAAAGGGCCGGCGAATCTTTATGCCCATCGGCACAACGCGGCGACTCCGTCTCCGATCGCGGATGATCAATCCGTCTGGGCATTCTTTGGTACAGGACTGCTGGTTTGTCTGGATGCCAGGACCGGCGAATTGAAGTGGGAAGTCGATATGGTGCAAGAGTACGGAGCGTATGACATCACGTTCGGTATGGGGTCGACGCCTCGTCTTTGGGAAGGCCATGTCTTTGTTAGCTGCATGACCAAAGGAGCGTCCTATGTTGTCGCGTTGAATAAAGATTCGGGTGAGTTGGCGTGGAAGCACGATCGAAGATTTCCGTCGAAAGATGACGGCCCCGACGCTTACTCGACTCCGATTATTGCTACCGTTGATGGGAAGGCTCAGTTGATTGTGACGGGTTGTGATCACATCAATGCCTATAACCCGAAGACAGGAGAGCAATTGTGGTATTCAAGTGGCTTGCAAATTGCCAGTCCGTACGGCCGCGTCATCGCTTCTCCCGTTGCTGGTTCCGGCGTTGTGGTTGGGACATCAGCAAATCCGGGAGGTGGTGGTTTAGGTCATGTGATGGCCTGGGAACTTGGTGGGAAAGGGAATGTACGCGAGACGAACATGCTTTGGCGACATGCCAGGAGTACTCCCGATTCCTCGACTCCGATTGCAGTCAACGGATTGCTGTTTGCGTTGGCAGATAATGGCGTTTGTACATGCCTGGATATCAAAACGGGTGACGTAAAATGGGTCAAACGCCTGACGACCGGAACAAGTTATGCATCGCTGGTTGCCGGCGGTGGAAAAGTTTATGCCAGTGGAATCAATGGAACGGTTGTTGTGTTTAATGCAGATAGCGAAGGTAAGGTTGTTGCCACCAATAAGCTTGAAGGCCAATTTTACTCTACTCCGGCCTTAATGGCGGATACGATTTATTTGCGAGCGTATGAGCGACTCGTCGCGGTTAAGAAATAAAGGGAATTAGGAAGATGAGTGGTGATAATGATCCGAAGTACTGGGAGATGGTGCAGTTCCTGAAAGATCTGGGGACCAATTCGATTGGGCATTCGGGAGACAAGAAGTACCTCGCCCATTTGATCTCCGTGTATAACGACGTCCGTAGTTGGGGCGGTCCGGACTATCTTGCTCGCGCAGGAATGTTCCATTCCATTTACGGGACTCAGCTGTTTCAGGGGTTTACACTGCCGATCGAAGAGCGGGATGCATTGAAGAATCTTATTGGTGAAGATGCTGAATGGTTGGCATTTTTGAATTGCTTTGTGCACCGTGAACCGTTCGATCAGGCGATACTGGATGGCTCGACCGATTATGTAGTGTTCAATCGTGAGACGGGCGAGGCGTATCAATTGACCGAGCAGCAATGGAAGGATCTCGTCTTCCTGCATCTCTGTGACTGGATGGAGCAGATTGAACGCCTTCACTGGTGGGATTATCGACGCGACGCATGGATTGCAATGTCTCAATATCTAGGCGGTGTGGCACTGCAAAAGTATGAAGAAACCATGAGTCGTGAGCCAGATCGTTCGCTGGGTTTACATACTGAGGCTCCGACGTCGCCCAGCTAGCTTCAGAATGAAACTGAAGTTTGAAAGATGCGAGGTTTTCAAATTTATCCTGAGGTTTGCTGATTGGTTATGCGAATAGTGCAATTTGTTCAGCAGTACGGTGTCCGTGCTGTCGGTGTCGTGGACGGTGATGAGGTAATCAATATTACTGCGACCTATCCGCAGTATGAAACGACGTTGGTATTAGCGTTGGATGCGATTAAACGACAGCTTGGGTTGGAGCAAATGCTCAATGAACTTTTGCCACAGTGTGATAGCCGTGTGTCCTATGACGCTCTTTGGAACGGAGAGCTTGACAGTGACCTGCATCTGCTTCCGCCCCTCGATCATCGTGACGATTCCCGAACCTATATCACTGGTACAGGGCTAACGCATACCGGAAGTATGCAGAGCCGAGATCAGATGCACTCGGATGACGATGCTGTTAAAGAAACGGCTGAGCAACCACAAACGGATTCGGCCAGGATGTTCCAGATGGGATTAGACGGAGGCAAACCCCAAGTGGGTATGCGAGGTACCGCACCAGAGTGGTTTTATAAAGGTAATGGGATTTGTTTGCGGGGACATCGGAGTCATTTAGACTTGCCTGCTTTCGCTTTGGACGGTGGAGAAGAGCCCGAATTTGTGGGATGTTATGTGATTGGGCCGGAGGGAGTACCCTATCGAGTCGGTTTTGCCTTGGGTAACGAGTGGTCGGATCATGCGACAGAGAAAATAAACTACTTGTACCTGGCGCCTTCAAAAATACGTACGTGTTCGGTTGGCCCCGAGTTGGTTGTGGGGGGGGAGTTTGAAGATTTAGATGTGCGAGTGACTGTTACCAGAGACGGCCAGCAAATCTATGATAGTGGTGACTTGAAAAGCGGACAGCAGTTTATGTGTCACTCACTTGCGAATTGTGAAGATCATCACTTTAAATATCCGTTACACAGGCAACCCGGGGATGTGCATCTGCATTTCTTTGGGACGAGTAAGCTAAGTTTCGGAACGAGGGATTGGAAGTACCAGGCAGGAGATTTGATTGAAGTGTCCGCCGCTGGGTTTAGCCGCTCGTTGATTAATCAGGTGACCGATGCCTGTGCGGAAGCTGCCGACCCTGTGCGAGTCAAAACTCTTTGAGGAAGAATGGGTGTGTCAAATGCTTAGGAAATTAATGAGCAGCGTTGTGCTGTTGAGTGTTCTGCTTGGGAACAGCTTCGCAGCGGAACGGCCAAATATTATTGTGGTGATGGCAGATGATGTAGGATTTGATGCGATCGGATCCTATGGCGGCCAGTCATATCCGACTCCACATATTGATGCTTTGGCTAAGTCCGGGCTTAAAGGGATGCACTGCTATAGTATGCCTGTCTGTCATCCCACTCGGATTACCTTCATGACGGGCCAGTACCCCAGGCATGTGCAGAACCCTAAATGGGGATCTTTTCCGCAGGCGTTGGAGAAGCAGACCATTGCATCGACGATGCAGCAGGCAGGGTATCGTACGGTGGTGACTGGGAAATGGCAGCTTACGCTGTTGAAAGACGATCTACAGCAACCACATCGTATGGGATTCGACGAATACTGTGTGTTTGGTTGGCATGAAGGGCCGCGATACCATCAGCCGATGGTCTATGAAAATGGCGAGTTGAATGTGGCGGCGAAAGAAAAGTTTGGACCGGATGTGTATCGGGAGTATTTAGAGCAGTTCATGATTGCTGACCGTGACAAGCCCTTTTTCGCATTTTATTCGATGGCACTCTGCCACGACGTTACCGATGATCTTAGAGAGCCAGTGCCCTACTCTCCTAGCGGAGAATATCTGACATACAAAGAGATGGCATTGGAAATGGATCGGCAGATCGGACTTTTAGTTGAATTTCTGGATGCACATGATATGCGTGAGGATACCGTGATTATCTTCACAACAGACAATGGTACGGCAGCAAAGAGTTGTTCACACTTTGAAAATGGTAAGTACGTTAAGCCTCCAGTCTTTCATATGTTTAATGGTAAGCGCATTCAGGGAGGCAAGGGTAAGCTGGATGATACAGGGACACGAGTGCCCTTTATTGTGAGCTGGCCGGGAGTGGTCAAGCCAGGTAGCCAAACGGATGCATTGATCGACATGTCAGATTTCTATGCGACCTGTGTCGAACTGGCTGGAATCAATCTGCCAGCTGGTTTGGATTCACTGAGTTTTGTACCAGCGTTTACAGGAGAGCCTGTTAGTCGAAGTTGGGCTTATTCCGAGCGTGGAGAGCGATTTTGGGTACGAGACCAACAGTTTAAGATGTACAACAATGGTCAATTTGTCGAAGTGAGCCAGGACGAGCCTGGTAAAGAGACTGTTGTGAATTCAGATCTCAATCGAGACGCCGCGGAATCTCGGAAAAAACTTCAAACCGCGGTAAACCTGCTGA
>CEUY01488248.1_pt1 | contig 13917 bp, 10 predicted proteins | sample 361481 | NCBI WGS metagenome assembly CEUY01 (sample SAMEA2622737, study PRJEB7988) | marine metagenome | isolation source: saline water (ENVO:00002010), including
GACATGCCGATGTTTGAAAAATTCATGGACATGCTTAACGACTGTGACGATGTGCAGGATGTTTATCACAACGCTGTTACGCCGAGCTAATTTAAAGACGCAATACAGACGACTAGAACCCTCGATAATTCGAGGGTTTTTTACTTCAAATAGATGAGCAGCTCGTTTAACGCAAACTAGCACAGGTCTACATTGGGTGTTTAGTCAAAGCCGTTTATTCTCAGAGGTATATGGTTTCGTATTTTATCGGCGCTAACTGTTTCAAAATACGATTTTCTTGTTGATAAGTCAGGCCTACATCACGCATTGCCCCCTGCACGTATTCAACCAATATATAGAACTCTCGTTCTTTTATACCTAGCCCTTTGTGTGACTCTATCATGCTCTTACCGTCGTATTCACAAGGCCCGCCAATAAGCTCACATGTTTGCAATACAAGTTGATCTCTTAAATGCTTCTTGGGAACCCCTTTAAAATAGTGACCAATTACTGGGTCGGTGTAAATACGGGTAATGGCGACGCCATAAATGGTATTTAATGTTTGGTGACCGCCAATTTCGTCATAAAGGCTCTGCTTAGGCGTGCTTGTACAGCCTAAAACGACAAACGCTATCAATGTAGCTGTGATTGTGCGAAGAAAGGATGACATCATTATATGCTCCTAGCCTTATTAAAAGTTACCATTTACTGTTAAATAAAAACCTGAGGAGCTTTCTTGCAAGGGTAAATTACCCAAATCAACGTAGGCGGCAGTGATTGACATCGATTTATTAGGAAAGTAAGCGATGAAGGCGTCTACCACGGTGTCTTCTTCAGCCAATCCGCCCAGTCGATTGGTTTGCGTTCTGAACTCTGTGCCTATTGCGGTAGTGGGACTGATTAAAACCGCTAAGGAGCCTTCCCACTCAAGTTTTGCACTATCATCGCCTTCTGAACCAAAACCAAGTAAACCAAACACATTGGCTCTCGTGTACCGTGCGGTTAAATTGGTAAGTAAGTTATACCCCGATGGGTAGCCCAACCACAGCTTAGTCGCAGATAAGTAAACATCAGTACCGCTGTCGTTTTTTGCGCCTAATAGAAGGGGAACACCGATTTCAGGAAGTGGTACAGAACCATCGGGAAGAGACAGAGAGCTATCAAAGTCTCTATTTTTTTGTACTGGGCACCGATGGCAAGTTGGGGGAGCCAATCGTTTTGAGTAAAAACACCATCACCGAAGATTTTAACTTTTGCGCCAACGATGTCTTGCTCGATAGTTGCGCTGTTAGCGTTCGTAATAGCGCCATCGGTGAGCAAGGCGAATACATTGCTTGTTAGCCCTGATGATATATCTAAACGTTGTCGTTGAAAGCTTAGTTCAATACGGTCAAATAGGCTTATTCCTAAACCTGCAGTTTTCAGGGTGTAATCGTTCAAGTTTAAGTACTGAAGGTTTGCTGAATAACTGATTTCTTCCTTACTGGTGTAGCCACCGATAAATGCCCATGGAGTAATTCCTCCACCAGCCGTGCCTTCAAAGCCAGTAATTCCCCCTGAGGCAATCAAGCGCGAACCGCTGTCAGCAAAAACGGTTGATGAAATAAGTAATAAGGAAAACAGAAAAATCTTGTTCACAAGGGCGTGTCCTTTTTTGAGTTCCAGCGATTTGGCAGACCCGTCAATGTATCGTAATAAGCCATTTGGCGGATATCATCGTCGTGAAGCTGCATAATGGTTTGATACGACCGCTCTTCTGATCGTAACGCAGCAAGACATATCACATTAAGAGCGAGTGTGGTAAGCACAAAACGGAGAGATTCAACAAGGGTGTAACTTGTCATTAATACGGCTGACAAAGGCGTAAATAACAGCAAAATACTGGTCACGCTGAAAATACCAAACACCACCACTGCAGGCCAAAAGCGATTAATAAAGAGATTTATCGCAGCAATGGGGTAAATCCATAGCATGCCCGTATTATCTTTTCCTCCGGTGATAAGAAGGCTCATTGTTAAAACAAACAAAATAGCGCTTAGAATGACAGCGGCTCGCTCGACATTATTAGAGCGCTTGAGAACATAAAGATTTATTACACCAACGACGGCATTGATAAGCAGCACGCTGCCCAGCAAAATTGACCCATCGTATAAACTAAAAATGCCTAACGCACATAAAAAAATAACGCCGATAATGGTGAGGACATGGCATAAGGTGTAGCGTCTGCTTTGACGGACTGCCATCATTTCTTGCTGCCCAGCAGTAGTTTGTCGAGGCTGAGTTGTTTCTGTCAAAGTCATTCCCGTTTTCACAGTAAGAAAAATAGCTGAAACTTTTATTTTGAGTTGTGTAAAACTCTGATTAACAAACTAAAAAAACCGACATGCTGTAACGCTTTATCGTGAATTACATAGCTAACAAACGTTCTAGTACTCATCTTCGACAATGACGTGAACCAGATTAAACAAATAGAAAGGTTATGGTTGTAAAAGTCGTTCTAACTCTCACTTACAGTTCAACAAGTATCAACGTGATGTTCGAAAAATAAATGGTAGCGTATTGCATTATAAAAGACTTACAGAAACCTTGTATGGTCAAAAAGTATAATGCAAAACATGTTGCGTAAAGGCTTACCCAAAAAGGAAGTGAGCGGAGTCGCGAAATTCCTGTTTCAATATTGATGGCTTTAACTTAGTAAAGCCCGTTATAAAACGGGCCTTACGGTATTGTCTATTTTTCTGAATTGGTTTGAATTTACTTAACGTAACTCACCACTTATTAGCGCGGAATATCTGATAACGTGCTGACTAATGTAAAAAATACTGTTGCGATAACTCTTGATGAATATCAGCAAAGTCGATTTGTAACTCGTCAATATAATTGTGAAGCGCTCGCCCTCTCAGTGTCGCCACAGATTGTTTCTCTAGATCTTCAATGCTGTGATCGATATGTTCGATGATTGCTTTACTGTCGGGTAAGTTTAAAAATAAGCTTTTCAGCTTGTTCAAACAAAACATCACGCTACGAGGGAATTCTTTACTGTGCAACATAAAGAGCAGTACGTCGCCAGGGCGTATCCGCACCCCCATTTTTTGTCGGTACATTTGATATCCACTCAACGACCGCAGAACACTCATCCACAATATGTTCTCGAAAGGTAAGTCGCTCATGTCCTCTGTGAGTGTGGCAGAACGTACGTCAATAATTCTTGATGTCATATCTGCACGTTCTAAGGTCGCGCCAAATCGCCAGAAGAAATAGCCTTCATCGTGACTTAGACTTGCATCCATAGTGCCGTAGATAAGCAAGCACTGGTTAATTACCTGCTTCAAACTAGCAAAACGTTCACGCTTGTTTAAAAAACTGCTGCTATTTTCTTTTACCGATAAGTGCAATGCATTCAGCGTCTCCCAAATTTCACGTGGGATAACGTCTCTGATGGTACGTGCATTGTCTCTTGCATACTGAAGCGAACTAAGGATGGATGAGGGGTTTTTGCTATCCACCGTTAAAAATTTAAGAATATTTCTCTCACTAAAATCTGTATACACAGACTCAAAGCCTTTTCGATTGCCAGTAATATCTAATAGGGGTTCCCAACCAGGGGAGAAACCTTTGGGCAAATCCATCAGCAAAAGATTATTTACATTGATGAGGCGGGCAAGGTTTTCCGCGCGCTCGATATATCTAGCAGTCCAATAAAGCGTTTCTGCAACTCTTGATAACATGAGAATCTCTCCCTAATCCACAATCCAAGTATCTTTACTACCACCACCTTGTGATGAATTAACCACGAGAGAACCTTTTACCAGTGCCACTCGTGTCAGACCGCCGGTCGTTACGTAGGTGCTGGTCCCTGATGACAGTACAAAAGGGCGTAAATCTACGTGACGTCCTTCGATAATTCCGCTGTCGAGAGTGGGAACCGTTGATAGATTTAGCGTAGGTTGTGCAATCCAGTTTCGAGGATCGGCTTTTATTTGAGCGAGTGTTTCTTGCTGTTGTTTTTTTGTAGACTTTGGACCTATTAGCAAGCCGTAACCACCCGATTCATTCGCGGGCTTAATAACTAACTTGTCTATATTAGCCTCTACATATTTCAAATCTTCAGGTTCGTAGCATCGATAGGTTTTTACGTTGGGAAGTATGATCTCTTCATCCAAATAATAGCGGATGAAATCAGGAACATAGGTATACACCACTTTATCATCTGCGACCCCAGCACCAGGCGCGTTAACTAAGGTGACATTTCCTTTACTCCACGCACGCATTATCCCTGGAACGCCTAGCATTGAAGTTGGATCAAATACTTCTGGGTCTATAAACATGTCATCAATACGTCGATAAATAACATCGACGCGGCGCAGCCCCTTAATGGTTTTCATATAGACGCAATCGTCTTTTTCTACCGTTAAGTCGCTGCCTTCTACTAATTCGCAACCCATTTCTTGCGCAAGATAACAGTGTTCAAAATAGGCAGAGTTATAGATCCCTGGTGTTAAAACCACGACTTCAGGTTTTTCCTCCTGCTGAGGAGACAAGCTTGAAAGCATATCGAATAATTGCGAGGGATAGTCGTTAACAGGGAGAATATCCATCTTTTCGAACATATCAGGAAAAACACGCTTAAGCACAGAGCGATTTTCTAACATATAAGATACGCCCGAAGGTACGCGCAGGTTGTCTTCGAGTACGTAAATAGTGCCATCCTTATCTCTGACAAGATCAGAACCGCAAATATGGGCCCATATGCCGTTAGGAGGAGAAATGCCGATGCATTGTTTACGGAAATTAACCGACTTATCGATTAAGGCCTTTGGAAAAACGCCATCTTTTATAATGTTTTGCTCATGGTAGAGATCGTCAATAAACATATTGAGCGCTTTGACCCTTTGCTTGAGCCCTTTCTCTACATGCTGCCATTCCTTGTTGGAAATAATGCGAGGAATAATATCAATGGGCCATGCTCTGTCTATAGAACTACCCTCACCATAGACAGTAAAGGTTATTCCCATCTCTTTAACAACTAACTCGGCAGCGTTTTGCGCATTTTTAAGTTCTTCTTCAGACAGTTGGGACAAATAATCTATCAATGGAGCCCCATGCGGACGTGCCACCCCATTCTCATCTATCAGTTCGTCATAAAATTCGGAAAAATTGCAGTGCTTTAAATCTACCGTATTTGATGTTGACTGACTTTGCTTTTGGTTACTCAAACTTCACTCCTTATTATCCCCGATTCATATCCACTGAAACATCTAAAACCTGATTTCCTCCACCAAACATAATGCCTTTAAGTGGAGTGATATCTGCAAAATCTCGTCCAACAGCTAACGTAACGTGCTGGTCATAGGGTTTCAAATTGTTGGTTGGGTCATAGTCAATCCAACCAGAGCCTGGCACAAAGAGCGCAACCCAAGCGTGGGTGGCGTCAGCGCCAGTAAGCTTTTCCTGTCCCGGCGGTGGGATGGTTTCGATATACCCACTTACATAGCGAGCAGCGAGCCCGATACTGCGTAAGCAAGTTAGCGTAAGGTGTGCATAGTCCTGACAGACCCCTCGCTTGTGTTCAAATACATGGCTGACAGGGGTATTAACCGTGGAAAAAGACGGGTCGAAAGTAAAATCGTTGAAAATACGATCCATCAACTCGTCGCAAGATTCCACAATAGGACGATTAGGTTTAAATGAGGTAAGGGTGTATTCGTGTATCGACTTATTCGCTTGGGTAAGACGCGTTGGAATACTGAAGTATTGTGCGGTTAACATCGTCTTATCGGTCGGGTAGCGAATCTGATCCCGAACGGTTTCCCATTGTGTATTGTGGGCAAACAACCCTTGTAAGGGGGCTCCCTGAATCTCTACTTCACTACTTGCAATTACCTGCATTTCTTCATGCAAAGTGGGAATTTCAAACACAGTCACCGTGTTATTAAAATAGTCTTTAAACTCAGACTGATAATCTGGCTTTGGAATAATAGTTACACTGGCACTTATTCGCTTTTGATTGAGTGTATTGAGAGGGATGAGTCGAGCATGATTTTGGGTCAAGCTGACTTTATCCGAATACTTGTACGTTGTAACGTGCTGAATTTTGTATTTCATTTACCTTCCTCATCTTGATGATGGTCGCTCGAAGGTTCAGCGGCTGAGTCGGTGCCTGAAGCAGTAGGACTTTCTATAATTTGAGGAGTTGGCGTTCCAATACCAGACCAATGCAGCTGAGACGCTGGTTTGGTGTGGCTAAAGTATTGCGTCTGCATCATTTCGCTAAACTTCTGTAGATGTGATGTGACGCTGTCTAACAGTGAAACTAACCCAGATGAAGCGTCGGAATTACTCATAGTTAGTGTATATCGGTCTGCTAAGGCAAAGCTCGCTTTAAGCTGCAATAAAATCTTCTCTGTAGTACTTAGGAAACCAGGTTTGGCTTTCACCGGAAGACTGTTACATAGTTCAGTAATTTTCTGTATCTGATGGGCCAGTGAGCGGGGGTATTCTGCGTCTAATAAGAGAAGTTCTAACCCGGTTTCTATACTCTGAAATGCGCGATACCGTCTCCTGTGAGTAATCGCGCTGACTTGTGCGACTAGCACAATGTCTAATACATTTTGTTGCTCAGCTTCGGGAAAAGGAGACTGCAATAGATTTTGAATCATAGAAACGAGTTGATTACTACGTTCTAAACGCTTCCCAATCTCAATCATAAACGCGCCGTTGCTTTTAGATAGACTGTCTTGAATAGAACCATTGAAGGCCATGATGAGCCCAATTAGTCTATCTAGAATAGTTTGCAACCGGTGAGTGGGAGTTTGCTCGTTTATTAAGGTAAAGTTGTAGATCTCTTCTTCTAAATTTTCAATGATACGCAGACTGTCATAAGAAAGTAGCTCTCTGACCTGAAGCGCACTCTGTACAACCATATTAATGCTACTAAAGAGCCCACCTACGAATTGATTGCCGTTAATTAGGGAAACAACCAGCTCTTTAAATCCCCCTCCAGGTTTTGATAAATCGGGTGGGGCGGAAAACTGGTAAGGGTAAATGAGTGCTTGATTCTCAATACCTATTTTAAAACGAAGTAGGGCATTTCTATGCGCTTCATCTGGATAAATAGCCAGCTCGGTAAACTTGTCGATAAATACTCTGACCAAGCGAATGACGTTCTCACTGCGTTCAACCGCGCAGCCCAACCAAAACAAATTTTCGGCCGTTCTGCTCGGCAGCAATCCTTCAACTAACGCTAAATCGGCGTTTGACTGTAAAGACTTAGGAATAGATGGTGCTCGGCCCTGAGGAGGACCGATGGTTTCTACCCATGTGTCTTTTATTTCCATTTTGCCATTGGTGCGCACTGCGCGAGGGGTAAAACACATAGCAGAGGGCAATATGAAGACTTGGCCTTGTGAAAGAAGGGCGTAACACCGCATAATTACAGGCTTGCTCACTACGCTTGATTCGTGCCAGAAAGGCGCCTGCGAAAGTATTAACTTTTTACGCCAATAGAGGTCTTCAGGTGGAAATTGGTTAATTGATTGAGCAATCGCGGCCCTATCTCTCTCGCCGTCGAACTTTAATTCAGGATCGACATAACTTAGCAGTTCGAAGCCAGCCCAATTTTGCTCTGACACCGCATTAACGGGAAACGTTTCCTGCTGGCGCAATAAAAGGGGCTCGTTAATTAAATGCTTAGCCGCGCGGGGTAAGTTATTGTGAATAGAAGGTATTTGTATTGCGCCATTGCCTAATGGATTCAGCAACACGACGTTTTGGGACCGAACCGCATGAATAAGCCCAGGTATTCCAAACGCTGAATAATCAACTTGTTCCAGAGAGTCTAAGTACCTATCCTCAATCCAGCGTAAAATAACATCAACTTTGCGCAAACCATCAAGTGCCTTAAGCCAAACTTGGCCCTTTCTAACTGTTAAATCTGCACTGCGAACAAGAGTGTAACCCATATATGTCGCGAGGTAGGCTTGTTCAGAGTAATACTGATCATCGGGACCTCGACACAAAATAACAATGCGCGGGTCGGTTAATGCAGCAGTTTCTTGAGAAATTGCTCGTTGAAGTTGTTCGAAGAAGCCAGCGATTCGCAGCACGCCACATTCAGTAAACTCCTCACTCATGACTCTTCTTGCAACAATTCGATTTTCGAGTAAGAGTCCAAGACCGCGAGGAAATTGGCAATGATCATGCAGTACGTAATATTCACCATCTGCATCCTGTCCAATATCGAAAGCACTTAAAAAGACCCCCTTATTTTGTGAAGGGACTTGATGAGTGTCTGCAAGATAAAAAGGGTGACGCATTAAATGTTTAGTTGCGAAAATACCGTGAGTCAGTGTGCTTTGTTCGCCATTAAGGTCGATTAAAACTTTATTTAACAGCAACATCCGCTGTTCAATCCCACGGCTAATAATTTCCCAATCTTGACTTGAAACCATCATGGGTAAGGGATCGAGTTGCCAGTTTTGTTGCTCATCAATATCTGCAAAGCCACTGTTTCGCATAAGTCTGCGGATTTCGTTTGCTCTGAAGGTGACTTCTTCGCTGTTAAGGCCAGATAAACGAGAGAATAAGGTGTTGAGAAGACGCTTATTCTCATCTGGAAGCGTGCTAGAAGTGGTATAGCTGTTTAGCCATTCTGGCATGGTGAAATTTTCACTCATAAACTTAATAATCGCCTAAACTATAAAGTAGGAGGTCGACGCAAATCCAGTGTATTCGGATACTCTTCATTTTCAGATTCTTCCAAAGGGAGATCAAAGTCACTTTGACCTTCATGGTTTACTACATGTTGGGTCGCTAAATGAGGCGACCACTCAGGCACAGCCTTTGATTTGAACGAAGGTGTGTGACCATGATCCCAGAAACGCGCAATGCGTCTTCCTTCAGCTTCAAACGCGTTAACGGGCACCGTCGAGAAATTGCGGCCACCAGGATGACTAACGTGATAGGTAAAGCCACCTAATGAACGGCCAGCCCATGTGTCGTATACGTCAAACACCAATGGTGCGTGCACGCCAATGGTCGGGTGCAGAGCTGATGCAGGATGCCACGCCCTGAAACGAACTCCAGCTACGTGCTCGCCTCGAATATTAGTTTCTTTCAATGGCAGTCTGCGACCATTGCAAGAAACAATATATCGATCGGTATGCATATTCGATACGGTAAGCTGAACCCGCTCTAAAGAACTGTCTACATAGCGGGCTGTGCCGCTTCCTGTCGCTTCTTCTCCCAGCACGTGCCAAGGTTCAATGGCACTGAATAAATCCAGTTTGATTTGGCCAACTTCGCGGCTTCCGCATCGAGGGAAACGAAATTCAAAAAACGGTTCGAACCACTCTAACTTAATTGGGAAGTTAGCCGCATTTAAGTCACTGCACACTTCAGCTATATCTTGTCTTACGTAATGAGGTAGCATGAAACGGTCATGCAATTCCGTGCCCCATCTCACCAGTTTCTTTTTATATGGCTGCTTCCAGAACCAAACAAGAAGCGTACGCAGTAATAGCATTTGCATTAAACTCATTCGCGCGTGGGGTGGCATTTCGAAGCCGCGGAATTCAACGATACCTAGACGACCTGTAGGGGAGTCGGGGTTAAATAGCTTATCAATACAAAATTCAGCTCTATGGGTATTCCCCGTCAAATCAGTGAGTAAATGCCTTAGCAAACGGTCTACTAGCCATGGCGCTGGCACTTCGCCGTCTGGGATCTGAGAAAAAGCAATTTCAAGCTCGTATAGGGTCTCATCGCGCGCTTCATCTACACGCGGGGCCTGACTTGTTGGGCCTATGAATAAACTTGAGAATAAATAAGACAGCCCAGGATGGTGCTGCCAATAGGTAATAAAGCTTCGAAGAATGTCGGGCCTCTTTAGAAAGGGGCTCTCTAGCGGTGTTGGACCGCCCATTGTTACATGATTACCCCCTCCGGTGCCTGCATGGCGACCGTCGAGCATAAACTTCTCTGTACCAAGCCGACAGGTTTTAGCCATCTCATAAAGCGCATGAGTGTTGTTGACGAGGGTTTTCCAGTTTGTTGCCGGATGCACGTTAACCTCAATAACGCCTGGGTCAGGTGTTACAGCGAACTTTTCTACCCGACTGTCGTAGGGTGGCGTATAGCCTTCTAAAATAACTGGGGTTTGTAACTTTGCAGCTACTTCTTCGACAGCATTTAGCAGTAAAGCGTAATGTTCGAAATGACTGACCGGCGGCATAAAAATACAAAGTTGGCCATCGCGAACTTCAATACAAAGTGCCGTTGATACTGACTCTTCACCTATGTAACCGCGTTGTTTTTTCAGTGAGGTCAATGAATCCGTCATATCAGCAGGATCACGTTCATATATCGGTTTTGGCTTACCAAGGCTATTTAACGGCAAGCGATATCCCATTGGTGAGTCGCCTGGAAGCAGAAAACAATGTCCGCGTTTAAATGACCAAAGGTTGCTTTGCCACCCTTCAAAACCGGCGTCGTAAGTGAGAGGAACCACGAAGCCTACAGGCTTATCTAAGCCTCGTTCCAGTTTGGCTAAAAAGCCTTTGCGGGTCATGGCATCAAGTAGTTCCGGTGCATCGGGTGACGGCTCTTTAGGTAAACTCCCTTCTTGCCACAAGTGATAGAGCACATCTTCATAGGCAGTAACAACAACAGATTCATCAAGCCCTAGCGCTACGGAAAGGTGGCTTGCAAATGCCTCAGCATCAGGCGTTGTAGCCGAAGAAGGCTTAATTTTATCGGCAAGTAAAGCCTGATCTGACCAAATAGGCATGCCGTCTTTTCGCCAATAGCTTGCGTATTGCCAGCGGGGTAACGGCTCACCAGGGTACCACTTACCCTGACCGTAATGCCTGAAACCACCTTGACTGAAAGCGTCTACCATTTTCATAAACAATGTGTGCGCGAGTTCGCGTTTTTCTTTTCCGTCAGCAGCAGTGTTCCACTGCTCACTCTCCATATCGTCGATTGAGATAAAGGTGGGCTCGCCGCCCATGGTCAGCGTGATCCCTGCTTCGTTAAGCTGGTGGTCAATCACATCGCCTAGTCTGTCAATAGCTGCCCACTGAGCATCACTGTAAGGTTTTGTTACTCGAGGCGGTTCGTGAAGACGTTGTACACTATTGTAAAAGCTGAACGTAGATTCACATTTGTCGATAGCGCCTGTTACAGGCGCTGCAGACGCTGGCTCAGGCGTGCAAGCCAGAGGAATATGCCCTTCTCCTGCGAATAAGCCAGAGGTTGGATCAAGTCCAATCCATCCTGCACCCGGAACGTAAACTTCACACCACGCATGCAGATCGGTAAAGTCCTTCTCTGGTCCACTAGGGCCGTCGAGCGATTTTTCATCAGGAGCTAGTTGAACCAGATAACCAGACACAAATCGTGCAGCAAGCCCGAGATGTCTAAACATTTGTACCGACAACCAGGCTGAGTCTCGGCATGACCCTCCTTTTTTCTCAAGGGTTTCATCGACACTTTGCACGCCAGGCTCCATGCGCACACCGTATTCAATGAGATTGTATACCGCCTGATTTACGGCGACTAAAAAGTCGACCGTTGCGACGGGTTCCTTTGGAACTTGCGCATTAATTAACGTGGAAAAAGCGTCAGATGCTGTTTCTATCTCTAGATAAGGTGCAAGGTCTCGGGCAAGCCGTTTCTCATACTTAAATGGATAGGTTTCTGCGTATGATTCCAGAAAGAAATCAAACGGATTAATTACTGTGAGCTCAGCGACCAAGTCGACGGTAAACGAGAATTTCTTTGTTTTTTCGGGAAAGACGACTCGAGCAAGGTAATTGCCAAAAGGATCCTGTTGCCAGTTTATGAAGTGGTCTTCAGGAAAAACCTTTAAAGAATAGCTCTTTATCGGCGTTCGACTATGTGGAGCGGGTCGAAGGCGAAAGGTGTGTGGCGACATACTGATACTTTTATCATAGTGGTATTCAGTATGGTGTGTTATCCCTACAGTAATTGTCATGCTTTGGCTCCGTTGCCAATAAATGTTTACAGCATAAAAAATCACCTTATATCCAACTGAGTAAACTTACAAGAAGAAGCGTTTAGGAAAAGTGTAAATTACAAAAATAACCCGATTAAACAGTCATTTCGTTACTCCCAATATTGAATAATGTATTTTCAATCCTCATATCAGGGACATAATTGAGCATGCGATTTAAAGCGCGACTTTACTTTAATATATAGATAGTTCACTACATTAGGAGCGTCTTGTTTTCTCCATGGTTTTTAGTTCTATATAGCGCTTTTCATGGCATGTGTATCTCAATACATTCTTCTAAAAACGCGGTAAGGTAGCAGTATTAATAGGAATCTTTGATTTGCGCACGCATACCCCCTTAGTTTGCGAGTGCATATCAAGGGTAATAAGGAACGTATCATGTTTGCCGTTGATCACATTATTTTACTCAGTGCTGTACTCGCCATTCTAGGCGTGCTTGCCAGTAAATTGTCTCCGCGCTTTGGCGTACCTGTTTTGGTTTTATTCCTTGGGGTAGGTATGTTGGCTGGCGAGGACGGTATTGGCAGAATTTTCTTTGATAATGCCGACGCGGCGCACGCCATTGGAACGTTTGCCTTAATTCTTATCCTGTTCGACGGCGGCTTACAAACGTCTAAGAAATCCATAATCCAAGCGTGGAAACCTGCGGCTCTGTTGGCTACTTTTGGTGTCGTTGGCACGGCAGTACTCACCGGTATCGCGGCTATGGTTATTCTCGATTTACCGCTTTATAAAGGATTATTGCTTGGCGCAATTGTGGGATCTACCGATGCCGCAGCGGTATTTTCAGTGCTGCGTAATGCAGGTATACGCATTCCCGCGAGGATCAAGTCGACCCTTGAGCTAGAAAGTGCGTCTAACGATCCCATGGCCATATTTTTAACCATAGGTCTTATCACACTCATTCAAGACAGTACCACTCAGCCATTAGACTTGCTTACGCTTTTTGCCAGTCAAATGGGCGTAGGTACTGCAGTAGGCATTGCCATCGGCGGAATTGCGGTTTGGCTGTTTAGGCGAGTTTCCTTAATGGCGATTGGCCTTTATCCCGTATTTGTCATGCTATTTGGCGTGTTGTCTTTTGGTTTAGCTGCAAACCTAAACGGAAGCGGCTTCCTCGCCACGTTCATTACTGGGGTTATTGTTGGAAACAGCCGCTTTGCCTATCAGCGCAATACCTTTGTGTTTCTGGATGGATTGGCTTGGCTTGGGCAAATTGCTATGTTCGTTATTCTAGGTTTGCTGGTAACGCCTACCGAACTATTTGTGAGCTGGAAAGAAGGGCTCTTAATAGCAATTGTGCTTATATTTATCGCGCGTCCGCTGGTAGTGATGCCCATTTTGCTACTTTCAAAATTCTCTTTTAAAGCGTCGCTGCTTATATCTTGGGTGGGGTTACGTGGTTCAGTGCCGATTATCTTAGCGATATTTCCACTAATATTCGGCATGCCATACGCCGAGCTCATTTTTAATGTAGTGTTCTTTATCGTGTTAATTTCAGCGTTATTGCAAGGTTCCACCTTACCTTATGCGGCGCGAAAGCTAGGCTTAGTATTAGACGATGAAGTAAATGAATCTAGCACGCTAGAAATTGTAAAAGTTGCCAAGAGCAAGCGCGAACTTATCGAAATTGAGGTATCTAAGTCATCCCCTGCACTAGATAAAACCATCAGTGAGTTAGCCCTTCCTGACAACACGGTCGTGGCGATGATTGCTCGTGGAGAGGAAACCCTTATACCCAAGGGGAGCACAAAAATAGAAAGGGGCGATCAAATTTTTATCATTACCAAACTGCCAGATAAAACGTCCGTTGAGCAGTGTTTTTATAGTGGGTAGGAATAGGGTGCTATTGTAAGGCACTTCATGTAGAATGCGCCGCGGAGTTGGCCAGGCAATCGCCGCTT
>CEUY01068588.1_pt1 | contig 13887 bp, 13 predicted proteins | sample 361481 | NCBI WGS metagenome assembly CEUY01 (sample SAMEA2622737, study PRJEB7988) | marine metagenome | isolation source: saline water (ENVO:00002010), including
CTCATAAAAGCTTACTATAGTAGTTGATTTCATAGAAAAAGATTATTCGGAGTTGTCATTCTCATTACCCCCAAGGCACTCTGGTGAAGAGCTAGTCTCTTGTTTCCGTTCTTCCCATTCTTGAGGCGAAAAAGTATGAAGAGATATTGCATGAATAGGTCCCGATATTTCTTCGTTTAAATGTTTATAAATGATTTGATGTCTCTTAACTAAGTTCAAGTTAGAAAAAATATCTGCAACTGCGACTATGCGTATATGGGATTCGGAGCCTGGTTCAACATTATGCATATGGCTTTCATTTATAACTTCTAAATGCAGAGGTTCGATCTCTATATTTAATTTTTTTTCTATAGTTTCACAAATTGACATATTATTAGAAGCTCATTTTTAGGTTCTCCAGAAAGATTTTAATTGCTTTCTAAGTTAAGTAAAAATTTTTTACGTTCTAGTCCTCCACCAAAGCCACCTAACCCCTTTGAAGCAACTACCCTATGACAAGGTATCAATAAAGGCAAAGGGTTCTTTCCACAAGCGTTTCCTACAGCTCTGGCCGCGTTATTGTTATCTATATTTTTTGCCACCTCTAAGTAGGATAGGGTTGAACCATAGGGAATTGATCTTAGATAAAAAAGAACTTTTGTTGTAAATCTTGTGCAGTTAATTTTAAATTTAATATTAAATTCTTTTCTGTTACCTTCAAAATATTCTTTTATTTCCTTAGCTTCTCTATCAAATCTTGACTGATCTCGTTGTCCTCTTGTAGATAAGCCTTCTAGACCTAAAAAACTAATTTCAAGTAGATGTGATTCATCGGCTAACAATCCTATTTTTCCTATTTCAGTAATTATAGAAGTTTCAAAAAACAACTTACCTACCCTTCCATATTTTGGTATCAGGATTTTTAATATTCTTTTCATGTTCAGTTCTAGATAACCCATAACCTTTGACAAGAAAAAGAGCGAAACAAAAAGAGATAACTGTGATAGGGATATACCAAAGAGCTAATAAGTCTAAGGTCGCCTCTGGTACTTCTCCTGGATTAACTTGGGTAGGAAATTGAATAGCACTAAGAATAAATCCTGTAAGAGTTAGTCCAAAACCACTTATTGCCTTATCTGCAAAAGATCTTGCAGAAAACAGAACTCCTTCTTCTCTTCTTCCGGTATCTAATTGAATCTCTTCTACTAGATCCATAATCATTGATCCAAGGGTTACAAAAACTATAATTCCAGCAGCTACATTAATAACTACATGGCAACACAAAAGGGGTAAAAGAAGTGGGTCGTTATTTTCAGGAAAGATATCAAGTAGCCTTAAACCAAACGGTAGAGCTGCAAAGAATATTTGAAATAACCAAACATACATAACGGTTTTCTTTTTTCCAAAATATTCAGAGAATCTTGGAGCTAGATAGAGTGCGATAAGTGGTGATAGATAAATACAAAGCCCACGAGTTAACATATCATCTAGGCTTAATTCCCAAAAAAAGCTATCAAAATAAATTGCCATAGCAGCTTCAATGCCTCCGGCCATCGCGGCAAATAAACCTGAAACGAAAAGAAACATATAAGAACGATTCTTTAATAGAGTCTCCTTAAGTTCCATGAAGACATCTCTTATCTTTATCTTTTTTCTCTCTGGAGGTTCAAGAAGATTGGGAATATGTTTATGAGTCCCGATACTAGTTACTAGTATTCCTAAAAGTATTAATAAAGAAGCAACCAATCCGTATTCTGACCAAGCATCAGGATTGTATCTACCATCTAAGAATTGATCAGTTTCATATCGTGGAGCAAACCAAAACCAAACTAAGTTATACGTTGTAAGTCCTCCAACCCATCCAAAGAGATATCTATAGGAAAGCAGTTCTGTTCTTTCTACATAATCATCAGTTAATTCTGGTCCTAAAGACGTGGAAGGGATTTCATAGAAAGTAATAAATACTCTAATAATGGTTGCACAGATAAGTAAATAAGAAAATAATTCCCAATCAGTTAAATCTCTGGGAGGAGACCATAAAAAAAAGTATGTCAAAGTAACAGGTAATGCTGCTGCGTACATAAAGGGGTGTCTTCTTCCCCATCTTGATCTGAATCTATCGGAAAAGTATCCCACCAAGGGGTCTGTTATAGCATCTACAATTAAAACCAGATTCAGTGCCAAACCTCCCATCCATGCAGGAAGACCTAAAACCGAACTGTATACAAAAAGTACAAAATAACTAAATCCATTATTCTTTATTCCAAAAGCACTAGAACCGTACCCATAAAAAAATTTGGTTGAGAAGGTTAATTTGGTTTTTTTCTTAAACTCTTCCATGATTCTTCACTTATCACTATTATGTTTAGGAAGATTACTTTAATAACTGATAAATGCCAAAAAGTAAGTACAGAAAAATTTCAAATATTAGTGGGGAAGATTTTAGTTTTCAAAATCCTTACTCCTTGCCAGAAAGAATTAAGAAAAAAATAAGAAATTTAAATGAGAATATTAGTGACGTTTTTTTTTCAGAAATAGAAAATGCTATAACAACATATAAGTTTGAGGAAGCTGTCTTTAGAAGGGCCCCAACTTATACTGATATAAGAATTCAATTAGATGAGATTTCATTACAATCAGAAATGTTGCATGAAAAACTAGGAAAGTTATATCCGGGAGCAAGATCATTTCTACTACAAAGTCACCTGTCTTCTAACAAAGACTATAGATATCTCTCCACTTTGAGGACAGCTTTAGAAACCTTAAAGATTACTTCTGAGAATGCAGTTGATAGCTTAAAAGGAAAAAAAGGAAGACCTGTAAATGCTTTTGGGTTGCTCTTGATTGCTCAATTAGCTAGAAGTTGCTTAAAAAATACAGACATCAATCCCTCTCAAAATAATCCAATTTTCATGGAGCTAGTTACTATCATAGGAGAAACTATCAATAACAAGAATCTGAAAGATATAGTGGCAGACTCTTTAGAACAGATAGGTAGATAGCTTATTTAAAATCTACATAGATTGGGGAAGACCAAGCTCTTTCTTCAGACATACTTAAACAATCATCGTCCTTAGGAGTCCTATAGTCTCCATAGCAAATATTTACTTCTAAACAGTTGCCTTGATTATCATAATTACACCTTATGTTTTCAGCGTTGATAGTAGAAGAAGACTCCTGAATTGCCCTAACATAGTAAGTAGCATCTCTTTGCTTCATTAGGAACTCTGGATCATTAAAAGTAATCTCACAGCCTTCTTGATTAATTGGACAGTCAAAAGATTGCCAAGGGTCTTCAATCAAACTTGCTATATCTTCGTCTTTACTAATTTGGGGGAATACCCTTATTACCTCTATTCGTTTAATGATTTTTCTTTCATCTGAAGGGTTGTAGCACTCATTTTTACAAATACGGGCTATATCTTCTAAACTAGTTTCTGAAACATCAAATTCAGGACATCCAGGTTTTTGTTTAAAAGCTCCAACAGCTCTAACTCTAAAATTGGGAATCGATGCCATTTCAACCTCTCCACCCATTGGAACAATTGATTCTTCTCCATCTAATAGATCAAACCAAAGAAGTATCCTATCTCCACTAGTGCCGTAAGTTTCCTTTTTTTGCATCGCATTCCATATTGCTCCTCTTGAGCGACCTTCTGAGTGAACGGCAGCTAATCCTCCGGTGGTAAAGAATGAAGCCATTCTCTGAGCTTCAAATGCACCGAAGCCTAAAGCAGGAAGATTGTCTCTATCAAGTTCCAAGGATTGAGATTGTGACTCTGTTAAAGGATAAATAGCCTGCCTTAAGCTTTCGTTTGGTGGTCCGTTCGCCTCTGTAGTTACAAACCTATCAATTTCCTTGTACCCCGTCCCTGGTCTAGCTCGATGATTATCACTAGAAGCTATAAAACCAAAGCGAAATCTCTTTATTTCTTCTCCATCAAAATTACCTAGTGCCAAAGCATATTGAGCTGATCCAGCTGGTCTATAATTAAAAGATGGAATAAAGCAATCCTTACATTGGCCGGAATCTAACCACTCTTCTATTGTAACTCCTGGCAAAGCAAGATGACCCGGAACGCCTAAAGATACATTCACATTTCTAGCTTTTTCTGCTCTTCTAGAACACTCTGCTTCTTCCAGACCCTCAGCAGCACATCTTAAGGCTATAATCTGACCAGCTCTCCAGCAACTAGGTAAGTAGTCTGGTGTAGGTTCAGGGCAGGTTACTTCTCCTTCATCATTTATCAATGCAGCTCTCCATGGTCTATATTCTTCAGAATTCCCATGTCCAGACATTACTTCGAATAAGATTTGTACATTCTCATTATGAAAACCTTCTTCTAATTGCTTATCTAAACTAGATCCAGGTGGAGTATAAAAACCCCAAGTATTTCCATGAGGAATAACAATAGAAGGAAAATTTAATTCATTTAATTTTCTGAAAAGATCTTCTGGTGTATTAGCAAATTCATAACAATCATCGGGTAAGAGATCTGAGCTAACTCCTTCTTTGCAAAAGGGAATACCGGGCATCTCTCTTACAAAGGATGAAAAATTAAAATATCTTTGCCGATTTGGAAAATCGATGACAGCTAAAGGAGTTAAAAGTTCTGCAGCTTGTGCACCTATTGTAGACCTCATTCCATTTGTAGCCAGACCCCCTGCACCAATAGGCCTAAGAGGAACCTTATCTTCTTCAATATCTTTAAATATAACGTTTTTATGACCATAATGTTCATCTGCTAAGAGCCCCACTTGAGTCCACTCAAATCCCAAAAAAGTAACCATATCAGGGTCTTCTTGATTGGTAGGAGCGTTGCATTGCCTAACTGCCTCCTTTATTGATCTCCATTTTCTTGGACTGGAAGCTTCTGCATGGTCAGAGGTAACCCAAAAATCTATAGCAGAACAAAATCTAGCATAATCACATGCATCAGATATAGGGTGTGGTCCTTCCCCATTAAAAACTGGTAAACTCCACAAAAATGCATCTGTGGAATAAGTTGTGTGGACATGAGTATCACCAAATAATATTTGTTTAGTGGATTTAGAAACTGCTCTTTGCCTGTCTATTTTGTTTTTCACTAGATCTTGACTTAAAGGAGTATTAATTGGGACGCCGGGTGGTTCTAACTCTCCATACCAATTGTATTGAATACCTACCCCGTAAATTACTGATACAACAATCAACGTTATTAAGGATAATCCCAAAAATTTAAATAAAGTCTTCATATTATTTTCTTATATTAATGCGGTTTTCTTTTATTAGAGTCTTTTATGAACTCATCCATAAATCCTTTGACTTTATTATCAGATGATAAGTCAGACAAATTAAAAGGTTTTGATTCAAAAGGTTTAGAGCGTGGATTATCTAGAATAGGTATAGATGATTTCTTAAAAAAAGGAATCAAAATCATTCCTGCTAAGAATCCTCCAATATGTGCAAAATAAGCCACTCCTCCTTCTCCTCCACCAGTTACACTAAAGAACTGCCCTACTATCCATACTCCCAGGACAATAAAAGCTGGAACACGAATAGTAGTAATGAAGATTATAATCCAAAAAAGGACATTCACATTAGCCTTAGGATGTAATAGTAGATAAGCTCCTAAAATACCAGCTACAGCTCCACTTGCACCTATCATAGGTATTTCTGAAGTTGGATCTATCATTGCTTGTGTAAAAGCAGCTACAAATCCGCATGCAAGATAAAACAGTATAAATCTGCCTCGTCCCATTGAATCTTCAATGTTATCTCCAAAAATCCATAAATAAACCATATTGCTTATTAAGTGCATCCAACTTCCATGCATAAACATAGAAGTTATAACGGTTAATAAAGGAGGGATTGAACTAGCGTTGTTTCCTAATAAAGAAGCTGGAACAACTCCAAATGAATAGACTGCTGATTCATATAAATGCTTTGGGAGAGTAAATTGCCATAAAAAAATAAATGCACAAACTGCAATTAATATGTAACAGATAACAGGGGTTCTGGTTGTAGGATTATCGTCTGAAAAAGGAAAAAAAAACATTATTCCTCTACATAACCTAAATCTTCTACATTGCCTAAATGGTCCTTTCTATCTATTTTATAGAGCAAAACCAAAGCAGTTGAAATCAAAGGAAGAGTTGCTGCAAAAATAACATGAATGGTAGCAAATTGATTAATAATAGGACCCGTCAACTCTTCTATTGTAGCGCCGGAAGATATATCAAATCCAACTGAAGAAATTATTATCCCAGAAATGAAGACTCCTCCTGCACCTATCAATTTATGAATGAAGGAGCTTACAGTACCTAAAAGCCCTTCTTCCCTACGCCCAGTTGTTCTTTCTACATCTTCTACAATTTCCATTACCATCGAACCTATAAAAATAAAACCTAAAGATCCTAGGCATGTTTCAAAAACATAGTGAGAAAGCAGAATCCACCATAAGAAATCAGTGCCATTTGCTGGAAGAAGAGTAACTTCAAAATAAGGGTCTAATAACCTTAGAACAACAGGTAAGGGTCCAACAATAATAGTTGTTAGAAATATTCCTACAGCAATATTCTTCTTTTCTCTGCCTTTAGCTAAAGGTCCGGCTAAGGCTGCACTAATGATGACACTAATTGCTGCAACAGTTGGAAAGATTTGAATATCAGAAGGAGTCCATTGCCAAAAATAAAGATTATGGTACATACCGGCATTGGTACCTAGACCTACTAAAAGAGCATATATACAACCAGAGAAAAAAAGTACTATCCACGATCTATTAGAAATCGTCTCTATTCCCTCTCTTAGAAATTTCTTTATTTCTAAAGGTCTTTCCTCAGGAACATGTAGATTGGGAATTTCTTTATGGGTGCCTAAACTAGATACAATCCCAGCAACAAAAACAGCTAAACCTCCCCAGAAAGCAAGTTGTTGAAATGCTTCCGGCCTGAGAAAAGCTTGAGCTCCTTGAAAGTCTGGAGTTTCAACAAAGAAAAATGCATAAGCAATAGAAGCAATTCCAGCTCCTCCTATCCAACCAAACGCCATATTTATGCCTGAGATTTGGTTTCTTTGATCATAATCTTTTGTTAATTCAGGGGCTAAAGCTCCCCTTGGTACCTCATAAAAAGTCATTGATAATCTCATGATGATCATCAAAAAAAGGAGTCGGTTAAAAAGCTCTCCTTCAGTAATAGTTCCTTCCGCAATGGAACCTGGGTACTGCAAAATAGAATAATATGACAGTGCAAAAGGGATTATTGCAAAATAAATAAATGGGTGTCTTCTTCCCCATCTTGATCTAACTCTATCTGACCATATTCCCACTAAAGGATCAGAAATAGCATCCACCACCAAAGCTATACCCATGGCGCTGGCTGCTAAATAAGCAGGCAGTCCTAAAACTTGATTGAAGTACACCAATAGAAAAGTGCCTAGGAGAGTATTCTTTACACCTACAGCTATGCTCCCTGAACCAAATATATACATAATGCTTTGAGAAGCTCTTTGAGCTTGAATAGGTGAATTCATGGTTATTTTGCTGTATAGCCACCATCTATTACTAATTCAGTTCCAGTAACGAAAGATGAATTATCCGATGCTAGAAAATATACTGCATCTGCTATCTCTTCTGGTTTACCTAACCTATTTCCTAAAGGTTGCATTTGTTCTACTGCTTCATAAGCTTCTTCTGTGGTCTTAAAAATGCTATCTCCCTTTCTTATTGTCTCCTCAAAGCTATCTCTTACCAGCGGGGTGTCAATGAAGCCAGGATGAACAGAATTCACTCTTATATCATAACCAGAGTCTGCACACTCCAATGCAGCCACCTTAGTTAGCATTCTTACTGCTGCCTTAGAGGAGTTATATGGGCCTGCTCCTGGCCAACCTACTATCCCCATTATTGAGCTGATATTAACTATATTGCCACCTTTTTCTTTCATACTTTGTATCCCATACTTAGTACCAAGAAAAACTGCATCTAAATTAACAGAATGGATCTTTTTCCACATTTCAAGGCTGCAATCTTCCAATCTTGAACCGTCTGCTGCTATACCTGCATTATTTATAAGAACTTTTAGATCCCCATATTCTTTTTTAATTGTTTTGATGAGCTCTTTCCATCTCTTTTCTTCACTAACATCTTGTTCCATAAATACAGCATTTGATCCTAACTCTTGCTGAGCCCTCTTACCTTTTGAAGAATCAACATCAGTTAAAATGACAAGTGCTTTATTTTCTAAAAATTTTTTACATATGGAAAAACCTATTCCACTAGCTCCTCCAGTTACTAAAACAACTTTTTCTCTAATATTTCCCATATTTTCTTCCTAACAGTAGTTAGAATGCACTAAACTGAGAATAATTTCACTAAAGGATTAATTATGGGTAGATTAAATGGAAAAATTGCAATAGTTACTGGTGCTGGCAGAGGAATAGGTAAAGAGATTTCCCTTAAATTTGCAGAAGAAGGTGCAAAAGTAGTGGTGAATGATTTAGGTGGAGATAGAGATGGAAGTGGAGAGGGAAAAATAGCTGATGAGGTTGTAAATGAGATAAAAGCCATTGGGGGGGAAGCAGTAGCTAATTACGATACAGTTGCAACTGTTAGAGGAGGAGAAAATATTTTTAAAACAGCTATTAATTCCTTTAACAGTGTAGATATTCTTGTAAATAATGCAGGAATATTAAGAGATAAAACTCTCTACAATATGGAAGAAGACGAATGGGATGCAATTATGGCTGTACACCTAAAAGGCCACTACAACTGCACAAGACCGTTTGTTAAATACATAAAGGATAATAATAAAACAAATTGCAGAATCTTAAACATGTCTTCAGTTTCAGGTTTATTTGGAAACTTTGGTCAAACTAATTACGGCGCTGCAAAAGCAGGCATTGCTGGCTTTACAAGATCGTTAGCTTTGGAAGTTACTAAATTTAAATGTACTGTAAATACTATCTCTCCAGGAGCAGCAACTCGCTTAACTCTTGATCTCATGCAAGCTGCTGGTAGAGAATATGATGCAAATGATTGGTCACAGGGACCTGAACAAATAGCTCCCATAGTAGCTTGGCTTTGTACAGATGAAGCTAAAGATATTACGTCTCAAATTATTCACTCTCAGGGAGGAATTGTTGGAATAATGCAACAGCCAGCAGTTATTAAATCTTTTACAACTGATAACCTTTGGACCCTAGATCAACTAGATAAACTTATCCCAGAATTAGTGGAAGCGAAGAAGCATCACGATAAACAGGTTGAAGAAAATGGATCTCCAAAAAAAGTTTAATAATGGATCTAAGTGGAAGAATAGTATTAGTTACAGGAGGGGCTAGAGGTATAGGTGCAAAGGTATCAGAGGCTGTATGTAAATCAGGTGCTAAACTAGTATTATCAGATATCCTAAAAGAAGAGGGTCTAGAGAAAGTTAGAGAGCTCTCTGAGAAAGGTTACCAAGCTAGCTTTATAAAGCATGATGTAACAAGCGAAACAAGCTGGGGTCAGGTCATAGAATTCTGCTCAAAAACTTACAATGGATTAGATGTTTTGGTAAATAATGCTGGAATCTATTTCTCAAAACCCTTAGTTGAAATCTCATTAGAAGATTGGAAAACAATGTTCTCTGTCAATGTAGAAGGGGTTTTCTTAGGAACTAAATTAGCATCAGAAGAAATAAAAAAACGTTCAATGAAAAGTGAAATAAGCGGTTCGATAATCAATTTGTCTTCAGTTGCTGGTCTAGTAGGAGCGCCATTTATTGGTCCTTACAACGCTTCCAAAGGAGCTGTAAGAATTTTTTCAAAAGGTTGTGCTATGGAGTTTGCTTCTCTTGGATATAACATAAGAGTTAATAGTGTGCATCCAGGAGTAATAGATACAAATATGGGTGATGAAGTAAAGCAGCATTTGATAAATCAGACTGAGTTAAACAGTAATGAAGCAACCTCACAGTTAGCTGACCTACATCCCATAGGAAGGCTTGGTCTTCCAGAGGAAGTTGCTAATGTAATTGTCTTCCTTGCTTCTAATAAAAGTTCTTTTATAACTGGAGCTGAATTAGTTGTAGATGGAGGATATACAGCCCGCTAAGATTAGCCGAGCCAAACAGATCCTTTTAATTTAATATCATTTGAAGAAGAGCCTACTAAAATTTTATACTCAGCCGGCTCTATTAACCAATTACTAGAATTCTCATCCCAGTAAGCTAAATCGCGCTCTGTCAAATAAAATTCTAAATCTTTAGACTCTCCTGGTTCAAGTCCCACCTTTTGGAAAAGTTTTAATTCTTTATTTGGTCGATCTACCTTTGAATTCACTACACTTACATAGCACTGAACAACCTCTTTCCCATATATCTTTCCTACATTCTTTAATGACATTTTAAAAGAAATAGCAGAGTCTTTCTCGGGAGGGGTAATCTTAAAACTACTATACTCGAATTTCGTATATGAAAGACCATGTCCAAAGTGAAAAAGGGGTTCTATCTTCTTCTTTTCATACCACCTGTAGCCTATATACAAACCTTCTTCATAATTCATTTGTAAATCACTTCCAGGATAATGTTGAAAGGCTGGTGTGTCTTCTATTAACTTTGGAAAGGTCGTGGGTAACTTTCCAGATGGGTTAATTTCTCCAAATAAGATATCTGTAAGTGCCCTACCGTATTCCTGACCAGGAAACCAGGATAAAAGTACTGCTCTAGCTTTGTCTAACCAGGGCATGCTGCAAGGTGATCCGGTATTTATGATCACTACAGTATTTGGATTTGCTGCACAGATTTTGTGTATTAATTCATCTTGCTTGGATGGAAGTGATATTTCCGATCTATCATTTCCTTCTGTCTCCCAATCAGAACTAGTCCCCGCTATTAAAATGACGGCATCAGCATTTTTGGATAAGGATAAGGCTTGATCTAGTAAGTTTTCTTTATCAGGGGGTAACAAGCCAATCTGAATAGCAGGAAATCTTCCTAACCATTTATAATCTACTTCTATAAAGTACTCTTCATCTTTATTTAAATTGATAGCAGATCTATTTGGAGCGCTTCCATAACCAAAGAAAGCTTCTCCTTTTTCTTGAGAGGTCCAATTATCTATTATTTCTTTGCCATTAATTCTTAATCTAGCAGATCCTATACTTATTATTTCGAAAACGTGTTCCCCTGTAATATCGGGTTTAAATTTTGCGGTAAACCTTGCTGATAAAGAGGGAGGATCAAGTTTAGTGGCCACCTTTACCCCAAAACCATTTAAAGCCCAAAATTTACTTCCAGACATGACTTCAGAAGCCAGTACCTTTCCTCCTAAATCATCTCCTTCAAAAAACTCTACTAAATAGCCTTTCTTGTTATTTTTAGATTCAGTTAAATGCTCCTTATTGATTGGTGGAAGATACTTATAGGTATGACAACCTTTTCCAGAAACAACCTTAACCTCTTCCCCTAAATATTCTTTTAAAGCTTTAGGAGGGTGAATAACATAATGAGGTTTAACTGAAGCACTACCTCCGCCAATAAACTGTCCTTGTTCAGCGTTGGGACCAATTAAAGCCAAGGTTTTGATCTTAGATTTATTAAGAGGAAGCAAATTCTCATTTTTTAAAAGCACCATAGAATCTGCAGCAGTTTTCCTAATAAGTAATCTATCGGCTTCTAAATCTTGAGAAGTTTCTTCTTTCTCCTCAGGATTGTCTAATCTTCCAGTAAAATCTGCTACCCGAAGTAATCGTCTTGCTTTATCGAAGACCTCTTCTTCTGTTATTTTCTTTTCTTTTAGGACTTTGAGTAAATTTTCTCCCCATACTGTTGAAGGTCCTGGCATGATAAGATCTAAACCGCCTTTAGCATTTCCTTCTGTATCAAGCGCTGCTCCCCAATCACTAACTACAAATCCTGGAAATACCCATTCTTCTTTTAGAATATCTTTTAAGAGCTCCTCATGAGAAGAACAAAATTTATTATTTAGTTGGTTATAAGCTGACATTACTGACATTGCTCCACCCTTTTTTATACCTAATTCAAAGGGGAGAAGATACATTTCTCTAAGCGTTCTTGGATCTATATTAGAACTAATATTATGTCTTTCGAACTCTGTATCATTGCCAACAAAATGCTTTAAGCAAGCTGCAACTTTTTGGGATTGAACTCCTTGTACGAAAGAGACAGCTAATTTTCCTGTCAAAATTGGATCCTCAGAATAACATTCGAAATGTCTACCTCCTAGAGGATGCCTGTGGAGATTAATTGTAGGTCCTAATAAAACATCGGCATCTTTGCTCTTTGCTTCCCTGGCAATTGCTCTTCCTATTTCTTTTAATAGATCAATATCCCAGGTAGAACCCAAAGCTATTCCACAAGGGAAACAAGCAGAGGTTTTACCGGAAACTCCGTCACCTCTAGCTCCATTTGGACCATCTGTAAGCTTGAGTCTTGGTATAGAAAGTCTTTCTACTCCAGTTGAATGCCAAGCATCAGAACCTGAAATTATCGAGATAGCTTCTTCTATTGATAGTTCGCTGAGAAGATATTCGACCTTATCCATATGAATGGATAATTAATAGTCTCTTCGAAGATAAATCGATTGTTTTGGTTTAGAAAAAACATTCCTTACCATAGGTTCAAATTCCTCTATGGTCATGTTTTCATATTTAGGATCAAAGGAATTTTGGTCATACTTAGCACAAAATTCAAGACAATCATTCCAGTGCTCATGGCCTTTGAACTGATCACGTAAATTTTTATCTAAACCTACATATTCAAAGAAATAATAACCTTGAAAAATTCCATGATGTTTAACTATCCAATAATTCTTTTCAGAAACAAAAGGTTCAAGCATAGTTGCAGCTAGATCAGCATGATTAGCACAAGCTATTGTATCTCCTATATCATGTAAAAGAGCACATACGACATATTCTTCATCCTTTCCGTCTCTGTGAGCTCTAGTTGCGGTTTGAACACTATGAGTAAATCGATCAACCGCAAAACCACCTGTATCTCCTTTTAAAACTGATAAGTGATCTAAAATACGACCAGGTAATTCTTTAGCAAACTGGGCTGAATGTTCGGCAATAATTGCATAATCATCTGCTGTACCGTTGACCATCTCAGAAAATGAAGCTTGTTTAGACATTGTAGATCCCCCCTAAAATTACGTTAATTATGCCAGAACTGGTAAGATTTTTCCTAAAATAGCCTAAATATGAAGGATTTAATAACCAATAGTATGTCTAAAGTACAACAAATTTCTTTTCGATCTGCACAGGCAGCAGAAAAAGGTTTAAAAGATGAATGGTTATCTCTCTTTGACGAAGATGCAATCATTCAAGATCCTGTGGGTAAATCTCCTTTAGACCCTTCAGGAGAAGGACATAGAGGTATTAAAGCTATAGAAACCTTCTGGGACAGTACAATTGGTCCTGGAAATATTAAATTTACTGTAAGAGAATCCTATCCATGTGGGAATGAATGCGCAAATGTTGCTACTGTGATAAATAGATTTGAAGACGGAGGAAAACTTGATACAGACCTCGTGATTGTTTATAAAATTAATAATAAAAATAAACTCATATCTATAAAAGCTTATTGGGAGTATCAAGCAGATAACTAAGAGCTTTCTATAAGTTTTACTTTAATCACTTACCTGTATTATACTCGCAAGCAAAAGTATTTTAAGGGTAGGTATATGGAGAAGTTTTCGGTGAAATTAAAAAATTTAATGGTTTTAACTTTAATGTTAGTTGCAGGTTGTGCTACACCTGTTCTTTTTTATGAAGAAGTACCAGGATCTGCTGATCATTGGGATATGGATCCCATGGCCTTGAACTGTAAACAACTAAATGAAGCCAGAATTCTGACTTCTTCTACTATAGATCAACTGGCTGAGAGAATAATTGAAAATTCAAATAGAAGTACCGCAGCAAGTAG
>CEUY01205974.1_pt1 | contig 13875 bp, 10 predicted proteins | sample 361481 | NCBI WGS metagenome assembly CEUY01 (sample SAMEA2622737, study PRJEB7988) | marine metagenome | isolation source: saline water (ENVO:00002010), including
CCGAGCAAGCCAATCCCCAGGAACCGATATTCGAATTGCTGGTCGCCCCTTACCTCCAATTTGCCACACAAACATCCATGACCGTGATGTGGCATACCAGTGCAACGGCAACCAGCGTGGTCCACTACGGAGAAACAGATGCCTGCACATCTTCAGTGGAGCTTAATCCCAGTCGGATTCACGAAGTTACGCTCAAGGATCTTAAACCAAACACACAATATTTCTATCGAGTCGAATCGGTAACCCCCGGGGGAAAGAGTTACGAAAGTGAAGCGGCAGCATTTCGTACGGCCGTCGATCAAGAGACTCCCTATGCCTTCGCCGTGATCAGTGACACTCAGGGCAATCCTACGGTTTCGAAACAAATCGCCGAACTAGCATGGGGTCAACGACCAAGTTTTGTACTTCATTCAGGCGATCTGGTTTCCACAGGCAGTGACCATAATCACTGGCTAGAGCATTTCTTCCCGGGAATGCGGCCTTTAATCAACCATGTCCCGTTCTATCCCGTACTTGGTAATCACGAACAAAATGCGAACCACTACTACAATTACGTTTCCTTGCCACAACCGGAATATTACTACACCTTTCACTACGGAAATTGCCAGTTCTTCATGATCGACACAAATCAGAAAGTCGATCCGGAAAGCACACAATACCAATGGCTCGAGCAAGAGCTAAAGAAGTCGACTACCCGGTGGAAATTCGTCTGCCATCATCACCCTCCCTACTCGTCTGACGAAAACGATTATGGAAATCTATGGAAGACCAACAAGGGAACGCAGGGGGACTTGCGAGCCCGGGCATTAGTTCCGCTTTATGAAGAACATGGCGTGGACATCGTCTGGAACGGCCACATTCATTCCTATGAACGCACATGGAGAATCCGTAAGGGCAAAGCGGTCGAATCCAACGCTCCGTTCTACATGATCACCGGCGGCGGAGGCGGAGGACTGGAAACTCCGGGCCCAACGCGTCCCTTCTTCCAAAACAATGTACGTCGTGGTCACCACTATGTCATGGTGCATATAAATGGCGGCTCGCTGGAGCTAAAATCATATACGCTTGATGACCGCCTGTTCGACAACCTTCAAATAGAGAAATAAGCCATGAAGCTTTTCAGCATCACCCTACTACTTAGCCTTTTGACCGTTTCAGCAGATGCATCTCAAATAATGTATCTAGCATCGATGACCGACAAAACGGTCGTCTCCTTTGAGTTAAACGAAAAGACCGGCGAACTTACGGAAGTTAGTTCAACGACACTTCCGATTTCTCCCGGACCGATGTGCTTTTCCCCCTGCGGAGAATATCTCTATGCAGCAATGTCCGGACGTGACGATAAAGGTGAAACCACCAACGCCATTGCAAGCCTCAGGATTCGCGACCGTGGCCGCCTGGAACTGATCAGCTACGCCAAAATTGAAGTCCGCGCCCCCTATCTTCAGGTGGACCCGACCGGTAGTCTGGCATTGACTGCACATTATTCAACTGGTGAGGTGAATGTCTATCGGATCAAAGACAAACTGGTCACTTCAGAAAACCTTGACCATCACGACACCGAAAAAACCGCTCACTGCATCGAACTCGACCGCACTGGAAAATTCGTCTACGTCCCTCACACTTCACCGAACAAAGTGTATCAATACAAACTGGATATTCCATCCGGGACACTGACTCCGCTAGCTGAACCCTGGGTAATGGGGCCGGACGAAGACCACCAGTATCACCAGCCGCGTCACATTGCTTTTCATCCTGGTTTAGACATGGCCTACACGTCTAACGAACGAGGAGGTGGCATTAGTGGCTATCAACTTGATACCAAAACAGGGATGCTGACTCGTGTACAAACGCTGTCTTCATTACCAGATGGCTATCAGGGCGGTAGCGCAGCTGCAGACATCAAGATTACTCCTAATGGGAAATTTGCGTACGTATCCAATCGCGATACTGAACAACGCGAACAGCACCAGGACTCCATCGCTGCCTTTTCCATTGATAAACGAGGAAAACTTAAACGTATCGGTACGTATCCCACCGAGTGGTTTCCACGAAGCATCTCGGTTGACGCGACAGGCTCATTCCTGGTAGCTGCCGGACAGCGTAGTGGTACGATGGTCACTTATCGGATCAACACACGGGATGGCTCGCTTGAGAAACTAAAAGTCTATGATGTTGGCGACGGAACGATCTGGACGATGTGGCAATAGCTGTACTCCACGACACCACAGGCAACACGTGCGTCACAATCAGACGCGTCGTAACAGGAAGACTGCATCACCTAATCGATTGTCTAAAGCTTGTGGCTCATCCATGTCGTAATAAAAGTCGTACACTTCGACCAATTCGAAGTCTGGCACCTTAGCTAACAACGATCGCACCTGGGAAGCCTGATAGATCCTCATCTGGTAGTCGGTGGAAAACTCCTTCGTCTCCTTGCCTCCAAGCACCTGCATGCGAAACCGCAAAGTCTCGAGTCTCGTGCGTCGATTGGCACCAAAAGCATCCAGAGTCATATGCACAGCAATCCGACCATGCCTGGCAGTCCACACTTCACGGTCCTCTAAAGCAGCGTCCGGAGGCAACAGATGAAACCCAAGAATGTAAAAGCCTCCTTTCTTTAAGCTGGCTGCAACGCTTTCGAGGTGATCCACTGCATCTCTTTCCGACAACAGATGCCTAAAGGTATTCACCGTATTGATCGCAATATCAACTTTAGGGCGACACTGGTAATCAATCATGTCAGCAACGTGAATAGTGGCTCCAAGTGCATTGCGTCTGAGACGACGACGCAGGTAACGAATCGCGGATTCGCTAAGATCCACTCCTGTTACCTGATATCCCCGACGAGAAAGCTCCACTACAAGCCGGCCGCCACCGCACCCGGGTTCATAAATCCGCACAGCTTTAGACTTCAGCCAACGTCGGGATACGGCATCTACAAAATCAGCCTCTTCCCGAGTGGAATCCCGAAACGCCAGATCCCAATACTGAGGGTAATCATAACAATCCATAGGATTAGTATCGGCTGCTAAACCAGCTGAACACGGTAGAAACAGAATCAGAATTCAATCTCTTTGCCTTGTTCTAAAGGAGGATTCAATTGCTGTATAATCACCTAGGTGACTTCACGTCACTTCCCTCATTGCTCAAAAATATTTACAAAGGACATATTTCATGAAACGAATTGCATTAAGCATGTTTATTGCGGTCGCCCTTTCCGCTTCAGCAACAGCCGGCGAATGGGTCGATCTGTTTAACGGTAAAAACCTCAACGGTTGGATTCAAAAAAACGGAACAGCCACCTACCGTATTGAAGGCGACGCCATTACCGGCAAAACGAACGAAGGCAGTCCAAATAGCTTCCTCTGCACGAAGAAACTGTACGGAGATTTTGAATTGGAATTTGAAGTCAAAGTATCCAACCAGCTCAACAGCGGTGTTCAAATCCGCAGTCAAACGAAGCCAGTCCCGGAAAACAGCGATGTCAAATTCGGCCGCGTCAACGGTCCACAGGTTGAAATTGAAGCCAGTGGAGCTAAAGGTGCAGAGGCTGGTTATGTTTATGGCGAGGCGACTGGCCGCGGTTGGTTAACCACAGCAGACCGGCTTATCCCTCACAAACATTTCAAAGACGGTGCCTGGAACAAATTCCGTGTCGTTGCTCAGGGACCCAAAATTGAAACCTGGATTAACGGGGTCAAAATTGAAACGCTTGTGGATGAAGAGATCTACAAAACTCATTCCAAAGGCTTTATTGGCCTTCAGGTTCATGGGATCAAGAAAGGCACAGGACCATTTGAAGTATCCTGGAAGAACATCAAGATTAAAGAGCTATAATCTTTGACGTTGAGTTACCAGCCTCATCCAAGCCGGGAAACTGCAATCGCTGTGGTTTCCCGGTTTTTTATTTCAACGGTGTTACCACTTAAGACTTCTCTGATTTTGGCCGACTAGTCTTCCCGGCTATGGCGACGTACCAGCTCGATTGCAAACTTTAGTACGCGATCTTCGCCCGACTGAATATCCACCGGTCTGATGGTAACCGTGTGGTCCGGTTTAATGCCTCGCCCGCTTTCGGCAGGTAATTTCTCCAGATTACTGTACTTAAGGATGGGTACTGCCAACTCGATTCCAGTATTCGGCAGGGCGTACACAAGGGTCGTACCGGCAGTGAACACGCCATTGACACCTCCTGTTTCCTCTCCAATAAACACAGCACTTTGAGTCGCTTGTAGACGACTGCAAATGGCCGAAGCAGCGGAATGTGTCCTGCCACTGGTGAGGACATAGATATTTCCTTCAAACCGATCTTCATCCGGAACAACTCTGGGATTCCAATCCTCTGAAAGCTCAAACCCTGCTCCCTCACCCACAGGTTCCAGTTCACGACTCAACCGTCGTTCGTAACCGCGAATCATTCCGCGGGATTGATACAGCCGACTTAGATTTTCCTTAAAGGCGATACTGTTCTGAGTCGCCCCTCCGTGATACATCTCTCTAAACGGACGTTCACTGAGAAACGAGTACAACATCATTTCGTTACGTGTATAGCCACCTTCATTAAGCCGCAGATCCAGAATGAGGTTTTTCACCTCCGGAGTTTTCCCCAGCATTTTGAACGCTCGTTGAATAAACTGTCGGTACATCCGGAACGGCGGGGCTCCATAGTCGTTGTCAAACGTATCGATGGCAATCAGGAAAGTTTCCTTCGACACACGATCGATCCGATAAGGAAGCCGTGGAGGCTTTCCATAGGCAACACTCTTCATTCGCAATTGCAATTTGAAACTATCGATAGCCTGTACCGTCTTCATGGCAACTTCGCCATTGGCCTTTCTATATTCCACATCAAACTGACCTCTTTGCGGAAATGCGACCGCCAACGACATACCGAACAAGTCACTCAACAACTCATAGCGATAGGTCTCGACATATCCATCACCTGTTACAAAGGGCATCAATTGCGGAATCAGCTTAGGCATCGCCAAACCGTTTATCGACAGGACTTCTGCACCACAGGGCAATTCAGCATTTTTATGATTCACAAAGGCCTGGCCGGCGAGAAACTTGAGAGGGAGCGGGAAAAAGACGGCATCTCTGGTGAGTTCCTCCTGAGCAGAGTTCGGCACGGACGCATAAGTATGCCCACAGCGAACTTTATCGACGATGGCCGCCAGCGACAAAAATGCCTGCCGCATCGACTTCGTTTCTCCCGTTGCAAGCCGGGCTTCTGCAAATTCCTGCTTTAGTTCTTCCGGAGTAATGTACAGGTAGAGCCCCGGGTGCATTGTCTCCAGAATCTCCTGCATACGATCCAGGTCGGCATTAATATCTTCAGCGCTGTAGTCCTGACGCAGCTGAGTATCCTGCCCGGAAGAAATTGAAATCAGAGCGAGCAGTATCAGCAGTGCCTGAAAACACCGGGGAAAAACTATCTTCATGACTAAACGTCCGCTTAATTGCTAATTCAAGTTATGAATAGTGTTATGGATCGTGCCTTCAAAAGAACGGCCATTGGCCCCTTTCAGACTGTATTTGATTTCCATACACCAGGTCGGCTTCAAATCCGGAATCGTAATAAACACCTTTCTACCATCCTCTGAGACTTTGATCGAGGTGACAGTACTTGCCTTTTCGTCGTAGTGTTTTGAACCATAGTTACGAGTGCGTTTGAGCGTCCAGGTTTTGACTTTGTAATTAGCCAAAGCGATCGCGGATTCCGCATCTACCGGATCTGTAAACGTCAATTCCACACCATGCTTACGAGCCTTCAACTCGACCGGTAAATGAACAGGCTGACCGGTGTACCGAAGTCGATACATTCCTCCCGGCTGAGTTTGATTACCAGCCCAGGCGAACATACCGCAAGCATATAATTGTCCGTCCTGTTGGTGGAAACGGCCTCGCATCACTCCGGTTGGAAATTGAGCAATCGGAAACTGAATCATGCCTCCCTGCATTTGGCCCTTCACTTCTTCATGGGGTACGACATAAACTTTTCCATAGCCATAGGACAGATTAAGCAGACGACCATTAAGGGGACCCCACTTTTCCGAATCGACCCAGAGCAGCTCGGAGGGCGACCGATCAAAAGCATTGGTGATCCAAACCAGCGGCTGTTGCATGGCTTCATCCGATTCGTCGGTCACATCATGATATCCCATCATATTCCCGTAAAACCCTCCTTCGCGAACCCAGTTAATACGGTTCTTGGGATTCCAGTGCCCTTCCTGATCGGTCACGATAAAGGACCCATCTTCGTTCAGACAAACTCCATTAGCAGCGCGAAATCCTTTCGCCAGAATGTCAGTCGTTTGTCCATCCGCACTCACTCGCAATAAAGTCCCATGATGTGGAACGAGCGCTGGTAGTGCGTGTCGAGCGGATTTGGCATAGTAAAAATTCTTGTCGTCATCAACCTGTAAGCCCATGGCAAATTCATGGAAGTGATCCGTCACTTGATGATCACTATTAAAGGACTCGTAATAATCTGTTTCACCATCACCATTCAGGTCATGCAAAATACAAATCTGGTCTCGGCACCCCACATAAATCAAATCATCCACGATTTTTATGCCCAACGGCTGAAACAATCCACTAGCGATCCTGTGCCACGTCAGTTTCCCGTCTTCACGCAGGACGCCTGAAACTTTCCAGACATCTCCATCCCAACAGCTCACAACCAGATTGTCACCGTCCGGGTAGAAATCCAGCCCGGTCATACGAATCTGGGCAAACCAGGGATTTTGTATCGGATGCGTCAACACATCCACTTGAAACGCTCCGTCTTCCTCCCCACGCTGCAACTGTGTCGTTAACTTGTCGGGAAAGCGAGTGGGACCGCCAACGGTTAACTCTTTAAGCTCACTGTGTGGCAATGGAATAAATTGGGACATTTCACCAGCAACCTGCTGATCGTCTACTCGTCGAACCCACACAATAAACTGAGTTGGTGCTCCGACCGGCACTTTGAGTCGTAGCTGACCATCATCACCTCGACTCCATTCCCAACCGTTAACTTCAGATTCCACACCGGCAATTAAAGGAGCATCACTCCCAGTGGTCACAGGAGTCCCTGCCACGATCTCCACCTTTAACTCGTCGGTGGAAGTAACTTTCGGCACGCCATCGGCGATGACCAAATCCAATAATTTCTCTTTGGCCGTACCCAACTGACTCGGTTTCAGTTCCTGTTGATATACTCGGACGCTATCAATCTGCCCCTGGAAGTGACTCTTGTTGGTGGGGAAATTCTCAGAGCAGTAACCAATTTTAAGCACATGTTCGTTCTCAACACGTTTCGCCCGCATAACCTTTTCAGCATCAACCTGGCCGTCAACATACAGCGTAAGCTTTCCTGTTTCGGCGTGGAATGTTATCGCAACATCATGCAGTTTGCCATCGGCAATGACAGTTTTGCCAGCTACGGCACCAACCCATCCGATGTCATAGGCAAGACGGCCTCCACGAATAAAAAGGGACTTCCCGCCATCTACCCAATTGGCATTATTATGCGTCTTAGTAAAGATCGCTCCATCCGACCTGGTCTTAATCCTGGCGGTAATGGTGAAGTCTTTAGAGCACATATCGAGCCGATTTCCGATCGGAATCTGCAAATAGGTCGCGCCATTAAACGACAATCCTTGCGCTGGTACATCGGCTTCAATCTCCTGAAATGATCCCATCCCGGCAACACTGCGACCATCAACTTCCCGTTGCAATAACTGCAGCTGTGAATTTAGATCCGGGTGCTGTGCTACCTGAAGCGTATATTCCTGATCACGTTTCCCCATTTGGATAATTCGTTTAAACACCGGGCCATGAGCTGTCTCTTCCCAGGCCGCTGTTTCCAGAATCTCAGCCTGACCGATTTCGTACGAGACGATTGTCTGATTTCCATGGTGATAGAGTCCTTTATACTTAGCCCATGCTCGCGGTAACGGCCCATAAATCCGATCGTCGCGTCCCACAAGACGCGGATCATCCCAGGAACCATCTGCGGGATTCGCCCAGCCCGGCCCCGTATGATTCTGGAAATGTAAATCGCCAACGATCCGCGGGTGTATATTGTGGCGTCCGTTAAAATTAATACCATTCCAGTCGATAAACCCACTCCCTTGCCAGCCGGCTGCAATCCGCATCGTGTCATGGTCGAAGATCATCCAACCATTACCTTTAGAGATTCCTCCCTGTCCCTGATCCAATCGTTGAGCAATCCCTTTGTAAGCAAAATTCTTCGCATTGTCGCCAACTTCATACGTAGCAATTAACTGATGCCCATAATCATTTTGCTCCCACGGTACGATATTCGATGGTTCCGGACCTTTGGTATCACCTGCAGGCAATCCGGCCAGATAACTGTCTGTCACGGCGAAATACTGTGACGGATTATCCCGTTTAAAGTACGCTTCACGGATGTAGTGAATCACATCATATTTTTGCTGAGGCACCATCCAGGCTTGAGGCACCATCAAACCGAATCCACGCGTCAATGTTTGATACATCGCAAAGGGATCAGCACCATTCTTCATCACTTCCACAGCAAATTTCCGGGACGTCGGCAGTGACCCCGGACGGTCATGCGTTCCATGGCAATTGATACACAAACGGTTATAAATCGCCTCGCCCCGTTGAAAGCTTTCCTGATTCAAATCTGCCAGCAAGCCGCGGTGATCCAACTTCTTTTCATATTCTGGTAACGGACGGGCGGCGTACAACGAAGGCGGAGGCTGGAGTTGCTCGGCTCGGGTTTTACCACCATCACGTATCTCCATCAGGTACTTAATCAAATCAAAAAACTGCTGCTTCCCGGTTAACTGATTCACCTGCCCTTTGGGCATAATCGATGTTTTCGATGCAATCACCTCATCAACATCTTTGACCGCAAATTTCAATTCCACACCCGGACGACTCACATCATTGAGGATCAACTGGGAATCATTGCGAGCCTTAATCAACCCGGCAAACTGCTTGCCGTCATCCGTCACGACCGTTACTGACTCAAACCCCTTCTTCACTATCCTGGATGGTGTCAGAATCGATTCAATCAAATACTGATCGGTCGCTTCGTTCCCCAGTTTCGTGAGATCCGGCCCCAGCGGATTCGCTTTCTCACCAACGCTGTGACACTTAGAACAGGATAGATAGACTTGAAAAAAAGTGACCGCTCCACGCTTGGCATCACCTAAGTCCCGGGACTGCTGCACTAACTGCTCTACAGAACTATCCAACAACTCTGATTCCAAATTCTGAGCAGAAACCGACTTTCCTAACAACAGGAACAGCGTAGAGAACAACGATAAGTACAACGAAATGTACATCAGCGAACGATTCATGAAAAACTCCGGCGAAGGAAGGTGATTCTGGTAGCACCCGGACATCACCCAATCATAACCAAGCTATGCCCGGCTGAGTGATGATTACAAAAACAAAGCTTTGGCTAATTCGTTATCGTCCTCGCCGAGGCGTGACAGCCCAGCCAACAGGCTGAGTCCAGGCTTGCTCTGTCTGATTTGGCAGGGTGGGATCCACATGAGCTTTGGTGGAAGTCACCACTGCCCGTACATAAAGTTCGTCACCGGTAAATTTGTAAACCGGATTCGTTCCTTTCACGGTTGCCAATACCGCACCAACATCGTCACTATAAATGCGGGTCACAAGCTTTCCATTCGCTGCCTTCTTTTGCTTAGAGGAAAGATCCACTGTTTTACGAGTTCCTATAAACCGGGTGGTGTAGGAAACTCCTTCTTCAGCATCTACGGTTAACGCTAACTGCTGTTTCTTGGCGTTATAAACAACATCCTTGAGCGTAACGCCACTGGAACTGTAAAAATCACCCTGACTAATTTTTGTCGTAATGGCATCTGGCTCCAGATCGTCACAACGCACCATAATCCAGCTTCGGCCGGGTCGACTTGTTCCTCGACCGTGGTAGTGATGGGAGTCGTCAGTACCAATTCCGAACAGCGGAGGTGCAGCTAACTGAACTAAACGAATCGTATTAGCAATATCCCAGATTTTCTCGACAGACGCATGATCATCATCACCTAACACATTCACACCAGGGTGACCATTGTAAATTTCAACAAACCGTTCCTGAACAACCGCCGCCAGATCTTCAGCCGTCACAGCATAACCGAAATTCGGATGGTTCAAATGTAAAACGATCGGCTTGCCAGTCCGGCGAGCCTGCTCGGCAACCGCTCTAAGATTATTCGTCATTGCCTCACGTACGGTCGCTCCGCCCAACGGTGCAATCACTTCCTGAATATTCGTGGCATTCATATGAACAGGAACTCCCTGACTGCGATCCGAAATCTCTTCGCTTTGAATCAACAGGAACTCTTCATCCTGCTCTAATCCTTTGCGAAACTCCTCCAGGGTTCGCAAGCGGATTTCCTGCTTCTCCGCTTCTCCGCGAGTGACTACCCACTCGTCCCCGTAGGCTTTGAGATACTTGTCAATCACGTCTGCCCCACCGCGACTCTTGAGCTGAGCGACGGGCATCCATTTTTCACCTTTGCTGAGGATATTGTGATCTGTTAATGCCAGAAAGTCGTATCCCTTCTGCTTGTACCAACTAGCGATCATCTCCGGGAAATCATTCCCGTCACTCCAAAATGTGTGCGTGTGGATGTTGCCCTTTTGCCATACCGGTTCTTCCGCCTGTAGGGTTGCAACGTCCGCAACACTGAATGCTACCAGCATCAGCAAAACTGTTATCTTTTTCATTGATCTACCTAAAATAAATTCAGTTTAAAAATCCACTCACACTATTGATGCCCTTTGACTCGGCATGCAATGGAACATCATCAAGTGCCAAAAGGTACCGCAACATCGGATCCGCCTCACTCTTAGTCTCTAATGACAACAATTCCTGTTGAAACTGTTGCTGGGGCTGATCACGTCTGCAGTAATATGCATGTAGTGCACGACGTGGTTTATTTGTATTGTTATTCATTCCAGAATGCCATATATGCGCATTAATGACAATCAAACTTCCAGCTTTTGCTGAAACAAGAATTTGATCGGGATGATCCTGCAAACAGCAAGTAAGAGCATCCTGTGGTAATTGTCCTGAGCGATGACTACCAGGCACGACACGCAACGTACCGTTCTGACTGGTAAAGTCATCAAGACACCAAACCACATTGGCAACCAGCGGACCCTGTTTATCAGGCAAAAACCCTCCGTCACAATGCAGTGGCTGGGCACTTGCCGAGTGAGGATTGGCACTACGGGCATTTAAGCTACTTAATTTGAACTCGCCAAGAATATGCTGAACCAATGCTAAAGCATCCGGATGTTGTACCACCTGACTAAACAGCGGGGACTTCTCGACTAAATTGGCCAATCGTCGAGTATCTGGCTCCTGCTTAAACTCGGCGCCGGCCTGTTCTCCTTCTAATTCCCAAAGCCGTTCTGTTTCACTAACTAGGCTGGCAAGCAGAGACTCGTGAAACCAGTCATGTAGCACCACAAAGCCTTCAGTATCCAATTGCAGCTGATGCTCAATCCGGGGTTGAGGAAACTGGATTTTGGTCATTTAGTCAATTATTTCAACAACATGTGCACGGACGATGCAGGGACACAGTTTCTGAAAACCATCTGTAGATTTTTTTGTTCGTCGGCTGTTTCCGTGTAATAGATTGACTGAGTACTCGAAACGATTCCCACCACTTCGCCACGGCTGTTAAAAATCGGTGAACCGCTCGACCCCTTGGCAAATTCTGCCGTAATGTATAGCCGCTTACTCGACCCCTGCTGGCTATGCATCATGGCATTTCTTGAAACCACTCCTTTAGTCAGCGTAAAGAAACGACCGACCGGGTGACTAATCGCATAGACATCCTCTCCTGGAATCGCTCGTGGAGCAATTTTGGCAGGCCTCAGCTTTTCGCCATTAGGCATTTCCAATTGAAGTACTGCAATATCGTTGAGTTTATCCGCTGCCAAGATTTCCTTCACGACATACACTTTGCCGTTCGCCGCTGTTGCAACCAACGCACGCTCGTCGGCTTGAACACCTTCCACGACATGATGATTCGTGACAATGGCACCATCGGCAGTAATAGCAAATGCACCGGCGCTGCGGTCATGCCAACGAGTACAACGTCCACATTTATAGACCTTGGATAGAACGAGCACTGAAGGGGCAACGGCTGGGAAAACTTCATGAGACGCGAGTGGAGCACTTTTTAACTTCGGCAATTTAAGTTTGGTTTCCTGACGCTTGATTTGCTCTTCAAACCCCTTCAACAAAGAGACGTCCGGGTCAGACAACAGGAATTCCGCCTGCTGACTGATGAGTTGTTTAATGGCACGATCGTCCACCACATCGGTAATCAGGTCGACATCATCATTAGCCGTCAACAAACGGTTGCTATGAGCCAGGAGTCCCGGCAGGTTTTGTTGAGCCTGTAGTGACTGGCACATCAAAGCGACGCTAAAAGTGCCTATCAACGCAGCCAGAATGCAAGTCCAGCATTTGAAGTTGGAATTCGAGTAACTACGCGTCATCACGAGTTTCCCTTTACATTAAGTGGTTTGTAGTAGAGAAAACGAGGCGAAAATTGCCATGGGATCACATTAGACCACAAAACCCTCAAATTGATCGTGCTGAACCCCAAATAATAAGTGGTTTTTATATTGAACTTCCCGAGTATTACAACGTAGAATACTCGAAGAGCCTGCAATGGGCGTTTTTAATTACTAAGGGCCAGCATGACCTCATTCGGAAAACGACGATCGCGTATCTTCGTACTGTTGCTGTTTTTAACAGCACAGATCGTCCTGCCAGCGTTTTGCTGTTGTGGAATCTCCACGGCGTTTTCTCAGGACACGACTGCAACAACTGCAGGTGAAAGCTGCTCCCGCTGTGCGACCAGCCAAACCGATGATTTGTTAATGCAATTTTCAGGTGTCGATGGCAGTCACGAATGTCCTTGCAAAGCCCGCGTGTCCAAGGAGAACATCCGCTCGACAAAGGCCACCGTTCAACTGGACTTACCGCTTAGCCTTGATACGGTCATTCATACTCACAGCCAGCTCGACGTTGTTTTCAACAGCGACGTCCTTGCAGCCAGGCGAGCCGGCCCGAGCGTTCCACCCGATCTCAAACACTCTCAAACGACTCAGGCCAAGATTTGCATTTGGCTTTGCTAGAGAACTGAGTTTTCTGACACACTGCTTTTTGTTGATTCGACCCAATTCATCAAAGGGCAATCCGAAAAGGCAAAGCTTGCTTTTTCACTTTCACTGATATCTAACTCGAACGATGTTTGTTCGAACTCAAAAACACCGAGGTAAACCTCACTTTTTTTGTAAGGAGTTTCATTATGAAACGTTTTGTAGCAATTATTGCTGTAATTATGTTCGCAGCTGTTTCGCTTAACGCAACAGCTGGCCCTAAGCTCGAAGGCGTTAAATGCCCATTGAGCGGTAAGCCTGTTAAAGCTGACAAAAGTGTCGACTACAAAGGCGGTAAAGTCTTCTTCTGCTGTGCAAACTGCCCAAAAGCATTTGACGCTAAGAAGCACGGTACCAAAGGGAACCACCAATTGGTTCAAACTGGTCAGTTCAAGCAGGTTAAATGCTTCCTGGCTGGTCGTCCTGTAGACGCTACCAAAACTGTTGACGCCGCTGGCGTTAAAGTTGGTGTCTGCTGTGGCGGATGTCTTGGCAAACTGAAAGCGGCTAAAGACAAAGTTGCATTCGCATTCAACGATGCTGCTTTCACAAAAGGTTTTGCAGCTGCAAAAGCCAAAAAATAGTCCTCCGGGATTATCGAATAAAGTAGTGTGAGCGAAACCTCGCACGCATTGCTCCAATCGGGAAGACGCATGTCGCTAGTCGGCATGCGTCTTCTTTTTT
>CEUY01055276.1_pt1 | contig 13837 bp, 8 predicted proteins | sample 361481 | NCBI WGS metagenome assembly CEUY01 (sample SAMEA2622737, study PRJEB7988) | marine metagenome | isolation source: saline water (ENVO:00002010), including
GCAGCCCGCAGCACTTCCCATGCCCGCATCGGCATCGATGCCTTTCTAAAGAAACAGGATCCGCAATTTGACTAATTGCGATCAAAGGTAGCGAGCAAGATCGTCCCGAGTTAAACGACCATCGTGTAGAGCTGAGGCGATCAGGACGCCGTCACAACCAGATTCCTCTAAGGCCTGCAGATCCCCTCGATCCCTCACACCACCACCGGTGACCAGTTCCATCTTCGGATAACGCTCTCGCAGCGTCTGGCATAAAGCCAACGTCGGCGTTCCCTGCCCCATTCCCACTGCCGCCAGATCTAACACAATCAGCGTTTGAATTCCCAGTTCCAGAACCTGACAGGCAATGTCGATGGCCGAAGCCTGCTGCCACTGCTCACTGGCATGTTCCGGGAGTAGCGGCTTGCCTTGCTGCAAATCCAAACTAAAAGCTAACTGGCCGGGAGTCACACAAGCCTGCATCGCTTGCAACGACTCAATCCCTGAACAGCATTCCAGGCCAACGATGATTCGATGTAGTTGCTCCAAAGGCAACCGCTCCATAACGCTGGCAAGCTTCTCTGCCGAAGCGAATCCTGCATCAAGCCAAAGTTGATACTGTGGCTGCAGGATAGATTGCAGTACCGGGTAATTAGGAATGTCACGCTCGATCCCATCTAAGTCAGCAACATAATATTCGGTGATCCCCAAATGACGCTGAAAGGCACGGCAGACGGACACCGCATCTGACTCGGATGTCAATTGACTTTGAATCGGCCGGTAACTGGCACGCTGGCCGGCGATACCTCGCACCACCATCGCGTCTAATACGTCCAACACTGGAAGAATACGCATTGCCTGCCGGCCTCGATTCGCAGGGTAGTCGCCGAATGCTTACAGCGGGAAATCATCCTCAGCAGCCTGCTGAGCATAGATTGGCATATGGCGATAATAGACTTCCAGAATCATTGTTGCTAACGCCGTGTTATAAAGTCGCCCGCCGCTACGAGATCCATGATCATTGCCCATTGCCCAACTTCCTGCATCGTGCCCTTTGCCTGGCACTTGAGCAGCGACCAGACTGTCACGCATGGTCTTATTCCATTTATCCCACAGCGGTCCGCCATGGTGACGCATGACCTGAGTTGCATAATAGTTGTAATACATATTGCCCGCTGACGGGCCCCACTTATCAAGCTGTTCCACGCCACGCTGCAAGGCAGGTTCATCTTGCTTCCATCCCAGATACATACGACACAACAAGCCAACGGCTGTTGTGGCCTGACCGGCACCGGGGGAAGTATAACCATAGGTCGCACCGCTATTGGCGGCAACACTGTCAAGAAACTTGTACGTTCCGGCAATCGTATTTTTCGGGACGTTGAGATAAGCCATGTGACCACTCTTGAGTGCCATGAGTTGCCAACCAACAACCGAAGTGTCGCCGGCCTGACGTGGCTTATAACGCCAGCCACCACCCACCGGGTCCTGAGCGTAGACGATGAAGTTCAGGGACATCTGAGCCGGAGCCATAAGTTGGCGATCTTTGGTCATCGCAAACGCTTCGGTTAATGTGATAGCACATAATCCGTGTGAATACATCTTACCACCTGTATCGGTCAGGTCACCAGTCGCTCCATTTACTTTCATGCTCCGTGTCAGATAATACAAACCTGCTTCCACTTGCTTCTTGTATTCACCTTTTTTGTGCGTGTTACCTGCTCCCAAAAATGGAAGCAATGCCATTGCTGTGGCGCCATTGAACGAAGTCTTGTGATGTCCGACATTGCCACAGTTACATCGACGCCCATCCAACGTATGATCGAAACTCCAGCTACCGTCCGGGTTTTGATGATTGGCTATCCACTTGAGTCCCATCGCTACCGCCGCTTCACTCTCTTTGGTGCCACCATACTCCCGGACCATGGCTCCCCGAGCTTCGGCACCTCGACCAGTCAGGCCGGAACCGACCACCGATTCGGTCGAAGATAAGAGGTCTGTTTGAGGAGCAACCTGATTGACGATGTTTTCAAATTCAACGGCAGCCACAGGAGCTTCGACATCGTCGGCAATATCGATTTCTTCCACTTCCGACACATCTTCGATTGGATTGACTTCGGTGTCGACTTCGAGTGTTTCTGTAGGAGTGATTTCCACCGGTTCATCAATTGGATCGGTTAAATCATCAACGATTTCTTCAATCAAATCGTTCTTGGTCATCACTGACGTCAGCGACGGCATTTCTTCAACAGGTGAAACCAAAACCATTAATCCCATAATGACCAGGATGACCGTATGCACAGCCAGGCTAAACATCCAACTGGGGACAGCCTGAAACAGCAGAAAGCTACTGCCATGAGCGGACCCCATGTCATCAGCCGGGTCCTCCGCCGGATTACTATGTGCAGCCGTGGCGGCAGGAGCAGCGGCGGGTACAGAGGAGGCAACCGGAGCGGCGGTTGGCTGCGGTACTTCTGCGGCAGGAGCTGCTTTAGGAACAGCCGGCGGAACTTGGGGTACCTGGCCATCATTTATATTTTGATTTGGATCGTTAGCTTCTGACATATTCTCTGTCCTTATTGAGTCTGCATTAACCGCATGAACTCAACTATTAATCTGCGCACCTAAGACGCAATACAGCGATTCTCTCCTTTAAAACTATCGGATACTCAGGAAAAATCAAGCATTACATTTTCAATCTAATGAGAGGTTGAACACTATAAAATCAAGGAATTCTGCTCCACCAGTGACAAATCAGCTAATGCTCATGTCAGATTAATGACAACCGGTACACTTTGACCGGGAAGACAGTTGAGCATGCGACGCCCTAAACTCGGTTAAAATCCCTGAAATAGCCCGTTGTCAAACGTTGGTAGGCACGGCTAAAATAGTTCCTTTAACGGAAAAATCACTCGCAGCATTGAAGTGGATACAATCCTGATACCAATCCAACAGATAGGATGCCCCCATGGCAGGTCGAAGTAAGAAAAAGGCTGAAACAATTTTTCTCGTTTGCGAAGAAACCGGCGATTACAATTACGCCATGAAACGCAAACCAGGCGGTGAAAAGCTGAGTCTGAAAAAATACAGCCCTCGACTGCGTCGTCACACGACACATGTCGAAAAGAAGAAATAAGTCGAACGAATCGGCTTTGCAGTTTCCCCATCGTGGCTCAATGCGCCACTGACACCGGTAAACTGAATCATTAAAAAAAAGAGGCGAACAGGTTCATGACTGGCTAAACTAGTCCTGAACCTTTTCTAATGGTCTCAACAGATTCTACTAAACAACGCATTCAAAGCACGGACGGGTTGAAGCATGCAAAAACGCTGGAGAATTCTCCCCTTTGACCCTGATCAGGTTGAGCAACTCGAATCACGTGCCAATGTCCCCACGGTTGTCGCTCAGTTATTACTCAATCGTGGCATTCAAAGCCCGGACGAGATTGCTTCCTTTCTGGACACCAAACTCAGTGACCTGCGTCCTCCGGAAGACCTTCCCGGGATCACCGCTGCCAGTGCATTGATCTATCAGGCCGTCAAAGATCAAAAACGAATCCTGATCTATGGCGACTATGATGCTGATGGAATGACGGCCTCTGCTATTCTCTTTCGGTGTCTGACCATTCTTCAAGCGAACGTCACCTACTTCGCTCCCAATAGAATATCCGACGGTTATGGACTGAACGCCGATCAGATCAAACGTCATCACGAGCAGGGAGTGGAGTTGATTATTTCAGTCGATTGTGGAATCGCCAACGCGGATGAAATTGACATTGCTAAACAACTGGGGCTTCAGGTGGTGGTTACCGATCATCACGAATTTGGAGATCGTCTTCCCAATGCGGATGCCATCGTACATCCCCGCTTGCCTGAAACGGATTATCCTTTTGGCGGTTTGTGCGGAGCCGGTGTCGCATTGAAACTAGCCTGGGCACTCTGCCAACTCGACAGCGAAGCCACTCGGGTAAAACCGGCTCATCGGGACTTCCTGATGATGGCGGTCGGGATTGCGGCGATAGGAACGGTAGCCGACGTGGTACCACTACAGGACGAGAATCGCATCATCGTGACGCACGGACTGCGGTCGTTAAAGCACCAACCTCCACTCGGACTAGCTGCTCTAATGAAGCTGACCGGGTTGTCCGCCAAACGCCAATTCGATGCGCAGGACATCGGTTTTAACATAGGTCCCCGATTGAATGCAGCAGGCCGCCTGGGCCAGGCGCCTTTGGGAGTGGAATTACTGGTTACCGAGAATGCTCAGCGTGCTCAGGAACTTGCTGACTACCTCGACAATCTCAATAACGACCGCAAGAAGATTGAACGCAGTATTAACCTGGCAGCCGCCAAGCAAATCAAAGAAAAGTACAGCGTGGAAAACGATCCGGCGTTTGTACTGGCCGGACATGGATGGAATGCAGGAGTGATTGGGGTGGTCAGTGGCCGGCTTGCCGAAAAGTATGGCCGCCCGGTCATCTTGATCGCGTTGGATCAAATGGGCGTCAAACCGGGTGTCGGTTCAGCTCGCAACGGTGGGATAGGCAACCTGCATGAAGCCTTGCAGCACTGCACTGAACATCTGGTCAAACATGGGGGACACGCCGCTGCTGCCGGACTCACGGTGGAAGAGAATCAAGTGGATGCCTTTCGCTCGGCCTTCTGCGAATACATTCAGGAAAGCGTGACCGAAGAAGACCGCCTGGTCGAAGTCGTGATCGACGCTGAAGTTCCACTGAGTCAGCTAACCACCCAAACGATTGTTCACATACAACAGCTGGCACCGTTTGGTGCCGCAAATCAGGCTCCCATTCTTTGTGCCAGCAATGTCGATATCGTGAAAGGCTCGGCCAAACGCATGGGGGGTGGTGAACGTCATCTCAGCGTTAAAGTGGCTCAGCATGGAAAGACGCTACGCGCTGTCGCTTTTGGGCAGGGAGACTGGGCCGAAGAGCTCGATCAGGTCGAAGGTCAGATCGACGTGGTCTTTAAACCCGTGATTAATGAATTTCGCGGCCAACGCAATGTGGAACTGCACCTGGAAGACTGGCGACAGATTACTCAGCCCGCTTAACGCTGAGGCGTTTTTTTAGTTCCCGGTCGTACGGGATATGGAGGTGGTTGAGGCAGCTTCACAGGATCTTCTTTCATCCTCTTTTGGAGATATTTGATAGCCGCTTCCAATTGCGCATCTTTTCCCTGGTACGTGGCGTGCGGAAGATTGTCCACGACAATATCCGGATCGACACCATGTCCTTCAATTAACCATTGCCCTTCAGGACCGAAGACTCCTGATTGAGCGGCCGAGGCATACCCGTTGTCCACAAGACGGTTGTTAATACTCAACCAAATCTCGCCTCCCCACGTTCTCGTGCCAATCACGACACCATATCCCAGACGTCGAAACCCTTCGGCAAATGCTTCTCCGTCAGAAGCCGTCTTTTCATTACATAGCACCACCATGTGACCACGGAATGCATACTGCATATTCCAATAGGGCTTCCCTACTCGCGGCTGCCAGTAGAACCATGCCTGACGTCCTAGCTTTTCCAAAATCCAGCTGTCGATATTACCTCCCCGGTTGTGCCGAACATCTACAATTAAAGCCGGCCGATTATAAATCGGGTAAAACTCTCTGGTCCATTCTGCAATATTGGCTTTTCCCATTGCTCGCAAATGCACATAACCAATCTTATTATCAGAGGCCTCGTCAACAGCCAAACGGCGTGAGTATTCCCACTGGTCGTATCGCAAATCCGATTCCCGGGACATCGAAATCGGCTTCACAATCACTCGTCGCTCCGACTCCGCTTCCGGTTCCAGCACTTCCAGTAACACCTGCCGTCCCACCTGCTCAAGCAAAAGCTGGTTGATATGACCGACGTGATTCACATCCACTCCATTGACTTTGCGAATCACCGTTTTTACTGGCAACCGCACATCGGGATGTGCAAGTGGCGAAAGTTTCTCCGGATAGTCCGGGTCTGACTTGTAAATATGATCAACCACATAGCCTTGACGATCGGCATCGTAACGCAACACCGCCCCCAGAGAGGCAACATCAACGGACACACCGTCGGTTCGTCGCTTTCCACCTCGCACATAGATATGCAATGCCTCCAGTTCACCCACCATTTGCTCAATCAAAGCATTCAACTCGGAACGATCGGTAACACGATCCACTAGCGGTAGATGTAGCTCCAGTACCTTTTCCCAATCAACGCCATGTAAGTTGGGGTCATAAAAGTAATCGCGTTCTAATCGCCAGGCATCGATCAACATTTGTTTCCAACGTTGAACCGGGTCGATCGAAAATCGAACATCTCGCATCGAGACTTGCTGGTCCGAATTGCCTGCTGACCTGCCATTGGCTGCAAAGACAAAAAACTGCTCTGATTTGAACAGCACAATATGTTTCGTATTCGGTGTCATTTGATATGAATCAACCGAACTGGCAACGGTGGTTTCGTCACCATCAAATTTTCGCTCGCGCGACTTCAGTGAACTCGACTCCGAAGTCCCCTTCGTCGAGCGAATCCAATACAAGTGCGAATCTGTTACGTTTAAGTCGCTGTAATTTCCCGGAGCGATCGCCAGGCGACGGATACGACTGGTGATCCCATCAAAATCAATCTCGACTTTGATGGCCCCTTTCTCATCTCCCTTATCGTCATCATTCCCGCCGTTTGACTCGGCAGTATCCATCGTCAATTCATTAGGTTCACGGAAGGGGGAGGGAGTATTCGGTTGTAACGCCAGTTCATAAATCAGTGTGGTCCTGTCGAAGTACGGTTCCGGCTGTCGGGAACCCCAGGGACTCGACACAGAGGATTCCAAATGACGATCTGATAGGTAATAGAGAAACTTTCCATCGGGACTCCAGGCCGGGTCAAAACTGTCTGCCCGATCTGTCGTTACGGGATGACTTCGCCTGGAATCAGCCGACCAAATCTGAATTTGTTCCGTCCAATTCTCTGCCGACTGCACATAGGCGAGCCACCGACTGTCCGGAGACCATTTTAGATCTGAAAAATTCCCGTAGTCTGAAACACCAATACGATGCTGACGACCATTGGCCGTTTCGACCACCCACAAATGATGGTTCTTGTCTGTATAAGCCAGCCATTTTCCATCTGGAGAGACCGTTGGCCGAAAGCGAAAAATCCGACCATTGTCTGTAAGCTGTTTACGATCCGATAAACCATCAATCGGTAAAGACCACAATTCGTATTCGCCGGACTGATCCGACAACGCCAAAACCGATTGCTGATTAGGCAAACTAACAAGTGACCTGTATCGAGCAGACGTATCAGGTGTTAGATGCACTGTACGCCCACGTTTAACAGGCACGGAAAATACATTGCCATCCACACTGACAAACAGCTTTTTACCGTCGTTGCTTAAGCTATAAGAGCTGAGGAAATCCATCGGATTATCGGCCCAGACTTTACGCCGCTGTTCAAAATCCGAGGACAACGTGATTGGCACTAACTCGTTTTTACCGGTCGCTATGTCAAAGATCCGTACATCCGCTCCCCATTGGTAAACGATCCGTCCTGCCTGTTGATCAGGTTGCAGGCAGTCAAATCCCTGATGTTTGGTATGCTGTTTGAGATCACCACCGTTGAGATCCATCGACCAAAGATTCATCGTGCCGTCCCGGTCGCTATTGAAGTAAACCCGTTGGTCATAAATCATCGGGGATCGACTTGTACCGGTATAATCGGCCGTCAAGGCAACAGCTTCTTGTTGACCATCAAGATACTTCCACAATTGTTCAACGGATCCTCCGTGATACCGTTTTGTACTCGAACCTTGTTTCGCTAATCGAGTAAACACCAAACCAGGTTGCCCTGTTAGCCAGTCGGCCTGTGCTGCCTGGTGTAATTCCACCCGCTCCACCGCACGTGTTTCGGGGTGCACCAGAACAAGCTGTGTGTTCGGCAAAGTCGAATAGTGCCGGGTTGCATAGCAAACTCGACCATCCGGAGTCCAGCCAATCGTTCTAGCCGACTCACCATCGTAGGTTAAACGCCGGGGAAGACCGCCGGTAATTGGGATGACGTAGACTTCAATGGGCCCTTCATACGATGCGGAATAAGCTACCCATTTTCCGTCCGGAGAAATCGATGCGTGCTGCTCCTGTTCCAGATGAGTGGTCAGTCGGGTCGCCTGAGGATTACCGAGTGTTACCTTCCAAAGATCCCCTTCGGCAGTAAACACAATCGTGTCTTCGTGAATCGCCGGATAGCGAAAATACCCAATCGTCTGTGCAGAGACGGACGATGGCACCACAATCCCAAACGAAATCAAAAGTAAAAAACTAAACATATGTTTTGACATAACTACACCCCGGAAAGAGATACATGAATTCTATTTAGCAGTGGCTATCTGGATTCAGCCAGAATCTGTTGATAACGAGCGATGGCCTGATCGTAGGCCTGCCGGGCAGCCGCCTTCTCAGCATCTGCAATATACCGATTACGGTTTTCCCATAGTAACTGCGTCGATTCAAGGCACCATTGGGCACTTTGAGCAGACGCTCGAATCGGTTTTCCAGCGACGAGTACATTCACCGGATTCGTATGTAACTGAGGAAACTGACGTAATGCGACCCAGCTACTCTGTTCAATCGGCACAGCAAACTCAAGCTGATGCTGCTGGCCATCGGCAGGGACCTGAGCTGTGGCAACCACCTGACCGTTTACCACAATTTCTACTTGTCGATCACCACCCTGGACATATTCCATACTTCGAGGAGCATGCAGTAAGCGTGTGTCTCCCGCCAGATTATTAGATTCCGGATCGATCGTACCGTAAGCCACTCCTTCCGGTGTCGCCGGCGCAAAAGTAACACTTGCTTTAATCTCTACCATCCCTGTGGCAGCCAGTTCTACATCGTCTGTTCCGGGAGTCTGTTGATTGACCCTGAAGTCTAATGCATGGGCATACCCATCAGACACATAGGATTGTCCCGAACCTAACGCGCGACACCATTGTTGATAATTCCATCGCTTACCCTGTCCCAATTGGACGTAAACCCGACCCTGGCCTACACGCCGACTCGACATACATGGAAAATCTGTTTCACCACTTAGCTTGATGGGAAATCCACAATTCATCAGGTGATACCAGGTGTTCCATTCCGAAACGCGTGGAGTATCCATCGCACTTAGAAAATCGCAAACTCCTAACGGTGTACTCACAAACACTTCCATGGCGCCACGACCGGACATGGCCGGAATGGCCAGGTTGGGAAGTTGGTTGGAAGCCCGATCCAACGCCATCTTTAACTCCACCGCATCCAGGCGATCATCCTGATTCATATCAATCCGATTAAACTCTGCAGGCAACAAAGCTCCTTTAGCCTCATCAGCCTTTAGCGTTAAGTCACCATCGGAATCATATCGTCGCAGAGTCCATTGTGCTCCGCCTTCGGGATCCACGCCCAATGCCGAATGGGGATAACCTGTTACGCCTCCCTGCTCTTTACACCAACGCAATACAGGCACGGTCCAGGTGGGCCAACCTTTCGTTTTCGTACCCTCCGAGCCCGGGTAGGTTTGCCTTTTAAGATTGAGCAAACAGACATGTCCTAATGCTGCCGAACCGAATCCACTGATTTCTAAATCGTATTTAAGTAACGTGTCCCGTTCACTGATGTCGTGGGCAATCGGAGCGAAGAATTGTCGCTGATGGTCATAACAGGGCCCCCATGTCAGGACACAACCAACATTCAATCCTTCTCCCTTTACCTGGCGAAACATGTCTTCGGGCGTGACACCTTCGGTCGGCAATGTATAGTGAGAACAACCGGCTGCATGAATGTGATGGTCGCCTCCATAGAATCCAAATGCATTAGGAGTTACCCATCGTTTTAGCTTGATGCTCAACGTGGAAGTCTCTTCAGCCTGGACAGTCAGCTTTTGGCGTTCCACCTTGTATTCCGGACCACGACTACTGGTAACATCGTATTCTCCGGGAGGTAACAAGACATGCTCACCATCGGCTCGGTAAATCTGCGGCTGAAAGAAGAAGTCGGGAACGACTCGCTTCACTTGCGACGGAAATACACGCCCCGTTTGATCGGTAATGATCAATCTCGCAATCGACCGAACTCCATTCTCATCGCGAACCTTGACGGGCACTTTCACGGATGGTACGGCATAGAAAAGTACGGGAACTTCTCCCCGAAATCCCAGATCCTGAGTCCCCTGTCCGACGTCAAACTGCAGCAATGCTTCGCGACGACCTGCCGCGGTCGAAGATACATTTAATAAAACGTACTCAATATCCAAACCGCTCAATCGGGCCGTTAGTGGAGGAGCACGAAAGACCTCTGCCTCCAGAAATCTATTCTTTTCCCCTGCGACATTTTCTCCCTCGGCCAACTCAGTCTGTTCCTGACGTTTTAGAATCCCCACTGAACCACCTGCATAAACCGGTCCGGCATTTGGCGAGTGAACATTCAAGGCAGTCTCGACGTGTGCCATATTGTGAATCTTCAGCAGCAGTGGAGTGAAGCCATGCTGTTGAATACTTGCTTTGGCCAGGCCCCGAATTGCTTTGACTCGCACTTCCGGATTGATTTCAACCAGAGCTAGCACCTGGGCATCCAGCAATCTCTGAATCTCCAGCGAATCTTCAGCGGTGATCGCCGCGTCTAAATCAGCTTCCAGTTGTTTGGAAAGTGGGTGGCCTAAATACTGCAACGCCTGAATGACACGTTGGACGTTAGCGCCTAATGGCTGAGGCTCGACGGCAATACGTGTCAACTGCTGAGCATAGGCCAGATTGCCTATTACAAGCATTACTAAAAAGACGCCACAAATTCTAAGATTGTGCATGATCTCACCATCGTTACGTCCCTGTTCGACGGGGACGTTTAAAAGGAACTGTAGAGAGCCGTCATTGTAGCACGCCCCACCCACCGGGACATTGAAGAGCAAACGCCGCGCCTAAGTAAAAACCAAAAGTCCAGCCAAGCTGGAGTGGTCTTAAAGAAGTTCGCGAATTGGCGTTCCGTGATAAACCTGGTGGGGTCGGTTCAACTTGTCGTACCAGGCAACTGTCTCCGGCAACCCTAAGGCTGAATAGATCGTGGCGGCCATATCTTCCGGAGTGTATGGATCCGCAGCCGGATATCCACCTTGTCGATCAGATGCACCGACTACATTGCCTCCTTTAATACCACCACCTGCAAAAAAGACGCTCTGAATCGGTCCCCAGTGATCTCGCCCGGGCTTACCACTTTTGGCGCCCTTGAATGTAAACACACGCGGTGTTCTACCAAACTCGCCCGCCATAATGATCAACGTCTCGTCGAGCATTCCCCGATCATCCAAATCATCCAGTAAAGCTGCCACAGCTCGGTCAGTCGGAGGTAGGAGATATTCTTTCAGATTATTAAAAGCGTTCTCGTGTGTATCCCATGATTCATCATTTCCTAAATTGACCTGCACCATCCGCACACCAGCTTCCACTAACTGCCGCGCCATCAATAGTGACCAACCAAAAGTGTTCTTACCGTATTTTTCCTGCAATGCATCATCAGCTTCATGGATATCCAATGCCTGATGTACGCCTTCGCCCGTGAGTAGCTGAGCAGCCTCACCACGGAAACGATCAAAATCCTCCACACCCGCAGCGCGATCTAACGCCCGCCGTTGCTGGTCTAAACCGCTTAGCAAATTCAAACGGGACTGAAATCGACCTTTCAGCATCCCATGTTGCAGTTCCAGTTTCGGAGCATCAAATACATAGTTTTCAGGATTGGTTGGCCCTTCCCAGCGATGGAATCCATATTCGGGAAACGCACCATGAATGTACTCGGACGTCTTAAAGCGACTCGCTTCGATAAACCAGGGATCATGTTCCGCTCCCATCACTCCGGCAAACTGCCCCGGTATGGTACGCCCCGTTACATGAATTAGCTTCTCCGGTAACACGGCCGCCGGCGGGAGATTGTTTTGACGAGGTAACAGTTTACTGACCATCGATGCCAGACAGGGATGGTCGGTGGGATTCGGCCGCGAACCGCTAAACCCTCTGGGTAAATCACTGCGACCGGTCAGCATCACATGATGACCTTGTGAATGCTCATTAAACGGATGCGTTAGTGAACGAAGCAAGGCCCATTTGTTACTGCGCTGAGCGAGCATCGGGAGGTGTTCGGACAGGAGCACACCGGGAGTCTGAGTCTGAATCGGTTTGAATTCACCCCGCACATCCTCCGGAGCATCTGGTTTAGGATCAAAACTCTCATGCTGAGCCAGACCGCCAGAAAGAAAAATGTAAATCACATTCTTCGCTGTCGGAGCAGCGATTTTATCCGCTGCCATAGCCTGTAATGGTTCCAGGTGGTTCATGCCCAAACCTAACAGGCCAACAGAACCTGCCTGAATTGCAACGCGACGACTGACTTGTGGATGGTACATAGTCTTGAAACTCCTCCATCATTGACTATCGTCATTCTACTCAATCCGGATAAACGTCTTCAAATACCAAATGGACTATTAATCTCTGCTGATTTTCAGATTTATCGGGTCCCCGATCATTGAGGGAACCACTTTTATTAGATCTTCATCCTTTTACACCCTGATCGTGGTTGCTATATTCTATAGAAGAATATAGAGATGCGTGATTTACTGAAATTTCGGGAATAATCGAGACTTCAGGCGTATCTACTAAGTATTATGCAATTAATATTTGCACGTTCAAAACACTTGTTGTCCTTTTAGATAAAGAGAGAAGACAATGCATAAGAAGCTAGTTGCACTGATGTGCGTTGGCGTGATGATCACAATCACAGGTTGTGGTGCATCAAACCCAGATACAACTCTAGTCTCCGGTACTGTTACTTATGATGGCGAACCATTAGAAGGTGCTATAGTATCTATTACTCCTGAAGCAGGTGCTACTGGTGCTAAAAGTGCTAGTGGCGAAACCGATGCTCAAGGAGCTTTCACGCTTCGTACAGTATTCCCTGATGGCGAATCCAAAGATGGTGCCGTGGGCGGAAATTACACAGTTCGCGTTTCGAAGATAGCCGCGGCAGAAGCTCCTGATGACGGAATGGTTGATCCATCGGAAGGTGACCCATCCGCTGCTTATGAAGCGAGTGTTTCAATGATGAGCGAAGATACTGAAAATGTTGGTCCCGAAAACCTTATCAACGAAGTTTTCAGTAGCTACGAAAAGCAGGACAACTGGAAGAATCAGGTTTCTATCACCGGTCCAGGTGAAGGAGCTGCAACAGCAACGCTGACAATCACCCTGAACGATAGTGGTGAAGGTAGCGCTGAAGTCAAATAAGTAGTCTTCAATACTACATTTGAATCACAAGAAGCAGTGACCTGGAACAAGCCGGTCACTGCTTTTTTTGTACCTTCCAGATAAGAATTTCGAACAGACAGAGGGTAAACCAAGGTTACAGTTCAGCTAATCCTTAAAGCTTCACACCACCATCGACTGATTGCAGATTTGTCAAATAATTCTTTCAATTCAGGCTATTAGTTGTTTATATTTACTTCATAACCATTTTTTGGGAATAAATCCAAGGCGGTGTGAATCTATCTTGGTAGTTACAAATCTCCTTTTAAGTAAGAATCTCGTTTAGGTTTATTGAGGACAATCAAATGAAACTTTTTAAAATCTTAGCCGCCTTTTTGGTAGTTGCTACAGTTGGAATCATCGGTTGCGGTGAAGAAAAAGACGCTTCAAGTGGTTCAGAAGGTCAATACGCTGATCCAGGCGCAATGATGGGCGAATCAGAAATGCCTGAAGAACCAGCTGAAGAAGGTGGCGAAACAGAAGCTCCTGCTGAAGAAGCTGCCGAGGAAGCTCCTGCTGAAGAAGC
>CEUY01009097.1_pt1 | contig 13833 bp, 12 predicted proteins | sample 361481 | NCBI WGS metagenome assembly CEUY01 (sample SAMEA2622737, study PRJEB7988) | marine metagenome | isolation source: saline water (ENVO:00002010), including
CATTATTTTTTCTGATCCTAATTGTGGCTATTGCAAACGTCTAGAAAAAGAACTGACTCATGTGAACGATGTTACCATCTACACATTACTTTACCCAATACTAGAAGGATCCAAAGAAATTTCTAAGGCAATTTGGTGCTCAGATGACAAACTAGAATCTTGGAGAGGGTTTATGCTAAATGGTAAAACCCCTACTGGAAAAAACTGTAGCACACCAATTGATGCTGTCCTTGAAACTGGTAAAAGCTATGGATTTAATAGTACCCCAACAATAATTTTTGCTAATGGTACGGTTGTACCAGGCATGATATCTACAGAAATGATTGAACAAGAATTAGATAAATCTATCCAATAACTATCATTTATTATATCTAATTCTTGGTACATAATCATTTGGCATAAGTACCCACATCTTCCCAATTTGCCTCATACTCCCAGCTTTCTTTGCAGCGTCTTTACCGAATCCCCAGAAGAAATCTCCACGAACACCGCCTTTAATAGCACCTCCTGTATCTTGTGCCACCATTAACCGATTAAGCTTCTTACTGCTATTAGGCCATGTAGTTGAGAGAAATACTGGTGCACCTTGGGGAATTGCGCGGGGATCAATAGCAAGGCTTCTTCCTGCGGTTAAAGGAACCCCAAGTGCTCCAATAGGGCCAAATACATTAGTAGGTAATTCACGGAAAAAAACGTAGCTTGGGTTTTGATGTAATAATTCTTTTAATTTCCCAGGATTCTTTAAGCCCCATTCTTTAATCCCTGCCATAGAAGCCTTATTAAGGGGTAATTCCCCACGTTTAACTAGTAATTTTCCAATTGACTTATAAGAATAGCCATTTTGATTATGATATCCCACCCGCACAATCTCACCACTATCAGTTTCTATCCGACCTGATCCCTGAATTTGTAGAAAAAATAGCTCGACAGCATCATCAACCCACAACAATTCATATCCCTTTAAAGGAGACGGGTCAGCTTCTATCTCTGCACGACTATAATAAGGGACTATTCTTTGTCCTTCCAATCGACCTCTAATCCGTGCACTCTTTAGCTGTGGATATAACTTGCCCAAGTCTACAATAAGCAAATCTTTAGGCACAGTATAAAGAGGAAAACGGTAACGCTTTGATAATTTACGGCTGCCTTTTAACAGTGGTTCATAATAACCAGTGATGAGACCATTGTTATCACCATTAGAATTTATTACCTGATAAGGCTTAAAATTATGCTCAAAGAATTTACGTAATGCAGCATTATCTTTATGCTGCATGGAAACTGCACGATTACAAATTTTTACCCATAATTTCTGATTTCTTAAAGCACTACAGCTCTTTAAGAAAGTTTCTAATGCCGGACGGATATCATCATTTTTCCAATCAGGTAGTACACTCCAATTAGCAATCTTTAAAGTCGCTACATCTGGAGAAATAACATAAGGAGGTATAATAGGTACAGAAGTAAGAGGCGGAATAACAGGTGCTATAGGTTTATCTGGATCAGAAGAAGAAATTTTTGGCCCAGTTGAGCAGGCATTAAGCAATAAAATTAGTATGACACTAAAAATTCTTAATTGGTTTTTCATTGAATATTAGTTAAAGTTATGCTTTATAAATATACAGGAATTCTTAAAAAATGTGGGTAATACTATTGGAAATTGGCGTAGCAATTACATTGGCATTTATTATTATATGGTGGACCTTACCCCGAAAAAAAAATAAGAAAAAAGATTAATGTAAAACATATAAACACCTATGATAATAACTAGTATTTATATCTAATAAAATTAGATATATTAAATTTAATATTAAAATACAATAACTTAATAATCTTTTATAATTGATAACAAATTAATTCGGAAAAAATAATTTAATAGTCAATATCCCCAAGATTGTCATCAGTAATGACCCAAAAACATGAGAAGAAATTATGGTGAAAGCCCAACTATACTGCTCACGTAATAATAACGTAACAGTTTCAACAGAAAATGTAGAAAAGGTAGTCAATCCACCTAAAAATCCAGTAATAATAAATAACCGAGTCTCAGCAGTTACTGTATTGTTGTACACAAAATACTCGGCAGCCATACCAATAAAATAACAACCAATCAGATTAGCAGCCAGAGTACCAAAAGGCAGGGTTGGAAAAATTGAATTTAGTATTAAACTAAACCCCCACCTGAGCCAAGCTCCTAATGCCGCACCCACCCCTATTGCAATTAACGCGTATACACCCATCAGCCACCCAGAATTAATAAATTTTAGAGATGAGATATTTATAAAGAACTAATTAAATATCGAGCCTATGTAGATAACCTTTCAGCTCTTATTTCCTAGCAACATCTCGGCTGCATGTTTACGAGTAGTCTCAGTAATTTTTACACCACCTAACATACGAGCAATCTCTTCTACTCTTTCCTCATCCTTTAGTACAGTAACATGACTCAAAATATTATTACCATTATCAGGATCACCAAATTTAGAAACTTGCCATTGCTGATTACCTGCAGATGCGACTTGCGCTAAATGTGTAACACACATCACCTGGCGCTCTATACCTAATTTTTTCAAAAGTTCTCCAACAATCTCTGCAACCCTACCACCAATCCCAACATCTATTTCATCAAATATCAATGTTGGTACTACACCAACTTTACTTGTCACAACCTGTATAGCTAGACTTATACGTGATAATTCCCCACCAGATACAATTTTTGCTAAGGGATACAATGACATGCCTTTATGAGTCGATACTTTAAACTGAATTTTCTCCATTCCATGCGCATTTCCTTCATCTAAAGGCACATGTGAAACAAAAAATCTACCACCCTCCATCGCTAAAGTTTGCATAGCAGCAGTAACTTTCTGAGCAAGTATTTTAGATGCGCTATCTCTTACTACACTTAATTCTTTTGCAAGATTCATATATATATCTTTAGCAATCTCTTCCTCCTTTATCAGTTCTTTACCGTCACCAATTTGATTCAGTTCATCTAATTTCTGAGTAAGTATTTCCAATAAATCAGGTAGCTTATCTGGGGTAATACGATACTTTCTGGAAATAGCATGGACCACTGATAATCTATCTTCCATTTCTTGCAGTAATTTTGGGTCAAGCTCAAGACCTTGTTTATAGTGCTCCAATTCATAGACTGCTTCCTGTAACTGAATCTGTACAGAATCTAGCATATCAAATATATTTTTTAGCTCATTATCATATTGAACCAAACCTTTTAGGTGCGAGATAGCCAAATTAATCTGAGAAAGAGAAGAATGATCTCTCTCAGATAAAATTTCTACACACTTATGAACTGCCGCTAATAAACTAGCGGAATGAGATAAACGCCTATGATCATCTGTAAGAGATTCCCACTCATCAAGCGAAAAATTCAACGCTAAAATTTCACGACTTTTAAACTCGACCTCCTCTCTCTCTTCTTTAAAAGAGGCTGTATTTTTTTCCCAAGCTATACGACGTTCTTTTAAATCTTGCCAATGATAAAAACTTATAGCTACATCTTTTGCAAGTTTATAATTTCCAGCAAAAGCATCTAATAAATCTCGTTGCTCTTCAGAACGTAATAATGATTGATGTTCATGCTGCCCATGTATATCAACTAATTTTCTACCTAATATACGAAGCTGTTGTAGGGTAGTCATACACCCATTAATAAAACTACGAGAGCGTCCACCAGCTTCTATAACACGACGCACTAAACATACATTTCTTTCATCTTCCTTTCCTTCTAAATCATTTTCTTGTAACCACTCCTGTAATTCTGGATAATTTCTTATATCAAACTCTGCGCTTATCTCAGCACATTTACTACCATTTCGCACCTGAGCTGCATCACTCCGCTCACCTAATGCGAGCGAAAGCGCATCTATCAAAATTGATTTGCCTGCACCAGTCTCTCCTGTCAGGACAGTAAACCCATTGTCAAACTCGACCTCCATGTGATCAACAATGACAAAATTTCTGATATTTAAAAGCCTTAGCATAATAATAAGCAGTCTTTTAGGAAAAACCACTCCATCCAAGCTTCTCTCGTAACATACGATAGTAACTATGATTAGAAGAATGTAACAAACTTACGGTATAAGGAGAACGACGAATTACAACTTTGTCATTCTTATTTAAGTCAAAATGAGAATGACTATCCGAGTGGATGCGTGAGCCTTCAGATCGATGCATTAGAATCTCTACTGTAGCTTCAGGACCAACCACGATAGGTCGATTACTTAATGTATGTGGACTAACAGGTATTAATGCAATTAAATCAAGCCTAGGATGTAAAATAGGCCCCCCACAGGATAGAGCGTATGCAGTAGATCCTGTAGGAGTTGCTATTATTAATCCATCTGATCGTAAAGAATATACATATTCTCCATCGATATGCACTTCAAACTCAATCATACCTCGACCATTACCCCTATTTACAGCCACATCATTGAAGGCTAAAGCGCTAAACTGGCTATCTTTATCTCTTATCACTTCAGCAGCAAGTAACATACGCCTCTCAGTAACATAATTACCATCAAAGAAGGAGTCTAAGTCATCCTGCATGGTCTCAATTGAAAGGTCTGTAAGGAATCCTAGCCGGCCCTGATTTATTCCAACTAATGGCACATCAAAAGGAGCTAATCTACGCGCAATATTAAGCATGGTTCCATCTCCACCCAAAACAACTGCCAAATCCACTTCCGAACCTATTTCGTCTAAAGTTAGAATTGGATATTTTGTCTCAGGAATATGTGATGCTGTCAGGCTGTCCAGTACCACGTTAAGATTACGATCTTCTAGAAATTTTCCCAGACGAAGCAGCGGCGCCATAATCTCAGGATTATCATATTTACCAATTAAAGCTATAGTTTTAAATAAAGAATTCATCGCAAAATTTAATATAAACTTGTCATAATACTAATTTTTCATAGTGCTACTTTTATGATTAAAACATATTGGGCATCACGTGACAAAAAATTCAAAAAATTAAGCTTTTTTGCTTAGCCCTAAAACCTAAAACCTATAAACCTCGTGTAAAATATTAATTGAACACTATATAATCAGATAATGTAGATTACCTATACTGCCATATATTCAGTAAAATTCTTTTTAATGTGATTAAAAGAAAATTCAATGTCATCAGAAACTATTTATCAGCATGGATCCTCTGGTAAGACTGGTATCTTACTAATTAATCTTGGTACTCCAGATGCACCAACCCCAAAAGCATTAAAACCATATCTTAAAGAGTTCCTAGGTAACTCAAGGGTAATTGAAATACCTAAATGGATCTGGTGGACAATACTAAATTTTATTATCCTCAATATTCGCCCAAAAAAATCTGCGGAAAAATACTCTTTAATCTGGACACAAGAAGGCTCACCATTAAAAGTTCATACTGAGAAACAGGCAAAATTATTACTAAAATTGATTAAGGAACGTACAACACCAACTCCATTGGTAGAGTATGCCATGAGTATAGGAAACCCCTCTATTTCAGAAGCTATCATAAGGATGAAACAAAAAAATTGTGAACGTATCCTAATACTACCACTCTACCCCCAATATGCAGCTAGCAGCACTGGAGCAGCACTTGATGGTGTATTTAATCAATTAAAAAAAATGAGAAATATCCCAGCTATTCGAACAGTAAAACATTATCATGACCATCCTGCTTATATTCATGCTCTTGCACAAAATGTGCGTGATTATTGGCTAACAAATGGAGAACCAGATAAATTGATCATAAGTTTTCATGGGGTACCGCGCTTCAGCCTAGATAAGGGAGATCCTTACCACTGCGAGTGCCAAAAAACAGGCAGACTCTTAGTTGAAGCACTTAATCTAGATAAAGAAAAATTTCAAATCTGCTTTCAATCACGCTTTGGCCGAACAGAATGGTTGAGACCATATACAGCAGAGATACTAGAACAGCTTGGCAAGCAAAATACAGGCAGAGTTGATGTAATTTGTCCTGGTTTTGTTTCTGATTGCCTTGAAACGTTAGAAGAAATAGCTATAGAAGGAAAAACTACATTCATTCAAGCTGGAGGTAAAGAATTCCATTACATTCCATGCCTTAATGAGCGTGATGATTGGATACATGCCTTAACTGATATTGCCCTTAGTAACCTAGAAGGATGGCTTGGCCTAGAAGAATCAAAAGAGAATGCAGAGCAATCAAGAAAACTGGCTGTCGATATGGGCGCTAAAAATTGATGAAAGAATAAATTTATGTAAAAGTTTTAAATATTTTATACTACCAATAACTATATTAAACTTTATTTAATTTTAATTCTTTCTATTTTTCTCAAGACAGGCTTGAATAAATTGTAAAATACCTGGAATTATTGAAATAAAAATTATACCAAAAATAAATAATGAAAGATTCTCTTTAACTATAGGAACATTACCAAAAAAATAACCACCGAAAACAAAAAAATTAATCCAAAATAAACCACCAATTGCACTAAATAAAATAAAAGTCGTATAAGTCATACGGCCAATACCTGCAACAAATGGCGCGAAAGTACGAAAAATGGGAAGGAAGCGCGCAAATATTATGGTCTTACCCCCATGCTTCTCATAAAATAAATTAGTTTTATCTAGGTATTTACGATTTAATATACGCGAATCAGTTCGTGAAAAAATTTTTGGGCCCAAATAACGCCCAATCCAATAATTTGTATTATCTCCAGCAAAAGCAGCAAGCATTAAAAGTATTACCAAGAACTGCACATCCATTATGCCATTTGCTGCAAGTGCACCTGTAACAAATAATAGAGAATCTCCTGGTAGAAATGGCATTATAACCAGCCCAGTCTCACAGAAAATAACCAAAAATAAAACCAGATAAATCCAGTTCTCATAATTTTCAATCAACCAAATAAGATGGCGATCTAGATGTAGAACAATATCGATAAAGTTAGTAAAAAATTCCAAAATATCCTAATAAAAAAGTGAAGAATTAATGGCTAAAATTAAGGTACAGCCTCTTCTTTTGTCTCTTTCTTTTCTATTCTAATAAGATCTTCACGCGAAACACCTAATAGCATAACTATAGGACTTGCTACTAGAACCGCAGAATATATACCGAAACAAATTCCAATAGTAAGCGCTAAAGCAAAATAATGTAGTGCCTCTCCGCCAAAAAAAAGCATAGAACATACTGCCATCTGAGTACAGCCATGAGTAATAATAGTGCGCGACATAGTACGAGTAATTGCATTATCAATAACCTGTGCTACAGAAGCCTTACGCATTTTATGAAAATTCTCACGTATACGATCAAATACTACTACTGATTCATTCACTGAATAACCCAGGATCGCTAATACCGCAGCAAGAACTGTTAATGAAAATTCCCACTGAAAAAAAGCAAAAAATCCAAGAATGATAACCACATCATGCAGATTAGCAATAATGGCAGCAACACCAAATTTCCATTCAAAACGAATAGCAAGGTATGCAATAATTCCAAAAGAAACTACTAATAAAGCAAGCGCACCATTCTCAACTAACTCTTCACCTACTTGTGGACCAACAAACTCTACTCGACGCATTTCTACTTTACTGTCATCCTTACGTAATGCTTCCATAACAATCTCTGATAGCTGAGCACTAGATATTTCCAGCTTAGTAGGTAGGCGTATTAGCACATCACTTGAATTTCCAAAATGCTGAACACTAGCATCTGGCATTCCGGTCCTAGCGAGGGTATTTCGCACCTTATTCAGGTCAGCAGTCTGGTTATAACCAATTTCCATAACCGTTCCACCAGTAAAATCTACACCTAAATTCAATCCCTTAGTAATAAGAAAGAACACTGCCACAATAAAAGTTAAAAGTGAAATAGCGGTGGTGTATTTACCCCAACTCATAAAAGGAATATCACGATTGAATCTAAAAAATTCCATATAGAACCTTTATTAAATCCTTACAAAATTAAGTAACTACCATCAATCAATTCGCATACTATTATTTATTGTTTGATGGCTTCCATACTTGTCCAATAGGAACAATTTTTAATTTCTGGCGTCGCCCATACAATAGATTAACCAAAGATCGTGAAACCATAATTGCACTAAACATTGAAGTCAAAATTCCTAGACATAGCACTACTGCAAAACCTTTTACTGGGCCTGAACCAAAAGCAAATAATGCAATACCGGCAATTAAAGTTGTAATATTTGCATCCAAAATTGTACCAAATGCTCGCTCATACCCAGCATTAATTGCTACCTGTGGAGAAATACCATTTCGTAATTCATCACGAATGCGCTCATTTATCAACACATTAGCATCGATAGCCATACCTATAGTAAGTGCTATCGCTGCCATACCAGGAAGTGTTAAAGTGGCCTGCAAAATTGAAAGAAGAGCAATAAGTAGTAATAAATTTACACCAAGTGCAGTTACTGAAATAAAACCAAATATCAAATAATATACAGTCATAAAAATAGCAATAGCTGCAAAACCCCATAAAGTAGAATTAAAACCACGAGCAATATTCTCTGCACCTAAACTAGGGCCCACAGTCCTCTCTTCAATAATATCCATTGGAGCTGCTAATGCGCCAGCGCGCAAAAGTAATGAAATATCTCTTGCTTCCGAAATAGTCATATTACCTGTAATTTGTACCCGCCCACTTGGTATTTCTTCACGTATTACCGGAGCAGTAATCACTTCTTTTTGACTCTTCTCAATAAGAAGTATTGCCATACGCTTGCCAACATTTTCACGAGTCAATTGCTTAAAAATACGAGCACCATTACTGTCTAAATTTAAATGTACAGCCGGTTGATTATTATTATCAAAGCCAGGTTGAGCATCATTAATACGATCTCCTGTTAGCATGACCTGTTTTTTTATTAATACCGGCCCGCCACCACGCTCAGTATAAAGTTCTGAGCCAGAATAATTCTGTCCGCTCAATGCAATACTTACATCCTGTTCCTCATCAACCATGCGTAGTTCTAATGTAGCTGTTCGTCCCAATATATCCTTAGCTTTTGCAGTATCCTGTACGCCAGGTAATTGCACTAATACACGGTCAGACCCTGCCTGCTGGATGATAGGCTCAGCTACACCTAACTCATTCACACGATTACGGAGTGTAGTAATATTCTGTTGCACAGCAGAATCCTGCATACGCTTTAGCGCTGTCTGTTTTAAAGCTATTATAAGATGAAACTCATCTTGTACATCTTGCTCACGCAGACTTAAATCATCATAATTATTCTTTATTTCACCACTTGCTTTATTCCGTGACTCTAAGTCACGGAATTTTACAATAATCTGTGAGTTTTCTTTACTTACTCTCTTATATCGAATTTTTTTCTCTCTTAAACTAGCCCGTATATCAGCACTAAAACGATCAAGTGATTTAGAAAGAGCACCTTTCATATCAACCTGCAACAAGAAATGAACGCCACCACGTAAATCGAGCCCCAAATACATAGGTAGGGCACTAATATCAGTTAACCACTGAGGAGAATCTGAAAGAAGATTTAATGCAACCATATATTTATTACCTAACTGTGCTTGTAATAAATCTTTTGCTTTTAGCTGAGTATCAGTATCTGAGAAGCGTACTTTGATACCGCTTGGCTCAAATAACACTCCGCTTATTAAGATATTATTCTGTTTTAGAATTTTCTCAACTGTAACAAGCAAAGAGCTATTAGCCTTTTCAGTAGCTCGCATAGGAGAAATCTGAACTGCTGGTGATTCACCATAAAAATTAGGCAATGTATAAATCAGTCCGAGCAGAACTGAAACTACAATAATTGAATATTTCCAAAATGGATATCGATTCATATTATAGATAAATACCAATAACAAACGGTAGGAAATAAATTATATTTATCCTATTATATTCCTGTTTCACAACTATTTTTTTCCTTTCTCAATCCCTTTTAATGTCCCTTTTGGTAATAAAGTCTGAATCGCCGTCTTCAATATAATCGTCTCTATACTTGGAGCAATTTCCAAAATCACATGGCTCTCAGTAATTTTTGCTATGCGCCCTAATTGACCACCACTTGTTACCACCTCATCACCCTTCTGTAACGCTGCAACCATTTCTTTCTGATCTTTTGCCCGCTTGGTCTGAGGACGAATTACTACGAAGTAAAATATTGCAATTACTAGTGCTATCAAAGGCAATTCCATTAACATACCACCTCCTGCTGGAGGGGTAGCTTGAGCATAAGCATCACTAATCAACATAATATTTCTCCAAAGGAGATTTCAAAGGAGGAGCATTTTAGCATGATGCAACGTTAGCTTGGAATTCTTGTACATATTCTCCAAATTGACCAGCCTCTATAGCAGTACGAATTTCACTCATCAGCTGCTGGTAGTAATACAAATTATGTAGAGTATTAAGATGTGATCCAAGAATCTCATTAATTCTCTGCAGGTGATGTAAATAAGAACGAGTAAAATTACAACAGGTGTAACAGCCACACCGTTCATCTGGTGATGCCATATCCCTGCTATACTGGCTATTACGAAGCTTAATTATCCCATTCCTAGTAAATAACCAACCATTACGAGCATTACGTGTTGGCAAAACACAGTCAAACATATCTACACCCTGTGAAACAGCATTGAGAATATCAGATGGAGTGCCGACACCCATAAGATAGCGTGGCTTACTAATAGGAAGTTGATGAACAGAATGTTGGAGAATACGCCTCATATCACTCTTAGGTTCGCCTACTGATAGCCCTCCTATAGCATATCCATCAAAATTTATATCCTTGAGCTCTGCAAGAGACAAATCTCGTAAATTCTCATACATCCCACCCTGTACTATGCCAAATAATGCATTAGGATTTCCTCCATCACTATCATGCGCACTCCTTGAACGTTCAGCCCAGCGCAAACTGAGCTCCATAGATTTCTTTGTCATCATTTCATCAGCCGGATAAGGTGTGCATTCATCAAATGCCATGACAATATCTGAATTTAATACACGCTGAATACGCATAGATTCCTCTGGAGTAAGAAAACATTTATCACCATTTATAGGCGATTGAAATTTTACTCCTTGCTCACTAATTTTTCGTATTTTCCCTAGGCTAAAGACTTGAAATCCTCCTGAATCAGTCAAAATAGGTCCATCCCAACCTATAAATTTATGTAGGCCACCATGTGCGTCAATTACTTCTAGACCTGGCTGAAGCCACAAATGAAAAGTATTGCCAAGAACTATATGAGTATTGATTTGTTGCAATTCTCTTGGCGACATTGCCTTTACAGCACCATATGTACCTACCGGCATAAAAGCCGGTGTCTCTACCTTCCCATGAATTGACGTTAAAGTTCCACATCGAGCAAAACCCTCATTCGCGTGTACCTTGAATCTCATACTTTTCTTTCTATTAACATAGCATCACCATAACTAAGAAATCGATAACCTTTATCTATTGCATGCTGGTACGCCTGACAAATATTTTCTGACCCGCCAAATGCTGATACCAACATCATTAAAGTTGAACATGGTGAATGAAAATTTGTTAAAAGCCTATCAACTATATTTAGGCGATAACCAGGTGTAATAAAAATATCTGTATTACCATGACCTGGTATTAATTTTCCATTACCAGTCTTGGCTGCAGCTTCTAGTGCCCGTAGTGATGTTGTACCTACTGCAAGCACACGTCCACCTAAAGATTTTGCTAAATGGATAGCTTCAATTGTTTCTTCTGGTACGTGATAAACCTCTTTATGCATTTTATGGTCATTAATATTCTCAACTTGCACTGGTTGGAATGTACCTGACCCTACATGTAAAGTTACATATGCAATTATTATTCTCATCTTACGCAATTTCAATATCATAGCTTCATCAAAATGCAGCCCAGCAGTCGGTGCCGCAACAGCACCTTTCTCCTTTGCATAAACTGTTTGATAACGAACTTCATCTTCCTGTGTTATTTCTCTTGGTATATAAGGTGGGAGTGGTAAATTGCCATAACGATCAAGCAACTCTATAACAGTATCTTTATGATCAAAATATAACCGATAAAAATTATGCTCTCGTCCTAACACTGTTACTGGCACCACACCAGAAATATTAAATATAGAGCCAATTTTAGGTGCATGGCTTGCACGTATCATAGCAAGCACACAATGCTCATCCAAAATACGCTCTACCATAACCTCTAATTTCCCACCACTTTCTTTCGTACCAAACAAGCGCGCCTTAATCACACGCGTGTCATTTAATACCATTACATCCCCAGGTTGCATATAATCAGGAAGATCAGTAAACATTGTGTCTTGCAAAGTCCCTTTCTTACCATCTAAATATAGCATTCTACTGCTAGAGCGTTTTGAAACTGGGAACTGTGCAATTAGCTCTGAAGGCAAAGAAAAATTAAAATCCTGAGTTTTCATCCGATATATTATAACGGCGTACTATATATCTGCCATATTGATGGTAATTTTATATGTTCTTATTTTTAGTAGTTTTCTTATAACAATAATTACAGAAAAAAATTATCAACAAAAAATAGTTTGATAATTATAAAAATACAAATTATATATGTACCAAATTATCCATAAATTTAAGATTATAAATTCTCCAAAAAATCAAATAAAAAATATCTTTATTATGGTTATTATCTTGTTTTTTAGTAAAGAAGTATATTCACAAGAAATTATCAAGCTTACAAATAATCTAATATCACCATTCAAGGTTAGTGGTTATGTTGAAACATACGGTTCTACTACTTTTAGTAATTCTTTAAATAATAAAAAATCACCCATATTCGTAAGCTATAACCGAAATAATGAGCCAGCAGTAAATCTAGCATTCTTTAAAATAAAATATGATATTAAAAATGTTAAAGCTAATTTTGCCCTGGCTGCAGGAACCTATATGCGTAGCAATTATAAGGAAGAGCCAGGTTTACTGAAAAATCTATATGAAGCTAATATTGCACTAAAAATTTTAAAAGAAAATAATACATGGCTTGAAATAGGTACTTTTTCGTCCCACATTGGATTTGAAAATGCTAAAGGTAGTAATAATTGGACTTTAACAAGAAGCCTTACGGCCGAGAATGTTCCCTACTATGAGTCTGGTGCAAGAATTAACCATACTTCTAATGATGGTAAGTGGTTTATGAGTGCCCTCATTCTAACTGGTTGGCAGAGTATTAAACCTATAGATGGAAATACACTCCCTTCATTTGGCACACAAATTACTTACAAGCCTTCTTCCAATATAACCTTAAACAGTAGTACTTTTATTGGTACTGATACGCCAAACCATAGTAGATTAATGAGATATTTCCATAACTTCTACAGCACCTTAAAGCTGAGTAATAAATTAGCTGCAACAGTTGGTTTTGATATTGGTATGGAACAGAAGAGAAAAGGCTCATCAACTTTCAATAAATGGTTTAATTCTACAGTTATTATCCGTTACACCCCAACAAAAAATACGGCTATGGCAATAAGAGGAGAGTATTTTGATGACAGGGATAGTGTACTTTTATCTTCTATAGCACCAAATAGCTTTAGAACATGGGCCTTCTCTGCAAATTTTGATTGGCATATCACAAAGAATTTTCTTTGGCGATTTGAAGCAAGATCACTTATTAATAAAGATAATATCTTTACAAAACAAGATGGCACTACCACAGAAACTAATACAGCTTTAACTACAGCACTGGCTATAAATTTCTGATAAATTATAGCTGGCCTACTTATACTAAAATTTTATTAAGACATTTTTTATTTATTCCCTTGCAGAAAATGGGAAAATAAACCTCACCTAAAAGCCTAATTATTTTTGTGATTACAACACTCCTA
>CEUY01081974.1_pt1 | contig 13805 bp, 20 predicted proteins | sample 361481 | NCBI WGS metagenome assembly CEUY01 (sample SAMEA2622737, study PRJEB7988) | marine metagenome | isolation source: saline water (ENVO:00002010), including
ATTCTAGAACATCGCATTCCGTCATTTTATTCATCAACGACTTGTACAAAACATTCTATTATTGATAAAAATATGAGAAATGGTGGAGTATTTAAGTGCAAGGAATGTGACAAAAAAGAAGACGCAGATCTCCATGCGTCTTCGACGATATCGAGTTTTTTATTACTGAAGCCAAGGCTTTAGTATGTGACAATGCTCAAGAGGCTTCTCATTAATATGATATCAATCAAACCTGTGAGAAGCTCCACCTATAATGAATTTTCATTTAGGTGGGGAGTATTCACATATGCCTACATTTGAAAAAGAAAAAACTAAAACACTTATTTTACTCATTTTAAATGAGTTTGGTTCTATTTCTAAACAAAATCTAAACAATATAATTTATTATCTAGATGTCTGTCATCTAGTTGAAAATGGTCGATATATAACAAAAACTCTTTATTATAAAACCAAAGGTGGCTTTATTTCAAAAGACATACTTTCATTAATTGAAGAAATGAAAGAACACCCTTTTTTAATGGAGTGCAATGGCTCTCTAAAATCATTCGTAACAAATTCAGATTATGTTCGAAAATATTTTATTTATTCTGACGAATTTTCCCTTTCTGATATGCGAACATACATTGAATTCTTAAAAAAATCATTTGAATCCTGCAATTTAAATCTTTCAGATTCATTTCAAAGTGTTGTATTTAACCCTGTTTGGGAACAAAAAAAATTACATGAAGAAATGACAATACATGATTCCGCTAAATCCACTGGTGACACTGCATTAATTGAATTCTTAAAGACTTCTTACTATTGATTTTAATTATTTATATATGCTATAATTATGTTGATTAATAAGTAGCAGGTAAAAATAATGAAAAAGCCAGAAACGATTCAAACAGAACAAACACTCGTTGATAAGATTTGTAAAATTCATGGTGAAACACCTGAAACAAAAGGTGATTTACTTTTTGCTGAATATTATGTTCCTTATGTTTATGAATCTTTTTTTGTTAAAAAACGTTATTTTTTAGTTAAAATGGTTACTGCAGAAGCTGAAATTAATCGAACTTTGAGTGTTGAAAATTGGGCTGTTGGTATTATTGAATGTAAAGATCAAAACACACTTGAACATTGTATGGCTTATATCTTTGAAAATACTAACTATAATCGTAATATTCGTCAATATATCGAAATTGAAGAAGGTCGTCATTACAACGAAAAAGATCTTAAAGCATTTAAAGCCAATAACCCTGACGTTATATTTGAAGAAGTCGGTTCGGGTTTGTAATGTCAAAGTTCAATAAGATATTGCTTTCTATTTTAAACAAAACAGAAAGTAAAAAAAGAGATAATATAAAAAACATATTTGAATTTAAAGAATTATCTCAAAATCTTATTCCATTTGATAAAGAACAAAACTTACTATTATCAAAAAAAGAAGATTCTAGTAAAATAAAACTCCACCCTTTCTTTAAAACACAAGAAGCAATACATAGATATTATTACAAAACTCAAAAACAAGAAAAAAACATTAATTTAAAGGTCTAATATGACAAGAATTACTCGACACGAAACGTTATTTGGAAAATTAACAGAAATCAAAGACGCTTCTCATTTAATTAAAGAACGAAAGATTCAAAGTGACATCAATATTTTTAAAATCACTAAGGTGATTGCCGAAGATAGTATATTTCTTGGTTTTGGTAAACCTAATGTATTTTTGGGCTATTCAGAAGATGGTTTGATTAAGAAGTTTGATGCTAAATCACTTAAACGACAAAAATCAAAAGTCATTGATACGAAAGGTTGGGCGCAATCTGGTCTTATTATTGAAATTAAAAACCCTTCAAAAGAAATAAAACGTCGAATTCGTGCCTCTGCTGAAAGTTTTGTTGGTTCTTCTCATTTAACTTGTGTAAATGCTAATGCGAGAGTATTAAATCGTGCAGGATTTACTTCAAATGGCAAAGATCTATCTGTTTATTACTTTCCTATGAGTCTTGCTAAACAAATCGTAAGACACGGTCTCCAGTTTGAGAACAAGAATGTTAATTTTGATATTGTAAAAACAGTTCCTAATTACCTTGAAAGCTTTGGACTTTCTGTTATCAAAGCACAATGGCTAACTTTCTATCGCCACAGTGTTCGCTTTTATAAATCAAAACAAAAGACAAGCAAGTTTTTAGATCTTCTTAATAAAGTTAAACATAAGATGACGGATTCTTTTTTTAAAAAGAAAAAACAAAAACCATTGGAAGAAAAAGTGGTTTTATTCCCAGAAGATTCAAACTATCGAAAAAATATTGAAGTATCTATTACTACACCTAGTAAAATTGGTTTAGGTTTAAGGATGATATGCGGACCTCACGCCTTTTATGAAATGAAACATTCAAACGACGAAATCGAAAGAATGCTTCCCAACAAATTAAAAGAGTATGAGAAGAAAAAATCAGGTTTATTTACTTATTTAAAGAAAAATATATTATTTTCAAAACCTGTTGTTAACTTTATTCGTAAACATCTGGCAACAACTAAAGAAGTTATTTCGGATTCTAGTGAAAAAGATTTATTCAACATGATTAGAACAGATACCGAAAAAATTAAAAATAAATATAACCTTGTTATTACAAGTGAGTCTATTTATGTTATTAAGATAGGTATTAAATATAAAATTATTGACTGGATTTTAAGTAAACACGTTCTTTTGTCTGGATACTCACAAGACGTTCGTTTTGCAGGAGAATTTTGGAAAGACAAAGACGGTATTATCTTTTTTAACAATAACTCTGGCACTTATGCACCTAATGAAGATACTATCCCTTATGCACAAGCTATCTTGGAACAAGCATTTCCAAACACAAAGATAAAAAGTAAATCATTCGATTAACAATCAAAAGGTCATAGGCTAGTGACCTTTTTTATTGTCTTCATTATCTCGCTATGGTATTATAACCATATTAAATAGTATCTCGGAGAGAAAAATGTCTACAATTCATCACCCTAACTTTGTTGAAATGATCATTCAAAAAGGGGCAAAAGAAAACGAATATATTGCTTCAGGTTTTATTACCTCTGAATACCGTCTTGATATTCAAGATTACAAAAAAAATCTTTTAAAAATGAACTTCAACGACGATGGTAAAATTGTTTTTCAATTAGAATACCGAAACACTCTACCCAATGAAAGTGTTTTAGATTTATCAAAAAAAGAGTCATATGACATTGCCTTAGCAGAATTACCTGCTCTTAATATTTGGCAAAGCTATTATGCTCCATTTGAAGCTATTGATAAAATTTGTGATATTATCTTTATGAAGACTCAAGCACATAAAAATGACGAGTTACATCGTTATGCCTTTGTTTCTGCATTCCGTTTATCAAAAGATATTTTAAATGGCAAATCTGCTAAAAAGTTTTATGCACAAGAAGTTCGTGATTCGTTTATGCATTTTTTAATTGAAGACGAACTTGAAATTGACAATAAAGGTGATCTTGCGAGTTTGTTTACTCAACCCATTTGGACAACACCAAGTGGTGAAAAATTCTTAATGCGTTCTTGTGCTCCATTATCACAAATTAATGAGATTAACCGAGTTAATCGACATATCATTAAACATAATTGTTATCCTGACGATGCACCATATTATACTAAAAACCCTAACCCTTTATACTTAGAGTTTATCAAAGAAATGTATCGTTTAGATCCAGATAATTTCTACATTACTCGCCTAATGTCAGAAGAAGAACATGAGTTTCATTCAAAAGCTTCTAATGAAGCCTTTGAAATTGTAAACTCTTAAATAAAAAACAAAAGACATTAAAAAGCTTCTAAACGAAGCTTTTTTTTGTTATAATTGTCATACATTATTTAAAGAGAATCATTAACATGAGCATTAAAAAAGACATTGAGTTACTTGAAAGCTATTCAGAAGTGTTTTCAAAAATCAAAATGAAAGCTTTATTCTTATCTAACGATTATACTGATATTTTTACTGTTTATTGGATTCCTTTTGTTTTTTACTTTTATTATGTCGATTTCCCTTTTGCAGAAATTTTCACTGACAATGATATATTGGCAACATTTGGCATGTATTCTTTTTTTATTTCTGCTTCATTTTATTTAATGGTCGCAAGAATTAAAGAAATTATTGGAGACAAAAAAGAATATAAAAAAATTCTTGAAGATAAGTCTTTTCAAGAATTAAACAAAATTATTAAAAAATACAATGATGGCAAAGGTCTTCGAGAAAAAAACAACATTAATCATTTTCATTTAAATAAAATCATTTTAGAAGACACATTAAAATTATTATCACAAGCTGAAAAGATACATAACATTAATCAGGAAGATAAAAGAGAAAAAATAGAGAATATTTAATAATTAGTATTAAAGTATTTATTCCTTGATTTTGTTTTTCATTTATATAAAATGTTTATTTAATGTTAAATGAGAGGATTTATGTCACATACTGATAATATAAAAGGTCGAGATTTATTTCTTTTGCTTGGGTTTGTTATAGCCTTTGTCATTGGTATTTATTTTATCGATACGAATCGAGAAAATAATAAAGTATTTAATTCAGGAGATCAACCTATTTCTGAAATGACATTCTCTAACATTTCAAAAGTTTCATTAGCAAAAGATGGTGATTTTATTATTCAAGCTGAAAATAATGAAAAACTTAAAATCAATGCGAAACTAGAAGATCTTAAGGGAGGTAAACAAATCACCTATCAAATAAATAAAATTACTGGAAATAAAGAAATATGTATTAATAAGAAATGTTATATATATGAAAAAATGTGATATTTTTCTTTATTTACAATTAAAATAATTTCATTTAAAGCAATGACGTTCCTTACTTGGAGCGTTTTTTTTATTTCATTTTATATAAAAAATTAGGAGATTGAATAAAATAAGTATAGGATATTATTGTATGTAATTTTAAGGAAATGCACCATGAAGAAAAAGTTAATGCCTAAAGGAATAGGTAAAGCGGATAATGAATTATTTTCAGGCTTATTTTTATTACTATTGCTAGTTCTTAGTATTGTAGGGTTTAGTGTTTACATATTTTTAGGTGGCGTCCCTGATCAAAAATACAGATCTAGCAAACTAATATCCAGTCAATCAATTGACGATATTACTATATTTAATTACAAAACAATTATACATTCTGGTGTTTATTCTTATGTTCTTGAAGAACAAATAACTTCACCAAATGACGGTGACACTTTTGAAGTTAGAAAAAGAGGTGATGAAATTTTTGTTTGTATTAAAAGGACATGCCATAAAGTTACAAATAAAACGACAAAATAAAAAGCCCCTAATAGGGCTTTCTTACATCTTCCATTCGAATTTATTATCGTCATTAAAATATAACTCAGAACCATCTTCAAACTTTATTGCTGTTTGATAAGGGTTGCCTTTTAAATAATAAGTTCTTATTTTTACTTCTATACCTTCTGGAATTATTAAATACCCTTTTTCATTCGATTTTTCTGCTGTCGAATGAGCTAACGTTTTCTTTTTCAATGGCTACCCCTTAATTATTCGCTAATAAATACACATTCATAAACTGCTTCTGAACCTGTGTATCCTGTTAATACGAATGAATATAACACATCTTCTTTTTCTGTAAATAGAATTAAAAAGGAACCACCCGTCAATATAGTTGAATCTATCATGCAAGAACTCTCTTTTAACATTTCAGACTCAAAACTTTCTAAGAAATTTTCTTCATAAAGAGCATAAGAATCTTCTTTTTCTAATTCTTTCCACTCTTCTTCTGTTAGTCGGTCTTTGTTTTCTTTCGCATGGAAAACAATGTTTGTTTTGTTTTCTAGTTTGACTCGTTTTGCAATTTCTGTGTAACGATATTCTTTTGATTTTTGGAATAAATCTCGATTAATCATAATGTGTTCCTCTTGTGTGTTTTCCTATAATACTATATTCAACATTTCTTGTCTTTGTTTTTTTTCTCAATATAACGGTTTTTTTTGTTTGATTTTATGTTTTTTATTTGATATTATTCCACTATCAAATCAATAAAAGAGATTTAAAAATGGTCAATCAAAACCTTATTAATCGTATTAAATCCATTTCGGAAAGAGACAACGACTTTAAAAGCAATTGTTCTTCTGCTTTTATCATTACACCGCTTGTTGTGCTTTTTAATATCGTCTTCCTTTTGTGTTTTTCTGTTGTTATGTATTTTTTCTTTACTGGAAACCATGCGATCTATGGATCAGTATTTATTTTTGCTGTCATTCTTTCTTTTTTTAGTTTCTTCATAAGTACTTTAACTAACATTATCGGTATTCGAGAAGATTTTAACAAACATTTCTTGATTCCTATCCTTGGTTTTATTTCAAATAAAAAACTTCTTTTTCCTGAAAATTCTGTTAAAGAAAAATATAAAGAATTTTGTGATAAACAGAGAAAAGATAGACAATATGCTTTAGCCTTAATTAATTCTGAAAAGCTTGGTATTAATAATGAAATGAAGCAATTTTTAAATAAAGATGAATTCGAAATTTACAAAAAACTCGTTTCCGACCACTTAAAACTTTATCAACAAAAACTTTAAATATTAAAGGCATATCTTACCATATGCCTTTTTTATGCTATAATATCTATATATTAATTTTACAAGGAAAATGAGTATGCTTTATAATCCAAAACAAAACCCTGAAATGAGAAAGCTTTTAAGACAAGCAAAGCAAATTGCTACAAATGCTCCTGTTGGAACAAAACTTATGTGTCCTTGTGGTTGTGGACAAGAATACCATAAGAAGCAAGGTCAAATCTTTCAGGATTCTGCTACTGGAAATCATAAGGATAAATATCATAACAATGTTCGCTCTACTGCAAATCACGCTCTTGATTGTGAAACATTAGAGCTTAGAAGAAAATTAAAAGCCTATGTACATAAAAACTTTGAACTTTTAGACGTATTTAAAAGAAAAAACAAACCAAGTGTTAAATCCAATAAAGTTGCTCAATTTGTAATGCCTAAATCATTACCTAAAGATTTTAATTCTGACAATATGATTAAGGTTATGGAATTAAACAAAGAAGTCTCTGCAGTTGCTAAGGTTGGTTCTCAGATTTTATGTTCTTGCGGTTGTGGCGATGTCATTACAAAAAACACTTATCAGCAAGTTTTTTCTCAGAAACGTGATACACAATGCAAAGACGATTTTCACAATAAAGTTCGTGGAGCTATGAAAATTGAAAAATCTCAATCAAATATTAAAGCATTTGAAGCATTTAAGAAAAATATCACTAAACAATATAAACTTATTAAATCAATCGATAGCAACGAAAGCGACGAAAATAATAAACCTAAAACAAGAAGAAAAATAAAGAGATAAGAAAAAACCGTAAGATTACTTACGGTTTTCTTTTTTAAAATAATGACAATCCTAGCCCTTGTTTAATTTTTTCACAAGTCTCACCTGTTATTATTTGAGACTTTTCTGTACCTTCTTTCAACACTCTTATTAGCTCACCTTTGTCAGACATTAATTCTTGCCTTCTTTTTCTAAATGGTGTTATCAATTCAATTAAGCATTCTAACAATACTTTTTTCGTTTGACCGTCTCCTAACCCACCACGTTGATAATGTGCTTTTAATTCTGCCAAATGAGCTTTATCTTTATAAAATGCGTCCAAGTATGAAAATACAACATTACCCTCTATTTGACCAGGCATATCTATTGTTAAATGATTATCGTCGGTATACATTTTATTTACCAATTTTTTTAATTCTTTATTTGTAACGTCCAGTGTGATTGTATTTCCTGCCGATTTAGACATCTTTGTTTTACCGTCCAAACTTGGTAGTCTTGGCATATCGCTTAATAAAGAACGACATTCAGACAATACTGGCTTACCAACAACTGAATTCATTTTTCTTACTATTTCATTTGTTTGCTCTATCATAGGCAATTGATCATCACCTACTGGAATAAGTGTTGCGTTAAAAGCCGTTATATCAGCAGCTTGGCTTATCGGGTAATTTAAGAAACCAGCAGGAATTACTTTATCAAAACCTTTATTCTTTATTTCATTCCTTACAGTTGGATTTCTTTCCAGTCTTGATACTGTTACTATATTACTATAAAACATAGTTAATTCTGCTAATGCAGGAAGTTTTGATTGAAGACAAATCGTTGTTTTCGTTGGATCAATACCCACTGATAAATAATCTGCTACGACATTTAATATATTTTCAGATACTTTTTTAGGATCATGACCATTATCAGTCAACCCTTGCATATCCGCTACTAATATTGTTTGATCGTGAGTTTCTTGTAACTCTACTCGTTTTAAAACTGAACCTGCTAAATGACCAAGGTGTAATTGACCTGTTGCTCTATCGCCTGTTAGTATAACTTCTTTCTTTGACATAATTTTTTCCTCTTAGTTTAAATATTTTTCCACTAAAAAGACAAAATTATTTTATGATATGATTCAAACCTGCCTTTCTAGCGGGTTTGAATTTTGTTTAAATGAAAGTATTCGCACCGCTCTAGTTATAGAGTGTGCCACCAAGACATATTTGTTGTTAAAATATCTATTATCACTTTCATTTCTCTCTTTTGATATGAATATAATTACATCATAGTCCATTTTTTCATTATTTGCAAGAAAAAATAATTTCTTTTTTTATTTTGATTTGCTATGTCCTTTTTGATATAATTTAGAAAATCAGTAAGATAAAGAGAGTACTTAATTATGCAAGACTTAATCGGTAATGTTTTTTGTTTTGAAGAAAAATACATTCATAACAAAGAACTTAAAAAAGAAAATGGCAAGCATTTCTTACTTAAAGACGTAGAATATGAAAACGTTCGAATGGACAGATATAGTTCAGATACTAAAACGACTGGTGTCTTTATTCAAGTAGAAGACAATAAAGTGTCTTCAAAAGAGATTAGACTTGTTATTGATTTTTGGGCTAATGATATTGACATTCGCTCGTGTCCTGTTGTTCAGGTTGCTGTTGTAGATCCACAGTATGGATTTACCGACCCTTCGGTAGAGCCAATTTGTAAAACAGTTTTTAATCTTTCTTTGTTTTTAAAAAATAAACTTGGTGAAATTATTTTAAAAGACGATTTAGAAACTATTCTAAATTATGTTCATGACGCTGTTTCTGATAGTGTTCCCAACATCAAAGACGTTTTAACGGTTGAAGATCTTTGTGGTTTTTATGATTTTAATAGATCGGCATTTTATAAGCTTTCTTTCTATCATAAAAAACGAGTTTTTGAAGAAGGTGTTGATATCCTTATGCGATATTTAACAATGAAAATGTATAACGAAATTGAACCTTCTGAATCAAATATGATCGATCTTACTATTTCAAAAGAACAGTATGAAAATGTTAAATTTTTTATCTCATACAATGGTCTGAGAGTAAAATATTCAAACTCGATAGTTGAAGAATTTGCTTTGCGTGATTTTGAAGACTTCATCTTACTTTTTGACTTTGAAAAAATGCAAAAAGAAAAAGATAAAATTGAAGCTTTTCTGATTGAAAAAAGTGTATCTTTATCTTGATTTCCTAATATCACTTTGATATTATAATACCACTAAGAGGGAGTTAACACTCTCTTTTACACACACAACACACACAAAAGGTTTTATTATGAAAGTTACATTTACTAATGGTTTATCTATCAAAACAACTGAACACCCAGAAGATTGCAATTTTATCGATTTTGAAAACGAATCTGGCACTTATTTGATTTCTGCTTCTGTGTTTACTGATTCAAAAGAGTTTTCTGATACTTGGAAAGATTTAGCTAAAAAAATGAATCTAGAAATTGTCACAAGTGAAAACTATGATTCAGAATATGTTCTTCAAGTTGGAGATATTCAGATGTTGTTTGATACTGAAACTTCATACGTTCGAGTTTCAGAAACTCAACATAAAGAAGAATTTGAAGGTTCTTATTGGACAGTTGATGAGTTTGTAGAAGCACCAATGGAAGTATTAGGAGCTTTGGCAGGTTCATTATTTAGTAATGTTAACTCTCGACGATTTGTTGAAGAAATTATTGAATAAGGTTTTATTATGAAAGTTGTTTTTGCCAATGGCACTGCTGCAGAGTTTGCAGAATACCCCTTAGACGTTGATCGTCTTACTTTACATACGAAAGATTCTGCATTTACTTTTATTCACAACAAAATGGATAATACTGACTTTTTTCGAAAAGCTGTTGAATCCCTAGAAATGAAAGAACGTTTGACTGTTAATGACGGAACTGAATATGTTCTTGTTATGGATGATCTCGTTTTACGCATTGGTAAAAATTATGATTATATTCGAGTCACTTCAAAGTTTGAAGATGATATGTTTATGGCAAGCATTAGTGATTTTACAACTATTGAATCAAGTATCAAGTCTTTAAATCGTCTTGCTTATTTGATTAATATTCATTGTTTTGAATATTTAAAAAATTATTAAGTTTTTATATTGACAAACGCATGGTTAAAAGATATAATAACTAACAAATGAGGTTTCGCTGAATAACTCAGACAGACGCTAATACCGCCATACATTGTATGAGAAAAACTTGTAAAAACCCTTGGGTATAGACAAGTGCCTTGTTTAATACTTGTCATTTCGGTGGCAAAGCTTAGAGAGTTTAGAAATGGGTTTGGCTCTAATGCTTGATACGACAAACTATTAGAAAAGAGAAGCCTTCGTGCTTCTCTTTTTGCTTTAGCTTAATTTATTTTTGTGCTATAATTGTTTTTTATTTTTTTTCAAGGTTTTTTATGTATTTAAAATTATTAAACATTAATGAGTTAGAGAGTGGTAGATATATCCTTTTCACTGAATCTGCTTTTATGGCGCAAGTAAATATTGAGGTTACAAGTGTTGGCATCAATGAGATTAACAGAATTGGGAAAGTGATAAAGAATAATATTAGTATTAAAAAACTTAAAGACTATACTCATTTTTGTCGTTGGAAAAAAGGGCTTAATCTTTTTAATGAGTCCATTACATATGAAAAAAAAATTGAAATTAAAAAATTAAAAAACATAAAAAATCCAACTTATCAGATTTTAGATTCAAAATACACAAAGTTTCTAATTTACAAAAACGATAAAGGCAATGTTGTTTTTGATTTTAAAAAAAACGATATCTTAACTCTTAAAAAAGGTTTAGGCTGGAGTACTGTTGACATGAAAAAAGATATATCTTTTGATAATGCTGTTGAGTTTAATATTGAAGACATACGTGCATTAAAACCTTTGCTGAAAAAATTTGCCAGATCATTAAGTTATGTTTCAAATTATGATATTGAACTTATTGACGTCAATGGTAAGGTTATTTCCATTTATCAATCTTCTGTGGCTACTGAATTTCGATTATGGTTTAGGATAAAAGACCCAATTATAAAATTTAAAAACATAGAGTTTTCTTGTAATTCTTTTTTAGAACAAATCTCACAAAAAGAATACATTCACTTAATCTATGATTATCCTTTAATTCAAAATGCTTCTGGGATTTTATTTCCAGATTCCATAGAACTTAACGGATTTCATGCAAGAGCGATATTGAAAACATTAGATTTGTTAGAGGTTAATCCCGAAGAAAAACCTTTTTATATAGATATATAAAAACACCTTGTTTTATCTTTTTTTATTTGTTATTATATATTCAACTTAATAAATGAGGCAATAAGATGATTTACATTTTAAGGAGTCTTTTCTTCCGTTAACTATTGTTACCTACGGGAGAAAAAAATGAGTAAAACGATTAGAAGAAAAAACCGCAAATTAACCAACCGATACGGTTTCCTTAATTCGATGCGTAATTGGGAAGAATTTGGTGTTGAAACTGCTTACCTTAAAAAGTTTCAGTTTTCTGAAGAAATCTATGACGGCTACATTCATAGTGATCGACACAAAAAGTTTAAAACTCGAAACCTTAAAGTTGTTAAGAAAGAGAGTAATGTTCGTATTAGAAATGAAAGTAAAATGATTTCTAAAAATGTTATGACTTGTAGTGACATTAACGAGTTTGACGATAGCGGAAGCTTTTCTAACCACAAAAAAAACAAGCTTATGTTTATGTGGTGTTTATAATAAGAAAGAACTCCAATCGGAGTTCTTTTTTTATACCTTTTTGATTATTGCTGTGATATAATTTATTATATTTTAATAAAGTGAGTAATATTATGCTAGAACAAATAACCTTAATTGTTGTAATTTCAATAATATTGATTAAAATCATTTCTGTTATCTCTGAACGTTTAGATGAAAAATTCATTAATACTTATGAATCTGAGCATTCTGCCGACGATATTAGAAAAATCGAGCATCATTTTTTTAATTGGTTTTATCATAATGTTATGTCAAAAAATCTTAAATCTCGTTATACAAAAAAAGAAGATTTTCATATTGTTTACTTGTATGAAGATATCCATTCTTGTCCTTTTGACGACTATTCAAAAGAACTTAAATATTTAAAAATCAAATACGGTATTAAAATTGATTGTGTTGAAAACAACAGTCTTCTTGGGGAATATTACATTACCATAAATGAAAAATTATTAAACTCTATTATTGCAAAACAAAAAGAAACAAACAGCCTTTATAAATTTAAACCTATTAAAGATTCAGAAATTAAAGATATGGTTGAAAAACATAATAAAATTTTCAGTTTTTAAATGAAATATTTCTCTTCTTCTGATTGTCTAACAATAGAAGGAGGTGAGTATGGCAACAAATGTAGAACGTTGGCAAAGAGAAGCAAGAGAACAAGATATGCATTTTGTGGAGTATCGAGTGGGAGAAACAAACATTTATCTTTTATCTTGTGGTCATGAACAAAGATTGACCCCTAATCAAGTTACAAGCGGAGAATATGAATGTTCTGTATGTAAAATGAAAAAAATTGATTTGGATCTCAATTTTTAATTTAAAAAGATACTATTTAGTATCTTTTTTTTCGAAACCTGGAATGATTATTCTTTTCTTGATATATTTATCATTCATTTTTTGAAAGAGAATACTGAATGTGTAAAAAAAGTGACAAATTGATTTCTAATGCAAAAGAAAAAGGATTAACTTATCTTAATAGAGATGAAGGTCGCTATCATCTATATCGTTTTAACGATTGTGGACATACACAAAAAATCCGCTCCGATAAAGTTGTTTCAGGTCAATTTCAATGTAGAAAGTGTAATGAAGCAGAATATCAAAAAGAAGCTGAAAAACATAATCTAATTCTTGTTGAGTTTAAAAAATCATCTTGCGGAAATCATGTTTATCGATTCAATGAATGTGGACATACGCAAGAAATTAGAACTGACAATCTTAAGTTTGGTAAATTTAGATGTAAAACTTGCAGTGAAGAAAAACATAAAGCTGCAGCAGAACAATATAATCTTAAAATAATTAAACACCTTCAATCTGATAAATACCTTTACGAGCTTCCTTGTGGACACACAAAAGAAATTTCTCGTTCAAAAGTATTAGTTGGTTCTTTCCAATGCCAGATTTGTGACGCTAGTTATCACACTCAACCTTCAAAATTATATCTTGTAAAAATGTATAATAGATTAACTCGTAAATCTTGGATTAAATTAGGGATTGCTAAAAATATAGAGCATAGAATTAAAAATTATGGATTGAGCAGTTTCATTACCACAAAAATTTTATTTGAAAAAGACTTTGAAACTCATTTAGCTGCATTAACGATTGAACAAAACCTTCATTCTAAATATAAAGATAAAAAAGTAGACCCTAAATTCATGAGACAATATATGAAATCTGGTTTTTCTGA
>CEUY01043094.1_pt1 | contig 13735 bp, 16 predicted proteins | sample 361481 | NCBI WGS metagenome assembly CEUY01 (sample SAMEA2622737, study PRJEB7988) | marine metagenome | isolation source: saline water (ENVO:00002010), including
ATTTAGCACTTTGCATTAATTGATTATTTTTGTAATAATCATTAATAATTTTAATTCTATCTTTTGTAGATTGACCACCCGTATTGTTTGATAAAACACCTTTCATAATTTGAGGATCGAGCAATAAACTAAAAACTTGCCAAACATTATCACTTTCTTCAAAAATAATATCTTTACTAAGTTTTGATTTAACATATAAATATTCTTCGGCTAAAATAATATTCAACATATTATCAAGGTGTTTCATAGTGAAAATAGCTTTTTTGGCGTGACGAATTATTTTCGGATCGTGTTCTCGAACCGAAAATGTTTTTAATTTTAACTTATCTTCATCTACAATATTCATAACATTATTATAATTAAAAAATATAATAAAGTCAAGTATTTAATATTTTTAAATATTTTTATAACATTTTGAAGTCTAATTTAATGAATTCTTATTTTTATGACTTCTTTTACCATAAAGTTTAGCACAAAACACCGTCATAATTTCAATGACACTTTCAGTTAAGTCAGTGTTAAAGTCTTTGACTTCTTCATTAAGTATGATGACTTGAATATTATAGAAGTCACACAACTTAAATAATACCTCACTTCCAAAACGTAACAAACGTTCTTTATGATTTAAAATTAAGGTTGATATTTCATTGTTTAATATCATATTGATAAGTTGATTTAGACCTTTCTTTTTAAAATTTAAACCACTTCCTAAGTCTTTTATACTTATTACATTATTTATATTTTTTTTTACAATAATCTAATAATCTATTTTCTTGTGTAATTAAATCTTTTTTTTGATCATGACTTGATACTCTTGAATAACAGACAGTTTTCTTATTGTGGTTTAGTAATCTAAAAATATCAGCTTTCAAATAACGTCTATGATTACCAAAAGTACGAAAACCGACTTTTAATTTACCTAATTTATCCCAACGTCTTAACGTAACTACGGCCACACCTAAAATAGTTGCAGCTTCACCGATTGAAATATAAGATTGAGTTGAATTTTTCATAAAGATACCTTGTTTTTAGTTGACAATTAAAAAGGTATCATAACTAAAAAAGAATAAAATGATCAGATTTAATTAAATATATTGGGTACTGTTAAATACCCCCAATAGAAGAAGAACCATTTTTTTGTGAAATAGAACCTTGTTTTCCAATCGCCATCGAAAAAATGTCAGTGGAAGAAATAGCTGAAATTCTTAAAACACCTGACGCGGTTATTTCAGTAAATGGTTATAGTAATTCTCCTGTTGTTTTTCCAACAGAACTTGGATTGAATAATACAATTAAAAGTTTACATTTTGAACCAATAGTAAAAACAATATCTGGAATGGATAATGTACAAGTTATTCAAGAAAGTTTCAGAGTTGATTTTGCTCCTATAGCCTCTTATGAAAGCTTATCTAATTTAAGAACAATAGGTGGTTATCTTGAAATATTTGGTACTTTGGATGGTTCTTTATCTGGAACGGATTTTTCTTTTTTAAGAAATTTAGAAAGTGTTCAAGGTATATTAGTAAGAGGAATAGCTCCTTTAAATTTATCACAAGTAAATAAAAATTTAACGACTAATTATTTAACAATAGATGCAAACTACTCAATTAATGAGGAAGATTCTTATTGGTTAAGAGATAAAATAGAGAATGGTTCAATAGGAAGTTTACATTTAATGAATCTTGAGAATACTAATTTAAAAATGTTTGAAGGGTTAACTCATTTAGATAGAATGAGTATACATGGATTTGATAATCTCACAAATTTAGAAGGGTTGCAGTCAGCAATAACAGCAGATGAAATAAAAATATGGTATAGTGATGCATTAATAAATTTACAAGGATTAGAAAATTTAACAACAGCGGATCATATTACTATTAGATATAATGATAATTTATCTTCAACAGTAGGACTAGAAGGATTAACTACCGCCAGAATTATAAATTTAGCTAGTAATAATTTAAATGATTTAAGTGGTTTACAAAATTTAATATCAGTTGATGGAATAAGTTTGTCACACAATGATTTACCTAATTTAGATGGATTAGAAAATTTAAGAACTATAAACGAAGAAATTTATATAAAAAGAAATTTTAATTTAAAAAATTTAAATGGACTAAGAAACTTAGAAACATTAGGTACTTTAGATTTAGAAAAAACACCAGTTGAAGATATATCAGGTCTTGCAGGATTAACTAATGTTACTGGTCTTGTTATTTTTCAAGAAAGAGAAGGTGGATTTTTAGTTAAATTACCAAGTAATAGTTATCTATGTAGAAATTCAGGAAAATTAAGAATGTATACATTAGACGGTAATAGCTGGAATCTAAATGAGGTTTGTGAATAATAAAAATTGCTTTTTTTTAAATTAAATATAATATAAAAAGTATTAGTTTTTAAGGAAAAAAAATGAATTTAAAAAAAATATTGTTTAGTATAGTTTTGATAATACCTTTATGTGTAAATGCTAATATAATTCAACGTGGAAAAGTAACAGAAATAGAATTAATTAATAAAAATGTAGATCCAAAAGCAATATTAAAGTGGGCAAAATTTTTAAGAAGTAACTGTTATCCTTATAAAAATTCAGAAGTATTAATAAGAGAAAATGAAATAATAGCTGATATTGAAAGTTATAAATTAAATGTTGAGTGTGAAGGAACTTTTCATGTATTACCTAAAAATAATGCTCTTGGTAATGTATTAAACAATATTTCTTTTAAAAACACTAAATTAAATAAAATAGAAGGTATGTCTAATGTAATAGAAGCCAAAAATATTATATTAGAAAATAATAGTAGCCTACAAAGTGTTGATGATTTTTCAAATATAAGAAAAGTCACTGAAGATTATGTGATAAAAAATGCAAAATTTAAAAATATAGATTTTTTATCAAATTTAATAAAAGTAAGAAAGCTTCATATTGAAAACACTCCTGTTGAAAATTTACAAGGATTAAATAGGTATTTGAATTGTGATGAAATATATTTAAATAAAGTTGATATAGAAAAAGTAAGTGATTCAAATTTAGGTATAATTTTAAGAAGAGGCTGTAGAAAATTAACAATTAATAATACCAAACTAAAAAATTTATCTGGATTAGAACTTGTAAGAAGTTTAGATTTCTTAGATATACAAGATAATGAAATTGAAACAATCACAGGTATAGCGAATTTAGCAAATGTTGATTTTATAAATGCTAAAAATAATAACATAATTAATGTACATGGTTTAAGAAGAATTCAAAAAATAAGATATTTAGATTTAAGTAATAATAAAATACAAAGTGTATCTGGATTAAGAAATTTAGAAGAGGTTGAAGAATATATAAGATTAAACGAAAATGAAATAGATTCATTAGCGAGAATGAATAAACTAAAAAAAGTTGGTACATTAGATTTGAATAATAATAAAATCAACGATATTACAGGCTTGAAATCATTAAAAGAAGTAGATTATTCAATTATATTAGATAGAAATAACTTAAAAACTTTAGAAGGCTTAGAAAATTTAAAAAAAGTTAAGGCAATATATTTAAGATCAAATCCACAATTAAATGATTTATCAGCTTTAAATAATTTAAAAGAAGGAAAGCTTTATATTGATAGCAAAGAATATAAAGTAAAACTTGATTCTGAGAGTTATTTTTGTAAGAACTTTAAAGATAAAGTTTTTTATGGTTATGAAGAAAGTGATTTCGATAATAAAAGTAGTTTTTGTTATGATTAAAAAATAAAAAAACCTGCTCTAAGCAGGTTTTTATTTAATTATTATTATGAAATATAAATGTGGTATTTTCACAAGCATTATTTAATCTTTCATCATTTTTTAAATACCATTTTTCATTATTTTCTTGTTGAAAAAAAGCCCCATCTTTTCGTCTTTTTTGAAGTTTCTTTTTTAGTTTTCTGAATTTTCTTCTCATACAAACTCTCCTTCATAAAGTTTTTCATATTGTTTATTCATTTTTTTAACAACTCCAGCAATCTCTGCCATATAAACTTCATCTTTACACATAGATTTAGCAGGGTTGTCACTTAATTTTGCCACACTTTGTCCATTACACCAAGTCATTTTTAAAACAATTTGTAATGGTTTAATGCCTACATCATTGGTTAGATTAGTGCCAATACCAAATACTACATTTACTCTTTCATTAAAGTATTCAAGAATTTCAAAAGCATAAGGAATATTTAAACCATCACTAAATATAACAGTTTTAGTAGTAGGATCAACATTGAAGTGCTCATAATGTTTTATAACTTTATCCCCCCATTCAAAAGGACAACCAGAATCGTGTCTTGCTCCTTGATAGCTTTCAGTAAGTTCTTTATTAAAACTTACAAAGAAAGGATTCATACCTAATACATCAGAAAGTGCAATTCCAAGTTTATTTTTTCCATATTCTTTTTGCCATAATTCAAATGCATATTTTTGGCTATCTTCAATTCCCACAAAAGCTTGCATAGCCTGTAAATATTCATGAGCCATAGTACCTGCTGGAACAACATTATTTCTAAAAGCAACTAAAACATTACTTGTAGTATGTACATTGTTTGGTAGTTGTTCTTTTAATATTTTAAATACTCTGTCTTGATACTCAACATTTAAAAATCTACGTCTTGTACCCATGTCAACTAAGTTAAAATTACTTTGAAGAGGGTGTTCTTTAATAAAGTTAATTTTTTCTTGAAGAATATCTAAACCTTGATCATAGAATTTTTTAACACCACCATTTTTAGAAGCTTCAACGATAGAATAAACGCCATTAACAATTGATAACACAAAGATCTCAAACATAATATTTTGAAACCAGTCATCTTTTTTAATTTTAATATCAATGTCATTTCCTTTTGTATTAATAGAAATTTTATCTCTATCAAGTCTAAAACCTTGAAGTGCATTAATATAATCTTCTTTAAAAATTCTTTCACCATTAACTTCAAGTTGACCTAAATATTGAAGTTCTTCTTTAAGAAATGTAATGTTACATAAGAAATCAAATTGTTTTTCAATAATTTCTTTATAAGGTGCAAGTGGAATAGAGTTGCGATTTTTAAATTCAAATTTTGTTTTCTTATTTTTGAAATAATGGAAAATGATTTGTTGCATAGTAAATTTATAAAAATCATTATCAAGAAGAGAAGTAACCAGAGGGTTATTCATTAAAAAAAGTTTTGCTTCTGCTTCGCTATTTAAGTTAAAAAAGTTCATGTTGTTTCTCCATTTATTTTCATTAACTATATAATACACTATTAAGTAGATTTTGTCAACTAAATAATAAAAAAAAAATAAATATATATATTTTAATATAAAAAATAAGTTGACATAATCAACTTAAAAATGTATAATAGCGCTATATTAAGTAATTGGAGATTTTTATAATGTTACAATCAAGAAAAGATTTTTTAGACATAATGCCTGATCACTCTGTTGATGTTGTTCTTGTTACAATGATTGAGGGTGAATTAAATTACCTATTAACCAAAAGAAGTTCTGAGAAATCAGATCCTTTTCCTAATGCTTGGGGTTTAGCAGGTGTATATGTTAATACAAAAATTGATGAAAATTATGAATCTTCTGCAATTCGTGCTTTAAAAGACAAGGCGCATTTAACGACTATTCCTAAATTATCACAATTACAATCATTTGGTAATAATACTCGTGATCCTCGTCATTGGACAGGAACATTAGTTTTTCTTGGTTATCTAAATGAATCAGAGATTGAATTTAAAGATGATAGTGTAACTTGGATTCCTATTTCACAGTTAGATAAAATTGATAATTGGGCTTTTGATCATAAAGAAATTATTGAGTTTGCTAATAATGAAATTAAAAAGCAAGCACAATATGATATTTCTGTTATTTCTTTACTTGGTGAAAAATTTACTCAACCTCAAATTCAAGAACTATATGAAATTGTACTTGGTGAGAAACTTGATAAATCTTCTTTTAGAAAACAAATTCGTGAAAGTGAGCTTTTAGAAGAAGTTGAAGGTGAAAAAATGAAGCCTAAAAAGGGCGCACCTGCACAAGTTTATAAACTAAATAGTAATTTTGAAGGTTTCTTTTTTCCAAGAAGTATTGCTAAAAAAAATAAAAAATAATAAAACTATTGATCAATTAAAGGATTCTTAATGAATAATATAATTATTAATGAAATTAATAAAATAATAAAAAAAGCTGAGTCTGAAAAGACTCAGTATTTTAATTTTGAAAGTAAAATTAAATTTCAATTAGAAAATTTAAAAAACCGTAGAAGAAGAATAAGTATTTATGGATATTCAAAAGAACAAGAAGAAAAACATGAAGAAGAAGTTGAAGATTTAGAAAAAAAATTATCAGAAATGGAAGAAGTAATTAATTCAAATAAAGAAGAAGTAATTAATTCAAATAAAGAAGAATTATATAAAAACAACAATATATCAGATAACATTTATATTAAAAATAAAAAGTTATATTTTTTTAATATATCTATATCCGTAAATGAAGATTTATTACTATTAAAAAGTAATGAAAAAATGATAAGTGTTAATTTTAATAAAATATTCTCTTTTGATGTAAATGAAAATAAAATTACTATTTCTTATGAAAAATATGAAAACTCAATATATTTTGAAAATTTTAAAAAATATATAGAAAAAGAAGTCGTTAATATTTATGTGGTTAATGATATTAAAAAATACACTACATTATTTTTAGAAATTATTGAAATTATTATCCTTAATAAAAACATATATTAATTTGGAAAAAAAATGAATAATTATATAAAAAATAAATTAAAAAATAAAATAAAAGATGCTTCTAAAAAGAAAAATGAATATTTCTGGTTTAAATCAACTAAAGTTTCACAATTAGAAAATCAAATAAGTCATTTAATTCATTACGATTCTCCGTTTTTAAGATTTGAATTAGAAGAGGATGTTGAAAAAATAAGAGAAGAAATAAGACTAGAAAAAAGCAAATTTAAAGTAAAAAAAGAATATTTTGATCTAATAACATTAGAAGAAGAAATTTATATAAAAAACAATAAACTTCATTTTTTAAACTTAGAATTATCAATAACCGAAAACTATTTAATAATAAAAAACAAACTAAATTTTAATCATTTATATATTTCATTGAATCAAGGAGTTCTAATAGAAACAGAAGGATTTAATGAAATTTCAATAAAAAATAATGAATTAAAAACAACAATAGACATAAAAAATATAGAAACAGAATATATTGAAGATTCTTCTGTTGAATTAGTTATCAATTATCAAAAGTTTACATTATTATTTATAGAAATGTTTAATATAATTTTATTAAATAAAAATTTTTATTAATATTGTTAAAAAAAAATTTTTATATACAATAAGTAATATTTGAAAGGTAATATTATGGATTTTAATAAAATAAGAAAAGTAAAAGAATTAAAAAGTAACTTTAATATTTTTGATTACTATAAGGCTCAATTAGGTGTATTTAATAGTTATGAATCTACACTAAAACTAAGTGAAACCCAAAAAGAAGAATTAAGTAAAGAATTGTGTATAAAAGAAATATTTAATGTAAAAAAAAGAATGATAGTGTTTTTTTCATTTAAAATTAAATTAAATCAAGAAACACTTATTATTGAAAATATTTTTAATAAAGAAATTTGTTATTTAAATCTTTCAGAAAATATAGAGTTAAAGAAAAATGATAATAATACAATAGAAATAAAAACAGGTAATTTTACAAAAATATTAAATAATATAAAATCCCCGAAAAACAATATATCAGTGAATGGAAATAATAAAAAAACAATTGAAGATGGTGTTAAATTTGAATTAATCCCACATGAAGATTATTTATGTGATATGTTATATCACTTGTTAAATGCTATAATATATTGTTTTGTATTCAAAAAACAACATTATACAATATAGTTATTTTAATGAGATTTTATAAATTTCATTATTAACAAATAAATTAATATCAGAAAAATTACTATAAAGATTCATATTTGTTTTAATATTTTTATCTTCTATTTTTCTAATATTATTATTATCAAAGATATTAAAAAATAAAATCATATTATTATCTTCTGGAATAAAGCAAGCCACGCCTTTATCATTTACTGTAAAATTAATATTGCTTACATCATTCTCTTCTTGATAAATTATTTCATATTTATCAAAATTTTTATTTATTCTAAAAATAATATTAGTATAATTAAAATTATTTTTAAAATTAACAATTAAAATATTATTTTTATATTTAGCGTTTACTATTTTTTTGCCATCTAATTCTTTAATTTTTATTAAAGGCACTGTATTTTTATCATGAATAATGTAGAAAAAAACTTTATTCATTGTATTTTGAAATATACAATTATCAAATATTTGAGAAGAATAAGGCATAATACTAAAAGTTGACTTAATTGTTAATATTGGCTTACCAAAATTTAATAAATTTAATGTCATAAAATTATCTTTATTAAGCGCATATAAAGTATTATTAAAAGAATATATATATTCGGCATTTACTTGATTATATTCTATTTTTTCTTTTGTTTTTAGATTATAGCTTTCTATATTGTGTTGATCATTTATTTTAAAAATTAAAGGTTCATCATTATCATTAAAAATAACATTATTATAATTATATTTTAATTTAATGTATTCATTATCAAAGTTTACTGTTTGATTGCTTAATATAACTTGATTTCTAAAACCTTCAATAACTTTATTAATATTAAATTTGTTTTCAAAAGTTTTAGTAAATACAATATTATTTTGAACATCTAATATTAAGTCATCAACAGAATTAAAGAATTCACCCAATTCTTCTGGTGGTTTTGTTCTTTTTCCTTCTTCAAAAAGTTCCAAGAACCATTTATAATAATTTTTAGGAATAAAAGAAAAGCTTCTTACTGTTTTAGGATAAACAACCTCTTTATTAAAAATAGAAATATTATTTAAAGAACGATATTCTAATGAGTTTTGTTTTTCTCTTTTTTTATACTTATTCCATCTTCCCATAAAAGGGTGTATTCCTAAAAGAATTTTAGTTGATAATAAGCCAAAACTAAACCAATCACTAAGCTCATTAAAATTGTAATTTTTAACTTTAAAATCTTTCGCAAACTCTTGTAAAGCAGTAGCAGGATAATTTTCTGTTTTATAACTATCTACATCAATAAAATAAGCATTTAATTGTTTATCTATAAGTATATTACTATCGTTAATATCAACAACTAAACAATTATCAGAGTGTATATCTTTTAAAGTATTTTTTATATTGGTAATAATAGTAATTAAATCTTTATGAGAAATATTATTATTATTTTGATAATCAGTAGTTATTACTCGTGATAAAGGAACAGTATTATATATTGCTTTCATTGTATAACCAATAAGCTCTTTTTTTTCATTATAAATAAGTTCTTCTGGTTTTATAACTTTATCTGATTTTATTTTATTTAATTCTTTAAATTTTCCTAAAGGAATCATTTTGTCTTTTTCATGATAGATCTTAAAAGCAATATCATTTAAAAGGTAAACAGAGCCTTCACCACCAGATATTGCATTCTTAATATCAAGAGTATATTTTTTATTTTTAACATACACATTCATAATTATTACTCCTTAAAGAAAGAAAAACCAGCAATACCAATATCATCAGCATGATTAATACCTTCTTTATTTATTTTTTTAACCCAATTTTTATATCTTCTTTGTATAAATTCACCTTTTAAATTTTTAAAATCCAAAAATTCAAAAAATATTTTTTTAGAAGTAATAGTATCAGAACTACAACTTAATAATCCATCTGTTGATAAAAAGAAGTAATCTAATTCATTTATATTTAAAGAGTTATAATAGATATAATCTTTTGTTTCAAAAACTTCATTATTTTCAGAAGATATATTCTCTATTTTTAAAGAAAGATTGTTTTTATAGTAAAAATCTAATCTTGATACATTATTAAAATAATTTCCATAAAAAACTTTTTCATCTTTGAATGAGAAATTTTGAGTAAAGACTTTTTTATTTTTTTTATAATTAACAATTCCATCACCTATTACAAAATAATGTAATTCTTCTTTATAAATAAAAGCAAACAATAAAGTACAATCTAAAGATTTTTCATTTAATGATATAGCCTTATTAAATAAAAAGGTTTGTTGAAATACTTCTTTAACATATTCTTTATTAGAAATTAAAGATAAAAAATGTTCTTGAATAAATCTTTTTGCATTAAAAGAAAGTAATCTTGCTCCAATATCTGAAAAATCACTACTAGAACAACCATCTGATACAATTATCATAGGTATTTTTTCATTATCTACAATAACATAGTCTTCACATACTTTATGTTCTTTTCCAATAGAAAATATATAATCTGAAAAAATCATGTTGCACCTCCATATTAAAAACTTGGAAGTGCATTAGAAACAGAACCAGTACCTAATGATTGGCTTTGTAAACTGATTGATTTTGAAATGAAGTTAGCTAATTTTGAAAGCGTATCAGTGTTTGCATTTTCAATAGAAATAAATTCATCAAAACCTACTGTATTTTTAAAATCTTCAAGATAATTTTTAAACATAGGTTCGTTAACATTTACCCCAATTAAAAATGTTTGTAAAGATTCTAATGATTCAGTATATTTTAATTTTTTAAATCTTTCAGCAACGTCTGATAAAGAGTGTTGGCTACGATTATCATCACCGTCAGTAATAATATATAAAACACCATTTGTTTCAAATTCTTGATCTGTTAATGTTTTTCCGTATTGTTCTGTTGCTTCAATAGAATCAATACAAGCATCGTAAAGCGCGGTCATACCAGAAGGATTTCTAATTTGTGTATAGTCACCTACATTAATCAATGATAATGTTTTAAATCCATGTTCTTCAAAAATTTGACTATTAAAACTTGTTAATCTAATCATAAGATTTTCCGCACGATTTGATTTTTTGCAAGTTTCAATAATTGTTTTAATACATTCTCTTAATTCAGTATTGTAATATGAAACACTACTGCTCATATCAATAGCTAATGTTACAAGAGTGTATTCGCTTGAAGTTAAGTTATCTACATCAACTCCTGAGAATTGAAAGTCACTTTGAGTTATCATAGTTGTCATGTCGTTCATAATTTGTCTCCTAATTTTTAAATTTATTTTTTTATAATTGGTTGTGGTCAATTATAAATTTTATAAAACTGGTTGTGGGCAGTTTTATAGGGTAGTAAACAGTTGTGGATGTTTACTACCTTTATTACTTATTACTTAATAACAAACTCGTTATTAACAGATACGATATCAGTGCTTTTAACACAACGCATACCACGTTTAGTTAATCTTTCAATAAAGTCTTTTGCTGCGTCTTCAAAACCAGTTACAGGTGAGCAAGTATCTTCAAGAAGTACTAATTTTTTAATATTTTCTTCCCCAAAGTTATCTGCTAATTGAGTAACTGTTCTATTAACACAATGACTTAGAGCCTGACCAGTTAGTAAAATAAGGTCTGCTTTTTGAAATCTTTCAATAAGTCTGTTATTAAGTGTTGTTGTAGGATCTTGTGAATCAACTACTTCTGCAAAGAAAGCACCATAATGTTCTGTATAAGGGTTATGACCTTTGGTTACAGGAGCAAAACGTGTTCTGCGTAAAGTTTCCCATTCTAAAAGACTTTCAAGAATAGGCTCTACAATTGCATAGCCTTGTGTACCTACTAAGCAATGATACGGCCAAATACATAGAGGGAATAAACCTTGTTCTTCAAGTTTTTCAGTATACTCGATCATTCTTTGAGTAATAGAAACATCAACTGGTTTCCATTTTCCTGATTTAATATCATCAGAACTGATAATGGTGAAAGGTTCTGGTTGTAGTCCAGAATCATTAACCCAAAACATAGGGTGTGCAACATCATATTGCTGGTGAGTATCAAGAGTTACAGTAATACCGTCAATAGATTTTGAATGTTTTTTGATAAACTGTCCAAGCCTTAAAGAATCATCCCAAGAACCAGTTACAGGTAAGCCCGGCTCGAAAGGAACAAGTGAATTACCACTCATATTTTTTCTTACTTCTTCTGGAATATCCATAAAATCATTTTGTGGGTCGATAATTAAAAGTTGTGTATTCATGTTATGTCTCCTATTTAGTAGATAAAATCAACTTTATCTTTTAATTGTATTATAGTGGATTTTATCAACTTAGTCAAGTACTATTTTAAAAAAAATAAAAAAAAACTTGACCTACTATTTAATTTGTTGTTAGAATAAGCTAACGGGAAGGTAAAATGGTTATAAGTTTAGAAAGAAAAAAGAGAATAAAAAAATTAAAAAACAAGTTGAACTATCTTGAAGATTGTTTAGATTTTTTTAATAGTATAGATAAAAGCAACTTAAATATAAATAATATAAAAAAGATAAATAAAATAATTCCAGAGCTATCCACTTCAAAACGAGAATTCTCTCTTCAATTAAGAAATAAATTAAAAGAAAATAATATTTATATAACTTATCAAGAATGCAAAACTATTTATGATTATTTACAAATAGGTCATAAAAAAATATATTTAAAAGGATATTTAGCTTACTATAAATTAATCAATAACCATTGAAAAAAATACAAAAAACACTATAATGTTAAAAAAAGTAGGAATAATAATATGACACTGGAAGAAGTTACCGCTATACGAGATTTATTAGTAGAAAATAATTTTAAAGAATTAAAACCAGCAGAAGATATGGAATTAATTTCTGAAAACTATCTTACAACAAAAGAAATAGCTAGAAAATTAAATGTAAAACTAGATACAAAAACAACAAATGAAGCATTAACAGCATTCGGTTACAAACAATATCTTGAAGGTACTTCAGTTCCTACTAATCCTGAAAATAGTGCATTTATGATAAAAGCAATTGAAAACGAAGATACAGGTGAAAAAGACTATTATATTCAAAATGTATGGGAGAATTCAATTGTAGAAGAATTAAATGAATGCATGGAACAAAACGAAGAATTTAAAAAACAAAAAGAAGAAGTAATAAAAAGAAATAAAAAAATAAAAAATGAAAAACTTAGATTTTTTTCAAGAGATAGTAGTTTTGTTGCCTTATCAATAAAGAAAACTGGTTTTAGTTTAAAGAAAGATTTTATAATATCATTGGGTTTTGCTATTGTAACAAATAATAAAATAATAAAAACAGGTGAAATATTAATAGATGATGATATTGATATTGAAAAAGAAGAAAGATATTTAAAAGTTGATGAAATATATGAAAAGTCACCTTTTAATTTTTTAAAAATAAAATTACCTACAATGGATGATTGTACATATAAAGAAAAATTTATAAAAAGAAGAGATGCTTTAAAGTTAATATATAAATTAATAAAAAACAAAGATGTAATTTGGCATAATGCAGATATGAATGCACCATTTTTACAAAAATTATTTGAAAAAGAAGGTGATATACCAAGCCGCCACTGTTATTATGAAATTATTAATGAAGAGGGTTGTATAAGAGAAGCTTTTGAATGGTTAGAGCCAAAAGAAAGTGATAAACTTTTTGACTTAGCAAATAGACACGGTATCCAAAGAAGAGAAAAAGGTGCATTAGCAGATGCTTTATTAATAGCAAATATATCTCTTTATTTAAGAGCACAAATAAAAGGGTTTAAAAACAAAAAACAAACAATCACTTAATGTCAACAACCTCGCCTTGAAAGACGAGGCTTGTAAAAGCCTTAA
>CEUY01176075.1_pt1 | contig 13734 bp, 13 predicted proteins | sample 361481 | NCBI WGS metagenome assembly CEUY01 (sample SAMEA2622737, study PRJEB7988) | marine metagenome | isolation source: saline water (ENVO:00002010), including
GGAGCACCTTCACATGCTCTACCAATCATAACACCTTGGCATTTTGATGCTTCAAGTGCTTTAACTGCATCTTCAACTGAGTTAATGTCACCATTTACTAACATTGGTAGGTTTGTTGCTTCTTTAATTTTACCAACAAAGTCCCAATCTGCAGAACCTGTGTACATTTGAGCACGCGTACGGCCGTGTACAGCTAGCATTTGAATACCTTTGTCTTCTGCAATTTTAGCAATGTTTGCACCGTTTTTAATTTCTTCACTCCAACCTGTTCTAAATTTTAAAGTAACAGGGATATCAACAGCGTTTACAACTTTTTCTAAAATTTCAGCTACTAGTTCTTCATCTTTCATTAAAGCAGAGCCTGAATATGTGTTAACAACCTTTTTAACAGGGCAACCCATGTTAATATCAATAATATCAGCGCCAGAATCTTGAATAATTTTAGCACTTTCAGCCATGTTAGTTGGGTTAGCACCAACAATTTGTACTGATACAATGCCTTGCTCTGGGTGGAATTCAGCTTTTTGCTGGGCTGTTAGGTTATCACGAATTAAAGCTTCGCATGCCACCATTTCAGATACAACAAGGCCGGCACCCATTTCTTTACAAATAAGTCTGAATGGTAAATCTGAAATACCTGATAGTGGTGCAAGTACTACGTTATTATCTAATGTGTGTTTTCCTACTGAAATTGGCTTTAATTTCATAAATATCCTCTTAATTTATAATGATATAAGTTTTCTGTTGATTATCGTGTATTATAGTGATATAACACTAAGAGACGAAAAAATCAAGTATTTTTTGCCTAAAAATTAATCAAAACACAGAATGAATATTATAAATGAAGAAGTTTCTAATAGCATTATTTTTGCTATCTAGTTCAGATCTTTACGCATTAGAGCTAGACGAATTTACAAAAGAACACCACAAAAAGCAACAGCAACTGTTTGCTAGTTTAGATTATTGTTCTAATATTGGTTCACAAGAAATCTTTAACTTAGGTACTCAAACACTTGATAAAATTAAACTAAATTTAGAAACTACTAAAAAAACTTTTAATCAGTTTAAAGAACAAAAAGCAAACTGCTTTAGTAACGCAAAAGACTTTTTAGATACAATTATTGCAGAAAACCTAATTGCAATGCAGCAAGTTGATAATTCGGTAGCTGTAGAATTACAAAACAGAGTAGACTTAACACTTTCAGAATCTCTTGCTTTAAGAAAACAAATTAACACAACACTTATTGAATCTATTTTAACAGATGTAGACAATAGCCTTAAAGAAGCTAAACAAAGAGATTTAATTAATACATTTATTACTGAAAGTAAAAAAACAAAAGAGCTAATTTCACAAGAGTTAAATGTTATTTATGACTCTATGGAATCGCAACTTAACTTAGACCAACATAACTTAGATATGTCAGTTGAAAAAAATATTCATAAAATTGCTAACGTAACTGTGCGTTCTACATTTTTAAGCCTTAGTCGTGCTTTAATGTTATTTGAAAATATTGATGAAGAGCCAAGAGGCTACAATGTTGCTAAAATTAAGACACACTTAGATACAGCGCATAATAAGCTATTAGAGCTAAGAGCATATTCAAGAGACTTAGATAAGCTAGACTCTAAAAAAGAAATTAACCAAATTATTACTCAGCTTTCAATTATTACAGTTGATGTTGAAATGACAGTTAAAGATATTCAAGATGATGTATTTTCTGAAGACTTTTTAGACTGGGCAGGGCAAATTTACCAGCAAACATCAAACCAAGTAACAAAACTACAACAAGTACTTGATACAATTTACTTGCTTGAAACAGTAAAAGAACCTCTACCTGTTGATATTACAATGAAAGAAGAGTTTTTAGAATTTGATGAAGTTGCAGATATTAAACCAATTAAAGATGTTAAGCCAATTTAATATTAGTTATTGTAAAAATAAAAAGAAGATCCCTAGTTGGGATCTTTTTTAGTATGAATTAGTATCTTGTACTTGATTATCTGGGCCTTTTGGTGCAATTCTTTGACCGCAAGCTGTTGTAAGCATTAAAGCTGCAACTAAGATTAAAAATTTGTTCATTTTATATTATCTTTCTGTTATAATAATTCTCATCAATTCCAATATTATAAAAAAAATTATTAAAAAGAGCAAGTATAATGAGATTTTTATCACTAATTGTAGGTTTATTATTAACACTTAATGCACATGCCGGGCATGACTTTATCGTATATCCAGAGCCATTAAAAGCACCTGCATCATTATTTGAAGATAAGTATAATAACCTACAAACTTTAGGTCATTACCAAAATAAAGTGGTAGTACTAAACTTTTGGGCTACTTGGTGTAAGCCTTGTTTGGTAGAAATGCCATCATTAAACAAGCTTGCAAAAATGGATAAAAACCTTGCTATTCTGCCTATTGTAGGTGCACAAGATAATGTGTCAAAGGTTAGGTCTTTTTATAGAAGATATAAGCTTTATGAGCTTGGTTATTTTGTGGACAACCAAAGCTTTACAGCACAGAGTTTTCAAGTTGTAGATGTTCCGACTAGCTTTGTGTTTAATAAGAATGGTAAACTGGTAGCATACGCTAGTGGTGCAATTGACTGGATGAGCCCAGATAATAAGGCTTTTCTACAAGGTTTACTTGACCAATAATATAAAGAATAGGCACAAAACAAATGAAAATATATCTAGATAAAAAGTCGTTTTATAATTTAGAAAACCTAAAACATCGCCATAAATGTCTAGAAAATATTGAAATCAAAGATTTTGAAACAGCCTTAGTAAATTTAGTCTCAACTGACTTAGAAAATATTTACTGTCAACAAACACAAAAAGAAACACTCAATTTTTATTTACGCTCTCCTCAGCAAATCAGCTATCTAGCAAAACAAATTTCAGAAGATTTTAATAACCATGGTGCTACACTGCGCCTTAGTTTAAGTGAGTTAATGATGAACTCGCTTGAGCATGGTAATTTACGTATTGATAGTTTAACTAAAAACCAAATGATGCTAGATGGTAGTTATTACGACTTATTAGAGAATTTAATTGATTCTAACAAGTTTAAACACATTGAAGTTGAATATAAGCTAGATGCACCAAAACGCATTGTAATTAAAGATAAAGGCGATGGATTTGACTTTGAGGAGTACTTAGCACGCATGAATATGGCAGAAAATGATGAGTACTCTGGTAGAGGCTTACAAATAGCAAAAGAAGAGCTACCAAAAAACCAAGCTAAGTTTGCTTACTTAGATGAAGGTAAAACTCTAGTAATTGATTTTGCATAAATAAAAACCTAGCTAAAATGCTAGGTTTTTATTTTTTATTCTCTTACTCTTGGGTATCCAATATAAACAAGTCTATCAGATCCTGCTGTGGATGAGTTAATATATTTAATTTTACCATCTCTTTGTCCATCGCCACCGTCAATACTTTCATCTAACATATTAAATAAGTTTGCAATAGCTGCTTCACCATCGGTATCTGGTGCGGCATTCAGTACAATTGATATAGCACAGTCTGAATCACCAACTACACAGTACTGTGGGCTTGCATTGCCGGCCCAATTTGAGCTTTTTAATAAGTACATGCATTTATAAACACTTGAGTGTATGCTATTAGTAACAGAGTTTTTTATGCATTGGCCACCATAAGTACTGCCTTCAAAGTATGGTCCATTCCAAGTACTTAAGCTTAATCTATTAGTAGTTAAGTCAGATGCCCATAAAAGGCCAGAAGATGTCGCTGGTAGAGCAGAGTAATTATCTAAGTAATACTGTTCAGTTGCTTTAAATACTTCTTCAAAGTTATATCTATATTGTTCTATTTTAGCGCTTTGTATAGCTGAATATAGCGCCGCACCAGAGATAACAGATAGAGCACCAAAAATAGCTAATGCGATACGAGCATCAAGGCCAAACATAGCAGCTTTATTAAATTTCATATTTATATGTTCTTTCTTTTAAGGTTGTTTAAGCATTAATGGGCCTTTGATGAAAACACTATTGTCAGATGTGTCAATAGTTCTAACTTTACCTTCAGTAGCGCTAACGCTGCCATCAATCATTGTATCAATATTAATTAAGTGTTGTGGCTCTAATCCATTCATTTGAATCCAGTAATAGCAAGGTGCTACCGTACAGCCTGTATTAACAGCTCCACCAAGATTGTTTGCCATTTTTCTAATTAAAATATTACCATAAGTAGGGTGGTCTAAATAATATGTTGTTAATGTGCCTTTAATGCTAATATAAGGGCCATTCCAGCCTTTTATACTATTGTCTACTAATAAATCCCCATAGTTAAGAGAAGAACCGCTGTTTTCTGTTAAATCAGCGCCTGTATCAAGCATGTATTGTTCAATTGCTTTTTCTAGTTCGTATAGTTCTGTTACAAGGCCTGTAGTTTGTGCTTGTTGAATTGCAGAATATAGAGCAGCACCTGAGATAACAGAAAGAGCACCAAAAATAGCTAATGCGATACGAGCATCAAGTCCGAACATGGCAGCTTTATTAAATTTCATATTTCATACTCCTTAAATACTAGTTAGCAGGACGGTGTTTCCAGTAAAGGTGATGGTCTGATGATACATCATCTACTCTAACATTACCTGTTTTAAAATCTACAGAACCATCAATATATTCATCAATAGCTTTTGCTAACTCTACAGGTACTTGTGACATACCAATCCAAAGAAAACATGGGTTTGATGAATCACATGCTTGTGATGATGCAGTATTTGAAGATCCTTCACCCCATTCTGTATCTTTAACTCTTGCAATAAATGAGTATGAACTATCATATAATGGATTATGTGTTAAGTGAGTAAGTGTAGCATGTGGCTTTTCAGACAAGTACGGACCAGCCCAACCAGTTGTAGAATCTTCAACTAGTTTTTTGAATTCAACATAAACACCATAGCTATAGCTAGGGTCTAAAGCAATTTCAGAGCCGGTATCAAGAACGTAAGAATCATATGCTTTACTTTTTTCATTTAAAGATGTTACTGCTTGAATTACTTTGCTTTGTTGAATAGCAGAGTATAAAGCAGCGCCAGAAATAACAGAAAGAGCGCCAAAAATTGCTAATGCAATTCTGGCATCAAGTCCGAACATCGCTGCGCGTTTTAATATATTTGACTTCTCGTTTGGTCTTATAATTAAAAAATTAAAAATTACTAATCTCTTCATCTTTTTTTACCTGCATATTAATCGTTAGGGTTTGCTATTGGTGCATATTTTAAAAAGTATCGGTGTGAGCTTGCATTAGGAGTCCATGCACGGAAATTTCCTGTTTGTAGACCATCACCACCATCAACATAGTCATCTATTTTGCTTGCAAGGTTATTTGAGTCTTCAAGGAAGATGTAAAGGTGACAGCTATCTCCAGATTGGCAGTAGCCAGCAGGAGACCAAGATGTAGTTCCTCCCCAAACTTTATCATCAGTTAAAGTAATAGCTGTTAAGAATCCGCTAGGGTATTTAAGGCTATAATCTGTAGTATATTCTCTATTTATATATGGTCCTTGCCAATTATTAACTGAGGGGTCAGTAATAAGGTCACGAATTTTTAATCTGTAAAAATCAATGTCGCTATTATCAGAGCTATCTGTTTGAGCTAGAGAAGTTCCTGTATCTAGATAATATGCTTCCCATGCTTTTCCTATTTCATTCATGTCTGTTATGATTGAAATTACTTTGCTTTGTTGAATAGCAGAATATAAAGCAGCGCCAGAGATAACAGAAAGAGCGCCAAAAATTGCTAATGCAATTCTGGCGTCTAAACCGAACATCGCTGCGCGAGTTGTCTTGAAGCTACCGCGCGTTTCTTTTGAATCCGCGCTATGCCTTCTCGCTAAAAATAATCTCCCAGATTGTTTTTTTAACGCTCGTAAGAGTCCGAACATCGCTGCTTTTTTCATATTAATCGCTTTCTTTAAATACGATTTTTTTACCTTCAGCGCCAATAAATAATTTACCGTTACGAAGTTTTTCTAAATCTTGGCCGAACATTTCCCATCTCCAACCTGTTCTTAGTTTTGATTCGTACTTATCAGATGCTAAGAAGTATGTTAGATCTGTTGAGTCTGTTACTAGCTTTAAGCTAATGTCATGTTCTTTTGCTTTAATCTGTAAAAAGAAGTTAGCTAATGCCTTAATGTGTGTATCAACAACTGGTAGGTTAGGTTCTTTTTCAATTTTAATAAGTTCAGATTTTTTAAGAGCCATAGTTTCGTTAATAATATTAACAATAGCTTGGCCATATTTGCTTGAAATCTTTTTGCTTACACCACGTACTAACTCTAAATCTTCTAATGTAGTAGGTTTTAGCCTTGCACAATAGCTTAAGAACTCATCACGTAAAATAGCATTACGGAATTTGTTAGATTTTTGCGCTTCTAACTCTCTAAGTTTAGCTAGGTTTTTTAGCACGGTTATTGTTAATGGTGCTTTGTCTTTTAGCTTAATGCTTTTGTAGATGTTTTCAATATCTGTTGCTAGGTTTGCGTTTTCTTCTAGCTTAGACATTTCGTCCTTAATTAAATCTAAACGGTTTTTCTTATCAATACGTTTAATTAGTTTGTAGTAAATTTCTTTAAGGTAGATTACATCTGCCATTGCATAGTCTAACTGCTCTGCTGAAAGAGGGCGGTTTTGCCAGTTAGCAATTTGTTGAGATTTATCTAAATCTACATTTAGCATAACTTTTACTAGGTTACCATAACCAATTTGATCACCTAAGCCTAAAGCTAGTGCTGCAATTTGAGTGTCAAAAATATTCTTTATAGCTTCTTGTTGGTTAAGACGGAAGAAAATCTCTAAGTCTTGTTTACCAGCGTGGAATACTTTTGTAATTTCTGGGTTTTTAATAAACTCAATAAAGGCAGTTAAATCTAAGTTATTAACTAAAGGATCAATAGCAACTAAAGTATCTTCAGTTGCTATTTGAATTAAGCAAAGCGTAGCATAGTATGTTTTTTCGCGGTGGAACTCTGTATCAATAAATAAGATTTTTTCATCTTTAATTGACTCTAAGTAAGTTCTTAACTGCTTTTGCTTTGTAATAATATAATATTTGTTTTTTTCTTCTGCCATTGTTTAATCTCTAGTTTGTAAATTCTTAGCTATCTTTTGATTATAGTAGAATACACGAGTAAATGTATCAATCAGATCATCACAGATGCTATAGTGTTTTAATTTTTCAAAATCTTTTTTCTCTAACTCTAATTTAGCATTATTTACCTTGTTTGTTAAGCGTTTTAAGTAAGATTTTTTATTCTTCACTTCATCTACAATAACACTATTAGGGTCGTTAATAGAAATTAATACAAGTGTGTATGTTTGTTTAATTGTATTAAATGCCTTAGTAAGTGTTTCTTGTAGGTCGCCTGTAATATCAATATTATCTGATACACATTTTTTACCAATATCTACAATGTCACGTTCTAATAGGTCACCAATTGACTCTAAGTCTGTAACAATCATGTTTAGATTAACAAGTTCTTCTGATTGCTCTGAAGTAAGCTCTTGTTTACTTAATTTAATTAGGTAAGAGCTAATTTCAGTGTATAAAAAGTCAATGAATTCATCTTGCTTGTTAATTGAATTAAGCATTTTATTGTCTTTATTTTCAATAGCAGGCATTACTTGTTCTAGCATTTTTTCAACGTATACACCCATTCTGTAAATTTCGCGGCGTGCTGCTGAAAGTGCTAAACCTGGTGAGCTAAGTAAGTCTTCATCAATATACTTTGTACGCATGTGAGTATCTTGCTTACGGTCAGGAATAACTTTGTTTAAGAATGCTGCAATTTGTGTTGTAAATGGTAAGAATAGCATTGCAATAAATATGTTGAATGCTAAGTGGGCATTGGCAATGTCACGTGTAATAGTTAAAGCAGAGTCTGCGCCAGCTTCAACCGGGTACATATAACGTAAGAATGCTTCAAACTCTGGTAAGAATGGTAGAATAACCATAGCACCAACTAGTTTAAATAAAATATGTGCTGCTGCAGTTCTTTGAGCTGCTTTGTTTTTACCAATACATGCAAGTGCTGCAGTAATACAAGTACCAATGTTAGCACCAAGCATAAGGCCAATACCTGAGCTTAAGTCAATTAATCCTTGCGATGCTAATGCAACAATAATAGCAAGTGTAGCTGCGCTTGACTGAACAGCAGCTGTAAATAACGCACCAAACCAAATAGCATAAAGTGGGTTGTGCATCTGTGTCATCATATCAATAAATGGGCTGTATTCACGTAGTGGCGCCATAGATGTAGACATAAGGTCAATACCATAAAATAGTAAACCGATACCTAATAAAGTTCTGCCAAGGTTTTGGTATTTTTCATCTTTTGCAAGTGCTTTAATAAAGAAACCAAGAGCAAGCGGAATAAGCGCATATTTAGTAACTTTAAATGCAATAAGCTGTACTGTTAGAGTTGTACCAATATCAGCACCTAAAATAACCCCTAAAGCCTGTTTAAGAGTTAACATTTCAGCAGAAACAAAACCAACTAGTAAAACCGTAGTTGCAGAGCTAGATTGAACCATTGCCGTTAAAACTGTACCTGTACCTAAGCTTAAGAAACGGTTTTTAGTTAAGTTAGTCATAATTTTCTTTAACTTATAACCGCTAATTAGTTTTAGGGCGTTACCCATTTTGTCTAGTCCGTATAAGAACATAGCTAGACCACCTAATAGGCCAGATATTAATGGCATTAATTCAATACTTTGAGTCTCCATGTTTGATCCTTCTGATTTTTTTATTATTAGTAAAAGCTTGAGATTTTTGTCTCTCTTGTAAAGTTACCAGTTTCCCAGTTTAGTGCATCGTCGATATTTTCAAAGTTAAATGTAAAGCCAAATTGCTTTAGTCTTTGAGGGTATACTGCACTATTTTGTAAAATTTGATCGTGTTTAACGTTACCTGTGGCAAGGTTAAATACAAATTTTGGTAATCTAAATAGTAGTGGACGTTTTGTTTTTTGAGCTAACAGTAAATGTAAGTCGTTAGCTTTAATGCTCATTGATGAACAAACATTAATAGTACCAAACATTTTAGGATCTAGCAGCATTTTGTTTGTTGCATAAATTGCATCGTCTAAGCTAATCCAGTTTAGTTGCTTTTCATCTAGCATTTGTCTGCAAAAACCAAATTTTTGTTTGTTAATTGCACGGCGTAAAATACCTGTTTTAGCAGTTAAAACGTTACCCATTCTTGCGTTAATAACACGAGTGCCGGCAGTTCTTAGTTGCTCTAGTTCTTTTTCTAGTTTTAAGAAGAATAGAGAAATTTTGCTTTCAGCATCAACTTGGTTAGTTTCATCAACTGTACTAATTGCTTCTTTGTAAACACAAGTGCTAGACATCATAACAAATGTGCTAGGGAACTTATTATTGTTTTTAAATGCTTGGATAAGGAAGCGTAGTTCGCTTAACTTAGTTTCTAGTAGTGCATCAAAGTTTTCATCGGTAATTTTGTCTTTTTCGTTAATTGGGAAAAAGATTACACTGTCAATATCTTTTAATTTGTTTAAACCAACATGGCCGTTACTTGTATTAAGCTGAATTTCACGTGCTGTAGGGTATGGTTTACGCTTAACAAATGAAAATACTGTGTGGTTGCCAGATGTAAAGAATGGTTTAAATTGCTGAGCAACTGTGCTTTCGCTGCCTAAAATAGCAATGTTTTGACGAGGCATAGCGGCAAATCTAGCGTGCTCTCTTAAGTCATTTTCAATTCTTTTACCTCTAAAGTGGAATTCTTTTTCTAGCTTGTTTTCAATCATACTGTCAATGATGAATCTTGGTAAAAATGAAGTAAACCAGTTTACTGAAATTGTTTCGTTAATTACAGTTTTATCATCTAGCTTGTCAAAGTTTTTAATAGTTTGAATACTTTGTTGTGATGAACGGATAGTTTCTGAAATAATAGAACGTTTAGCAGGGTTATTAATTGTTTTTTCTACTTGTAGGCCGTAATTTGTTTTTACGTATTGTAGTGTTTCATTTTCGTTATGTTCTTGACGCAGTAATTTTGTTGTCATCCAAGGTGGAGACAAACGCTCATTAGCACCGAAGTTTTGGTGCCATGTATATACATCTTCTGCTCTTGCATCAATTTTTGAAACAAATTTAACCATAAATTTTTTATCCTTATAGGGCTAAGATAAATAGTCCTAGCTCGTTATTTTTATAAGCATTTTATTGCACTAAGCACCTGATAATTAAGATACTATTGGTTGCTTGGTGTTTTTGCGCTTTTATGTTTTTTGATTGTGTAAATTACTTACTAATAAAATGGTAACCCGTAAATTTACTTGAAGTCAAGGGCTTGCGTGACTTTTGTGTATGTAGATGTGACAAAAAAAACACATAAAAATAGCCCTGGAAAATACCAAGGCTATTTAAAATAGTAATATAAGAATAAATGATTATTGAATCTTAGGTGCAGGAATGTTAATTCCTTTATTAATTGTTATTAAATTGTCTTTAGATCTAACATTAATATAATAAATACCATCTTTAGATTTACCAATGCCATAAGCTTTTAAAAATGGCTCTAATGGTGATTTGTTATTTAATGGAACATAAGCCATATCTGCGTTTACTTCTAAGAACTTATCTTTATTAATATTAGCAAAACCTTTAAGTTCTGTTTTAAAGCTGTTGGCTCTAATTCTAAAGTCTGCAATTTTAAAGCTTGTATCATTTTTAATAATGTCATCAACATTTTCTTTAATTAGTTTGCTTGAGCTAAGCGATTTACTTGCTTTGTCTGCAAGGTTTTCTGATACATTGCTAAAGCCAGCCACTAATTGTGAAAATCCAATATTAAAGATAGGTGTTTTGCCTACTGGGCTAAAAATACTAAAGTTGTTTAAAATATAACCCATAGCATAGGCATTATTTTCTTTAGACTTTTCAAAATCAACAGTTAAATTACCTAGTGTTGCTAAAACAGAAAACGGAGAGTTTGCAGTTGCGTTTTCAATATCTGCTTTAATAAGTCTAATAGTTGTTTTATTATCTTTAATGTTTAGGCCTAGTTCATCAATATTTAACAGAATATCTGTAGAGATGTCATTGTCTAGGTTTCTAAGTGTTAAATCAATTTCTACTTGAGCTTGCTTAACGCTAATATGTGGGTTAAGAATGTTTTTAGTTTCAAATGATATTTTATTATCTTTTAAAGCATCAACTTCAATACCTTCTTTTGAAAGTTTAGAATCACTTTTAAGTTTTGCCTTAATATCGCTTAAGTCAACACATAAAAATGGGAAACATGATACATCTAGCTTATATGTAATATAGCTAACATTGTCTTGCTTTTCTAAGTTGTTAATTGTTTGTTGAACACTTAGTTCAATTTTATTTTTTCCATAAAACCATATAGCTGTGTAAGTGGCAGCCAGTAATAGTAAAATTGAAGATGCTATAATTAAAGCTTTTTTCATTTTTAATAATGTCCCATTTTAATTGTTAAGCTTTGACATACGTCTCAGACTCTTTTATAGTTTTGTTATGCTAGGTTAAATTTAAAACACCTGGCATTTTTTGTAGAGATAGTTTAAACGCTATCTCTTTTTTTATTATAACAAATAAAGAGGAAAAAACAATGAAAAGGTTTCAAAGACCTGTAAATGAATATACAGGTGCAGAAGAACTACTATATAGAGATAAGTATCAGCAAGATTCTAACTCGGTTCCTAAAATTGCTATTTCAAGTTCTAAAATGGATGGTGATTTTAACTACCTTATGGATGCTGTTAATACTTTAGATGAAGATATTAAGTCTGTTGTTTATTCTGGAATTGCTAATGAAACAATTTTAGAAGAACATATTTCAGCATCTTCAGTTTCTTACAGTAAATTAGCGAATGATGCAGTTTCATCTCGTGCTATTGCAGCAGGTGCTGTAACAAATGCTAAATTAGCAGATTTAGCCGTAACTACACCAAAGCTAGCAAATAATAGTGTAACAAAAGATAAAATTTCATACGCTTCAGTTGGTACAGATGAACTTATTGATGGTGCAATTACAAAAGATAAATTAGCAGCAGATGCAATATCAGACAGTGTACCAGTAGGTACTATCGCGCAATTTAGTGCAGAAGTTTTACCTACAGGTTGGATTTTATGTTCTGGTGCTACGGTTTCTAAAAATACATATCCGCAACTTGTTAAGTTTTTAACAGGTACAGATACAACATTAGAAGCAGTAATTCCTACAATAGCAGAAGTTGATGGAGTTAAATACGCAATTAAGGCGTTTTCAGACGTTGCTGAGTTAGCAACATTAGATATTGCAGGTTTAACGCAAGATGTTGCCGATAGCGCTGCATTAATTGCAAATAAGGCTGATAAATTTGCAGAATCAATTGCAACAGCAGAAATATCATCAACAGGTGGTATTATATATTCTGAAAATATTAAATCAGTATCTAAAATAGCTACAGGTAAATATAGAATTTATTTAGATGATTCTTTAAAGGGTAAAAGTTTTGATGTTTTATCAAACTCTAGAGGTTTTGGTCCTTCAAGACCAATGGCTATAAATTATGCCAATGCTACTTTTGAAGTTTGGACAATTAGTACATCAAATAGATCTTATGAAGATTCTAGTTTTGTAGCAAAAGTATTCCCAAGAAAAGGAGAGGTATAAATGAATGTTATTTTACATAAAAATGATAGCGGCGCTAATACTCTTACATATGTTGCTAAGGGCTATAGCGTTGAGGAAGTACAACAAGAGGTTGGCGGCATTGAAATTACGTCACAGATTGAGGGCTTTAGGCATGATTTTCTTAATGCTTATACTATTGTTAACAACAATCTTAGCTTTGATTTAGAAAAAGCTAGATTAATTAAAGTAGACTTTATAAGACAAGAAAGAGATATTGCTTTTACTGATTTTGATAAACGCTATGAAATTGCATTACGTGATGAACTAGACTTAAGTTTATTAAAGCAAGAGAGGCAAAAACTAAAAGATGCTCCTGAAAAAGCAGAAGAGTACTTAAACTCATGCATTTCAATAGAAGAAATTGAAGCTTTAAAGCTAGTTTCATTATTATAATTATAATAGGGCACCGTAATGGTGCTTTATTTTGCTTGCTATTTTAGTGTTAATTTTGTTAGTATGTGGCTATATAATATAAAATCATTAAAAGAATTAGACCATGTCAGAAAAATTAGTTTCAGTAATTATGCCGGCATATAACGCAAGTAGTTATATTAAAGAAAGCATTGAGTCGGTAATTAAACAAACATATCAAAACTGGGAGTTATTAATCTCAGACAATAACTCTGCCGATAATACAGCAGAGATTATTAAGTCATATGCTGAACAAGATAGTAGAATTAAATATATTAAAGCATCAGAAAAGCAAGGTGCTGGCTATGCACGTAATGTTGCAATTGAAAATGCGGGTGGTTCTTATATTGCATTTTTAGATTCTGATGATAGATGGTTACCAGAAAAATTAACAAAACATATTAAATTTATGGAAGATGAAGACCTAGTGTTAAGTTATACATCATACCAAACATTTGGAGAGTCTGACAGTATTGTTAAAAACCATGGTGAAGTAGATTATGCTAAGTTGCTACACCATAATGTTATTGGTTGTTCAACTGCTATTTATAACTTAGATAAGATTGGTGATAAATACTATATGTCTACTTTAAGAATTGCTGAAGATTGGTGCCTATGGTGTAA
>CEUY01036542.1_pt1 | contig 13701 bp, 20 predicted proteins | sample 361481 | NCBI WGS metagenome assembly CEUY01 (sample SAMEA2622737, study PRJEB7988) | marine metagenome | isolation source: saline water (ENVO:00002010), including
CTATGAGAAGAGATACGCTTAGTGCGTATAGATTTATTATCATTTAATTCTCTAATGCTGTTTTTACGAATAGCCATAGTTTTCCTAAAAATTTATGACTTCTATTATAAAAGAAATCCATAAAGAAGTCAATAGTATAGAAAACAAAAATATGAAAGCGCAATTCATCCCACACTAATTACTGCGTAATTTGAATGGGTGTTCTTGCTCATTTTTGATAAATTTTTACTATCGAGTGCTAATTTAATTAATAATTCATTATTTATTTTTTCTTTTTTTATTCTGTAATCATTTAATAATATTTGAAGTGTTTCTGTATTTTCTTGTTTGATTGCTTCAATAACAGCAAAATTATCAACATCAGAAGGATCTATTCTTTGATCATTTAAGAGAGTAATTAAAGATTGATTATTTCCTAAAAAAGCTGCTAATCGAATAGCATAATTACATTCATATGTAGGATTAAAGTTTTTAAAGTTTAAAAAAAACTTAATGGCATCAACATTTTCACTTTTAATTGCTTTAATAAATTCATTGTATATATTCATTATAATCCTTATTTCGATAATTAATTATATAATAAACAAATAAAAAAAACAATTAAAATTCATTAATTCTTATTTTATTCATTAAATTTGTATAAAAACTTTTATTATAAATAACTTTATTTATTTTAGTTTCAAAAAAATAATTAATAAAATTAATTAAATGCATTCTTATTTCAGGAATAAAATAAAACAAACAAAAAAGCTCTTCATGAATAGCAGATTCCGTTTTTGTTAAATTAAAATTAGAAGATTCATATTTCTCATATAATATTTCCATTTTATGATTATCAACAAAAGAGTAATTTTTATGTTTAGTGATTTCTCTAATTATAGGAATATTATTATTAATAAGCAATAAAAATAAAACTTCATGATTATTAAAATCGGGATTAAAATCAAAATTATTAATAATATAATTAATTATCTTTGGATTAGAACCACTTGCTGCTTTATAAAATGTTTTTTTAACGTTAAAATCAATATTTTTAATCAAAAAAAGGCTTATATTATTTGAATTAAAATTGAGACTTAGTTCCAAAATATTATCAAGAGAAAAATGTAATTTGTTATTATTATAGAGATATTTAAATATTGAAATAGCATCATGAATAATAATTTCTTTTTCATTAGTTATATCAAAATTTATATTTGAATTAACAAAAGAATTCAAATCATCTTTTAAATATATTTGTTCATCCATAGAATTAAAATTCTCTTAATTTATCTTTTAAAACAAAAGAGCTTAAATCAACAATAAAATTTTCTTCAAGTATTTCTTTAAATAAATTTATATTAGAAATTTTACAATTTAATAATATAACAGAATGTCCACATTCTACTGCCATTGTAATATTATTAACATCTGAAATATTATTTATTTCCATATTATTAATAACAATCAAATCATAATTAAATCTTAATGCATAATGGATAGTTTTTATATCAGAAGTTTCATTAAGTATTCTTCTTAAAGTTGTATTAACCTGAATATCTTTTTTTCCAATTACACATAATCTAATATCTTCTGAAATATTTGATAATAAAATTTCTATAATTTTACTATTACCATTAAAAAAAAGCTTGCTATGTTTAAAGTTTATGTTTTCTATATCCATAAATATTCACTATAAAGATTTTCCTTATTATAAAGATTTTAATTTAAAAAGTCAAAGTATTTGATATAAAAAAAAATAAAAAGAGAATTGTTTAATGCAAAGTTGAAGAAAAAAAAAAAGATGTTAGAATAAATTAAATTCGGAGAAGGCTAATGAAAATTGAAGAAATTGAAAAACTAATAAATAATAAAAAGGTATTAGAAGAAGAATTTAAAAATCACAATATAATTAAAGAAAAATTAGAATCAAAACAAATATACTATTATACTTCTTTTTGTCTAATTGGTATTTTTGAATTCACATTTCCTTTGTTATTAATTGGTATATTAGCCTTTCATATTGATATAAATTCGTTATTAGCAACAGTTTTTATGATTGTAGCTATTGTTACATATTTTTGGAGAATAATTACAAAAGAAAGAACATATATTGGTTCTTTATTTAAGTTTTTTACAAAACAAAAATTAAAAAAGAAAAAAATTGAGGAAGATACGAAATTGTTTGATTTTTTGAGTCAATATTATTTAACAAACAAAGAAATTGAAAAAGTACAAAAATACTATATGAATTTAAAAAATAACAAAGATTTATTTTTTGAATATTATTCTATCAATAGATATATTAAAAATAAGATATTCGATTATATATCATTTAATTCAGTTGAATATATAAAAGAAAATAAAAACAAATTGAGTGAATTAATCGCCCAATTAGATCTAGAAGATTATGAAATAGAAGATATAAAAGAAGATTTAAAATATAAATTAAAACAAGAAAGAGAAAGAACAAAAGAAGATATATTGAAAATTTTTGAAGAAGATGAAAAATTAGAAGAAGTTCAAAGAAAAGAGATGAAAAATAAAGTTTTATTAGAAATATAAAAGGCTTCATATGAAGCCTTTCTTATTTTAAATGTTATTCTGTAATTTCTTCAAGGTAGATGTCTTTATCAGAGTAAAAAATAGAAACTTTTTCAGCAATTCTTGAAATGTAATAGTCACTACTTCCAAGTAATTCATAGTTGTAATCCATAACAAAATCATACCATTCATTTTTTATAGTTTCTCCATGTTTAATAGCTTCTTCATTATCAGAAGTATCTAAATAATCATGAATAAGTTCGTGCCATTCATAAGTTTCCATTTCTTTTGGAAATTCTTTTTTAATGGCTTCTTCAAGATCTGAAGGTTTAATTAAATCTTCATTACGACTAAATTCCAAAATTTCAGGATGTTGAACAATATATTCAACAATAATAGGAGTAGGATTTTCATCTTCACACATATTCCCAATACCAGCATCTCCATTATGGCAAGAATTAAAAAGAGATAAGCACATTGCTTTAACGGCTAATGCTTCTTCTTTTGTATCATAGGTTGCACTTTTAGTTTTATAATTATCACCATCATTTTCCCAAGAAGTTACTTCAACAGTATAGCCTTTACTAATTACTTTTTTACTCATATATAATTTTCCTCTAAAATTTAGTTATTTTTTCTTTACATTCTAATTTAATGAATTCGTTATAGATATCTTTATTAAATTCTTTTAATGATTTTTTTACTTCTGGAAATGTCCAAAGATATAAATATATTTTTTCTTTTTTATTTTTACAGGCATTTAAAAAATAGGTATTTTTTAAATAAGTTACATCTATATCATATTTATTAACAATATGTTTAAAAAGAGTTATTTTCCCAAAAACAGAAGCTTTTAAAAGTATTTCTTGAATATCAAGAATTCTATTAATATTTGCATTAGAAAATAAAATATCAATGAAATCAATTCTGCTTCTTAATACTAGTTCTCTAATGAGTATATCTCTTAAATAAAAAGGTAATCCAGCATTTTTGTTTAACAAAATAGTTAATACTTCTATATTATTTTTCTTTATTAAATAATATAAAGCGTCTTCAGAAATAACCAAGTTGGAACTATCAAGTTCTTTTATTTTTTGAATATTATTTTGTTTTAACAAATCTAATAAAGTATGCATATTTTTCCTTAAAAAAGAGTGTATATTATATCATTTCTAACTATTATTTACAAGTTTAATTAAAAATTATTAACAGATTGTTTTAATTTAATGACGTTTCTTATTGATTTGTAGTCATTAAGTTTTTGAGAAGGTTCAAAGATTTTCCCATTTAAAAACCAATATTGTTTATTTCTTTGTAGTTCTTTTTCATAATAAGATTCAAGTTCTTCTACCGACATATTTTTTATTTCCTGATGACTAAATAAAAAGGAAGAACTTGCGTTATTTTTATTTTTTTTAATAAAAACATTAAAAACACAGGCAGGTAATCTTTCGCAATGCAACTTTCCATTTTTATAAATAGATATATTTTTTTCACAAAAAGAAAGTTTATTGTTTTCAATAATGCCTTTTTCATTATTTAAATATAAATATGAACCGTTATAAATAGGTTTTTTCAATGTATAACAAAGCTGTTTTATAATAATTTCTTTTATTATTGGTTCTAAAAAATACCAAGCAAATGTATTTATAGCTATTTGAATAAATAACATATCTATAAAAAAATCAACGAAATCATTTTTAATATAATCAGTATTTATATCTTCTGTAAATAATATCCAAAGCATAAAAATAATAAAAGAAGATATAATAGAGATTAAAGTATATTTTAGAAAAAAGTAATTAATTTTAGGTTCTGTATTTTTTAAAAGTGCAATTCCTGTTTGTTCAAAAAGAAAATCAACCCTATGTCGATGTTTATTTTTTTTCTTATCTTTTGATAAAATAGAAAATCTAACAATAAAATACATAAAGAAATGAAATAAAGATAGTGAATAAAAAGTACTATCAATAATCAGTTTAATTAATTTAATATCATTATCTAAAAAATAAGTAATTGAAGTAGAAAAAATTGTACAAAAAACAAATGAAATAAATAAATAAAACCAAATTGTTTTTAGATTATATTTTAATTGCATAAAGATTTATGTACCTTTTGAAAGATTTTAATAATAATATCAAAGAATATAAAAATAAGCAATAAATATTTTGTTGATTTAAAGATGAAAAAGAGTTATTATATAATTATAAATAAAAATGTAAGGAGTATCATATGTCAGATATTGTTATAGCATTAATTATATCATTCGTAGTAATAATTTCTCCATTTACAACGTATAAAGCTTTTTCAGCTTTTAAGAAAACAAAAGAACAGGAAAAAGCAGATGATAAAATGTCAAAAGAGTAATATATCAGGAAGAGGTATATTCAGTACCAGAAAAATTCAAAAAGGCGAAATTATAGAAGTTTGCCAAATAATTCAATTAACAGAAAAAGATTCAAAAGAAATAGATAAAACAAATTTATATGATTATTATTTTAGTTGGAAAAATAAAAGTATAGCAATTTGTTTAGGTTTAGGTTCTTTGTATAACCATTCATACAATCCAAGTGCTCAATATATAAAAGATTTCAAAAATAATGTAATTAGGTTTGTAGCAATTAAAGATATTGAGGAAGGTGAAGAAATTTTTGTTAATTATAATGGTGATCCATTAAATCAAGAAAAAGTATGGTTTGAAAAATAACATTTCAAACCATATCTAATTATGTTCTACTTTTAACTGGATATTTTAATCCTTTATTGAATTCTTCAAGAGAAACTTGTTTAATATTACCTTCAATATCTTCTGAAAAATAAGCATTTGGGATATCTTCCCAAATATAAGTATCTTCTAAATTGTCAGATTGAATAGAAGGATCTTTAAAGTAAGCAACTTGTTGTTTCCAAGCTTTCTGTTCAAAGTGTGACCATTTTTTATCGCCAATAGTTTCTTCTCGTTTAAAGTAGTAATATCTAAAAGCAGGGAATTCAAGTTTAACTAAATTTTCTGTATCTTTTAATCTAGACATAAATTATTCCTATATATTTTTTTTGTTTATTGTAACAAATATAAATAAGATTTGCAAAATAAATAATTAAAAATTCTTAATATCAATTATTTTATAAATTTCACTTAAAGTTAAGGATTTTTTAATAGGTTTTTCTTTTTCTTCTTTTTTGATATCACTAATAAGTGAATTCATCATATCATTAATTTTTTGTTCCTCTTCTTTTTTCTTTTCTTTAAGCTCTTCAGGTGTTAAAGAATCCATATAAGCCTTATGTTTAATGGTTTTTTCTTTTATTTCTGGTGTTAATTTTTGAAAACCTTTATTACCTGCATAATAACAAGCTTGAATAAACTTATGTTTTGGTAATTCTGGCAAATCATAACAGAAATTATCAGGAATATTAATAGATTTTATAACGTCAATAGCCCCAACAGTGTTATTAAATTCGGCAATATTTAATCCATAAGTAATAATAGCATGAAAAAGTTCTGTTAAAGGATCTCTACCTTGATTGATATCGCTATGTAATACATTATGAAGAGTGATACGCTGTATAAAAGGAGAATTTTCAAAGAAAATGCCCTTAAATAAAGATTTTTCTTTATCATGTTGTGTCATGCCGTTTTCTTCTTTATCATCAAAATAGCCAAGAGTATCAAAATCAAAAAAATCTTCACGAAGTTTTTTGTATGAAGTTCCTGCTAATTTTCCATATGGCTTTGGATGAATCTTTTTATTTTTAATTAATTTTCTTGCTTGACTAATATAAGGTTGACAAAACTTTTCATAATTCCAATCATTTAAAGCAACCTCTTGCAGATTTCTAAATCCATCTGCAATGCTTTCTATAAACTGGAAGTATCCATCATACATTAAAAATTGATCATATTCTTTTTCAGGAAATCCACTACGGTAATTATATAAATTATAAATAGCAAAAAAAAGTTCATGATTTTTGCACCAATCTTTTGCACCTTCTAATCCAGCTTCAAAGGGTATTCTAATAAAAGAGATTAATTCTTCATCCGTAAAATTTGGTAGAACCCAAGTTTGTTTAACAAAATCAACAACATTAAGTAGTTCAGCTTCTGTATCAATCATTTTATTAGTCATTTTGTATTCCTATGTATTAAGATAGGTATATTATAATAAATAAAAGAAGAGAATGCAAATTAAAAGTTCTTAAATTTGTTCTCAATTGTTATATTATTTAAATCATAAGTAGGGCGTTGGCTATTATGTAGAAAAGAAAGATTCGCCTTACAATTAAGAAATAAACAAACATGAGCAGAATAAATACTTTGAAGTATTTTATGTTTTAATGCTTCACTAAATGAATTAACTTCATTAAAAATAATAAGAGAAGAGTCCATATTTAAAGCCATTGAAAAAGAAGATTCATCATCATCATAAACAATGTGGTTGATATTAAAATCCAAACATATTTTTTGTTCATATTTTCCTATCATACTTTTTTTAGTATTCTGTCCATAAAAATCATAATGAACATCAGAAAACTTTTTAATAAAAGTAGGCAAAAGAATAAATTGTTTTTCATTAAAATAAAAAAAAGAAAAAGTATTATCAATTTGATTCATAAATGAAAGGTCATTTGGTTTTATAACATTATTTTTCATTAAATTTCCTTAGTTATATATTACATCAATTTTATCGAGCAGTTTTTGATAAGTTAAATTTTTAATTTTTAGTCTTTTACTTAAAAAATCAACATCTTTTTTTGGTAGTTTATTTTCTACTATTGAAAGATATAAAAGAACATTTTTAAGATAATAACGTTTACCAAATTTTAAATTAGGTTCAAAACAATCTTCGAAAAGAACGTTGTTGATATATTTTGAATAATTATTTTTAAGTATTTTCTTGTTTTTATTTAATATTAATTTAAAGAAATCTTCATCAGAAGAAGACATTAAAATAAGAGTAACCTGATCACAATTTAAAGAAAAATCTAAATCTGGATGTTTAATTAATTTATTCAAGAAATCAAATTCAGAATATTCAGAGAAATAAAAAAGTAATCCAAAATTATTATTACAAGTAATATTTGGATTATAGTTTTTACTTTTTAATATTTTAAGAATTTCTTTTTGCTTTAAAAAGAATTCACCGTTTATATGTTTAATTAACTTATTATTGTTTTCTTCATTCATAATATATTCCTAGAAATTTTCAAAATCTTCTTGCATTTTAATTTTAAGTATTTTTTTTATAAAATCTTCTTCATGAAGTTTCTTGTTTAATAAAGAAGACTCATTTAAAAGATAATATTTTAGTTTAGGTATTTTTAAAAGTTCCTTAATAAAATCATAATTATCATCGCTTTCAAAATTAAAATTTAAATTATAAGGAAAGGAAGATGTATTATTAAAAAGTTCAACACTTTCGAAATTTCCATTTATACAAAGTTCACAAAAAAGTTTATAATCTTCTTCATCAATAATATAATTAAATTTTTTAACAATATAATTAAATAAATTAAAAGAAGAGTAAGCAGATTTATATATCATTTTTTTTATTGTTTCATTATCTTGAAAACGTTTATCATTTAATAAAAATTTAACAACTTCATCATATCTTTGTTGATGTAGAATATCATATAAAATTCGATTATTATGATAATTAACATTAATATTAATTTTATTCAAAAAAAAGTCGGCTAATAAAATATTTGGAGAACAACTTAAAGAAGAAATAAAAATATGTTCGAGTTGATCACCAGAAAAACCTTTATAATTTTGAATAATATCAATAACAAAATAATAGTCTCTTAGTTTTGTTGTTGTTAAAACTAATTCACAAATTTGATCTGCATTTAAATAGTTAATTTCTTCTATTAATTCATTTTTGCTTAATCTTTTTAATTTTTTATAAAAACTAATTTTAATCATGATTTTCTCTTTTAAAAATTGAATTAATTATAATATAATTAAGATTTAAAAGCAATAATTAATAACAGTTGATTTTATTTATATATTTAGGTATTATTAATGAAAATTGGAGAAATCATGAAAGTAATTAAAAATAGTTTAGATTTTAAAGATGAAAATAAAATATTTATTTTAAATCATATAGAAAATTATGATGAAGTAATAATAGTTGCAGAAATAAAATTTTTATTAGAAGAAGAAGAAAAAGGTTTAATTTTGGAGTCATTTTATCCATATTCTGATGTTCTTTGTTATTTTGGTATGAAAAATAAAGAATATTATTATTTATTCTTTTTTAAAACGAGTTCGGAAACCGATTCTGGTTTTATTTTTAATGAAATATCATTTGAAAAGTTTAGCACAGAAAAAATCTATTTGAATCCTTATTTTAAAAAGAAATATGATAAAAATAAAGAGTTAGATAAATATAAAAAATATTTAATTCAAAAAAATATAGTTAAATTTTAAAATTAGAATATTAAGATTTATTCCATAATGAATAAAATTCTTCAAAAGAGAAAGGTTCTTCTTTTCCTTCTATAATTTCGCTTGGATAATAGAGGTAATCTGAGTTAAATTTATTTCCAAAAGCTAATGTTAAAAAATAAAGCATTTCTTCACAAGAGTATTGTTCTTCATTGTAATTTAAACAATTATTATATAATTCTTTAAGTTTATTTCTATCAGAAATAGGATTTAAAATTAGAGGTTTATAATTAATTACTTTTTCATAAACCTCTTCAACTTCAAGATTTTCAAGAAGAGTCATAATATCAGGATGAACATGATCAATAAGAGATTCTAATTTTTCAATATTATCATCCCAATTTTCATCAAAATTTTCTAAATCTTTTAATATATTTAAAATATTTTCTTTCATTAACCTTTTCCTAATAATTTATGTAGTTCTATATGTTTTTTTGGTGTTACAATAATCAAATTATCCATTGAATAAACAGCACCTCCATTTTCTAGAGGTTTTTTATGATGTAATTCAAACCTTCCTCTTTTACCAGCATGTCCTGCTGTTGAAGTGAATGGTGCTTTACCAGATTTTAGCGCAGATTGACCTGACTTGTCAAATTGTTTTAAGAAGTTTTTATCTTTTGATAGTTCATTCCAAAATGCTTTTCTAAAGTCATCAAATTTATTAAAATTTCTTCCAGATAATTTTTGTCCTATATTAAAAGGAATACTTGCACCTTCATTCATAATGGAGTTTTTCCAAACTTGCGGTGAAGCACGAGATAAAGAAGAAGTTCCCCAAGCAGTACCTGGTTTATTTCTTAATAATTTGGTAGTATTAAAAGGTTTAGGTAATGATTGCAATTTATTTTTAACTTGATCAAGTAATATTTTTGCATCATCTTTATATTTTGCAAATTTAGGATTTTTAATGAAATCATTTAATACAGAAATAGCTTTCTTTTTAAACTCTGGATTTTTTATTGTATTATTTAAAAACCATTCTCTTGTTTTAGGAGAAGTTAATGCTTTTTTAATAACTTTTGTTGCAACAAAACCACTAGCCGCAATAAAGGCTTTGGTTCTTAAACCTGCTTCTGCTTTATTAGGAATAAAAGATAAAGAAAAAATTAAAAAAAAGCTTATAAAAAAAGAAGTTATTTTTGACATTAGGTTCTCCAGATTGAAGAAAAATATATCATAAAAAATAAATATAAAAAGAATAATGGTTATTTAATTAAAAAAAAAGTTATAAAAAAAAATACATAAATTTAAACTTTAACAAATTTATAAAAACTTTGAAATTCTTTCTTGGCTATTTTAAAAGTCCATCCATATTTTTTTAATATAGCACGAGTATCTTTTGTTTTAATTGTAAGCAAAGAAGAAACTTCGAATTCAAGTTTAACGATTCCTTTTCTTGCTAAGTTTTCATACATGAATATAATCATTTTAGCAATATCATTTTTATCATACACTTTATTTTCTTTAATCTTATTGTGAATAATTAAATTCAATATAACTTCTGCTGAAAGTGTTTTTTGATATAAATTAAAAAATGTTTTGTAATCATAGATAAAATCAAGAAATGTTTTATATTCCATATTTTTAATAAAACACTGACAAACAGTAGAAAAATCAAGAGCAATACAATGAATAAGGAAGTTGTGATCTATATCATATTTTTTAAGAATATGATCAGAGAAGTATTCTGCTTTTTTATTGTTAGGGTTATTTTTAGGAAATATAAAAAAATTAGATACTTGATAATCGGGGTATTCAATTTCTTTTAATTTTTTATAAGTTTCTTGTTTATTAATAGATTCAGATTTTGGTTGATTATGACTATTAAAATTATGATAAGTAGAATAGAATTTAGAATCTAAAATAAAAATACGTTTTTTATTATCAAGTTTAACACAATGGTCTATTTCAGTAATGAGTCCGTCAATTTCAAATTTATCACTTATTCTACGATAACACCCTTGTATTTGTTCTTTATGCTCTTTAATTTCATTAGGAATAAGAGATTCAACCATACACTCCCAAATATCTTGAATATCAGTACAGTATTCAGTTTCTAATTCATTTTTGCCTTCTGCTGATATATTAAAGTTATCATAAATACCTTTTAGTATATGAGCTATTTGTATTTCTCTATCTCTAAAATTTTCATCAATAAATTGATTGATAATCGCTTTTACTTGTTGTATTGAGTAATCAAGAAAAACTTCATCATCAAAGAAATTTTGTTGAAAAAATATTTTCCAAGCATTTGAAAAAGTATACATATAGATTTTATAGAAATCATCAGAATTAGAGCGTTTTTTATTTTTAGAAACAAAGGAGTTATAAATAACTCTATTGTCTTGAATTAATATATCTTGATGTTGTAATGTTTTTTGCCAATTAATTTTTCTATTATTATTAGAATAAAAGTGGTCAAATAAAATAAAGTTATCATTTTCAAGGTAGTCTATAATTAATGAAATATAGCCATGTATTTTATTATTATGATTATAAAACTGAGCTTGTTCTGATATTTTTTCTATGTGTTTATTTTTAAAGTAATATTTTTTAACAACATTTGAGTATATTGATAATAACTTAAATGATTCAATAGGAGTCATTTCTTTTTTGGGAGTGATAAATTTAGGAAGAAGAAAGCGTAATTGATTGCGTTTATCATATTTAAACCCAAAAAATTCATCGCTATCTTCAAAAATATCAGCCGCAAATTTAAATTTAATCATCAATAAAGATATCTTTTATATACTTAGCACTAATGACCTTAGAGAATTGAAGTTCTTTAAAAACTTCAGAGCGGTGATGTTTAAAAACGTCAAAAAATAAGTAATGAAGTAATTTATTTTTAAAATCTGCTTCACTAATAATATCATTTTCACTTTTTAAAAACCACTGACCAATGCATTTATTTTCTGATTCTAAATGTTTTATTATTTTTTCATTTATATATTTTAAAAACTCTAACCAGCTTTTGTTATATTTTTCAATTTTAACATTTTTTAAAGAAGGTTCACGATAATTAATAGGAATATATTTCATGTGCCAGCGTCTTTTAAATGCGCTATCAATAGGAAAAAGAGATTGATCAGACGTATTCATTGTAGCCACAATAAATAAATTTGGCGGTAAAATTAATTCATCAATAGGCATGTTTTTTACATTAATATATTCTAAATATTTTCTCAATTCTGGATCTGTTTTGATAGGATATTCAGAAACACCGTTTTTATCTCTATCTAATAATTGAAAAATATTTCCAAAAATAGCAGAGCAGTTGCCACGATTAAGCTCTTCAATAATAAGATACACAGGTTCTTTATTAGTTAACATATTTTTGTAAGCTTTTGTATAAGCATTTAAGAAAACCCCTTCAACATATTGATATAAAATAACAGGTTCTTGACCTTCTACTTTATTACCATGAAAATCGGTATAACTACCTTGTGAAGTTTTATGAGATACGGTAGGTTTGTACTGACCTACAAAATCAAAATAAGAGTATTCTTCGAAAAACATAACTCTAAATATGTTTTCTGAGTTTATATTATTAAGTACTTTTTTGATATTGAAACTTTTACCAGTGCCAGGCGCACCGTAATATATTTTATTAAATTCTTTCATATTATTAACCACTTCTATAAATGTATTTTATTATTTTAACTTAAAAATAAATCAATACAATAGGATTGGTTAATATGAAATTTTTTAATTAGAATTTTTTAATGTTAAGAGATAATAAGTTTTTTTCACCATTATTTTTAACATATTCATTAAATTCAATTAGATCATCAACTTCATAATCAATAAAAAAATCATTAAAATAAGAATCAAGAGAAGAAGTCCACTCAGGCATTAAGTAAAGTACAGAAAACCCTTTTTTGAAGCTTTCTTGTTCTAGTTTAATAATATCAGAGTTGGCAACTTGCAAATTGAATTTCAAATCAAAAGGAAAAGAAAAATCAGGTTGATTAACTCTTGAAGTTATAAAGTCAGTGTTTTCAAAAGGTTCGATGTGAATATACATTAATAAATGAATAAAACTAAATTGTTTAATTTCATCAATTTTATCATTTTTATTGTAATCAATATTATTTAAAAAAGGTTTACAATTGAGAATAAAAGCCAGATGTAATGAATTAGTCAAATTTTCTTTATTTTCTAAATTCATTAATATATCAGACCATACTTCATGATCAGAATATATAATTAAATAAGAACAAAACCCATCAATATTAAAATTATCAGTTTGATCTTCTAGAGCTTTTTGAAATAGCATTTTATCTTCATTATCAATACAATAAAGACAAAACTGTTCTAATATTTCTTCTGAAACTCCCCATATCTGAAGAAAGGGGGTTCTTGTCTTACTTAATCTTTTGAGTGCTACAAAATAGCATTCAAATTTAATTAAGCACTCAAAGAACCTTTTACAAGCCAATCTCTCTTCTCAATACCTTTCGGTATCAAGCATTCGGGTACATTACCCTCATTTCGAGATTTTATTAAAGTTAATAGGGCTTGTCTTAGGGACGTTTCTATACCCGACCAATTATCTATAATTGATTGTCTATTAACTTGTTTCTTTTCGAGATCATAATGGTATAACAATACACCTGTATATAGATCTCGTTGTGTTATTTCGTTTTCACCACAAGTATGTATGCGTTGTGATAGTGGTTTCTTATGATAACCATCGCATACATGACAATATTGAGAAAACTTAG
>CEUY01046825.1_pt1 | contig 13632 bp, 8 predicted proteins | sample 361481 | NCBI WGS metagenome assembly CEUY01 (sample SAMEA2622737, study PRJEB7988) | marine metagenome | isolation source: saline water (ENVO:00002010), including
AATTCTTTGGCGGTATAACCAAATACGCTGCCCTCAGGTTTGCCTGCAAGACTGACCAGTGCGAGGTATTCACGGATGCCGTTAGTGTGGTGCAGCAGGTGCCTTATGGTGACGGGTTTTCCGTAGTCGGGCATCTCGGGCAGATATATCCGAATGTCATCGTCCAGGGAGAGTTGTTGTCGCTCTGCCAATATCGCAATACACATAGCCATGAACTGCTTAGAAATAGATCCGATCCTGAGGACCGAACCAGGAGTTAGAGGGATATTGTGATCCAGATTGGCTGTTCCATAGCCTTGGGCATAGACGATCTTTCCGTCCTGGTAGATTCCGATGGTTGCGCCGGGTGCATGTTCTTGGTCCCACTGTGCAAATAGTTCGTCGACCTGGGCAGTGAGTTGTGTTTGCGGGTAGTTTTGCCCCGAGGCGCTATTGAAAAAGAGGAGCCAGGCGAAGAGAGTGAGTGTGCAGCGTAAGATCACAAGACCTTCCTAGGCCGTGTCCCACATCCTCTTTTAATCAACCCAGCTGGTCATGTAAGAAGTATCTTCTACTTGGCCAAGGCCTTTGACAACTTTGAGTGGCCTGAACGAATCGAACATTACAGCTAGTTCGTCCGTCCCCTTCTGGCCAATCGAGCTTTCGGTACGACCTGGATGTGGCCCATGGGGGATACCGTCGGGATGCAATGTCATCGATCCGTATGAAATGCCTTTACGGCTCATGAATTCGTCCGATACATATAGGAGTACTTCGTCCGACATAACATTCGAATGTGAATAGGGTGCAGGAACCGAATCCGGATCGAAATCGAACGGACGCGGGCAGAAGGAGCACACAACGAATCCTTCGCATTCAAACGTCTGATGGACTGGAGGGGGCAAATGGAAGCGCCCGACCTTGGGCTCAAAATCATGTATCGATAGGGCCCAGGGATAGAAATAACCGTCCCATCCCACGACATCGCATGGGTGATGATCGAGGATTACCTGCGAGAGGGCGTCGTACTGTTTGACCAGGATCGGGAATTCACCTGTCTCGTCAATGGTTTGGAGGTTCGTCGGAGGTCGTATATCGCGTTCGCTGTAGGGTGCGCCTTCGATCAACTGACCGTGCTCGTTTCGGTATCGTTTTGGAGCTCGGAAATATCCATGGGCTTCCAAGACCAGCATGGAGGCCAGTCCTGCCTCGTCTGTCTTGTCGGCCTTATCAAAACTGAAGCGGTGTAAGACGCCTCTTGGCACTACGATATAGTCTCCTTCTTTGAAAACGATCTCTCCGAACTGTGTTTCTAGTTTTCCACTTCCCGTGATGATATAAACAAGCTCATCGGCCTGAGCATTCCGGTAGAATGCCTCGGTTTCTTCTGCCGGTCGCGCGAACCAGGCGGTCAGGTCTGGGTTGAAGAGCATAGGTGTTCGTCCCATTACTGGGTCTCCTGAGGCAGGCAGGTCGAACAGCTTAAAATGGCGGTGCCGGATTCTAGGGTCAGGATCAGCTTCAATATTATATTCGTGAATCAGGTCCACATTTTTCACGGTCGTGGGCGGTCTCAAGTGATGTAGCAGAGAGGAGATGCCTACGAACCCCTTGTTGCCTACGAGATGCTCAGGATACAGCTCTCCCTCGACGTTTCTGAACTGCATATGACGCTTTCTTGGTAAATCACCTCTTTTCTGGTAGTAGGGCATATTTTACACTTCCTCTCTTAGAGATTTCCTCTCAGGCTCTGCTCGTGTTCAATGGCTTCAAACAGTGCCTTGAAGTTTCCTTTTCCAAAACCTCGGCTTCCTTTTCGCTGGATAAGTTCAAAAAAGACCGTGGGTCTGTCCTGTACTGGTTTAGTGAAGAGCTGAAGTAGGTATCCGTCTTCATCTCTGTCAGCCAAAATGCCTAGATTTGCGATAGCTTTTATTGTTTCGTCGATTTCACCGATACGACCTGGGAGATTCTGGTAATAACTTTCGGGTACGTGGAGGAACTCTACTCCTCTCTCCCTAAGGCTGCGAACGGTCTCCAAAATATCGTCGGTCAAAAGAGCGAGGTGCTGCACTCCAGGGCCGTTGTAGTATTCCAGGTATTCGTCGATCTGGCTCTTTTTTCTTCCCTCCGCTGGTTCATTAATGGGGAATTTAATTGAGTAAGAGTTGTCGCTCATGACGATGCTCATCAGGGCAGAATATTCTGTAGAGATGTCCTTGTCGTCGAAGGAGATGTAGCGCTCAAAACCCATCACGTTGCTGTACCAGTCGGCCCAAAAATCCATTTTTCCTAGTTCTACATTCCCGACGATATGATCGACTCTTTGGATTCCGCAGTCATTACCTGGAATGACCTGAGACTGATATCCAGGCAAAAATGGGCCAGAGTAATCAGTGTAGGAGATCAGGGAGTGAATGGTATCGCCGTAGGTGCGAATAGCTGCTCGTCGGATACTTCCGTGTTCATCTTCCACGTCGTGTGGCTCTAACTCTCCAACTGCTCCCTGCTTGACCGCATGGTGGTAGGCTTGGTCAGCATCTTCAACGAGGAAAGCGATGTCCTTGACTCCGTCGCCGTGCAGGTCCAGGTGAGTGTTGATAGGACCAGCGGCGTCTAGGGGTGATGTAAAAATGAAAGTCGCTTCATTTTGAGCTATAACGTGCGACGAGTAATTGCGTTCATTAGTCTCAAGCCCGCGGTAGGCCTTCCCCGAAAATCCGAATGCGTTTCGGAAAAAGAAAGAGGCCTGTTTGGCGTTGCCGACCCAAAATTCCACGTGGTGGATTTCCTTGAGTCCGAGGGGATTCGTTGTCATTAAAAGCCTTTTTTGTTGTAATTTCCTGAGTTATTGGCCCTCTTTACTGCAGAAGATGCTCTGAAGTCGAGTGCAACAAGTCAATCTATAAAATACGTGTCTAAACTGATAGATTCATGACATGCCTGAAAAGTAAAATGCTGTTCTTACAAAACACGCGTAGGGAGTCTGATGTGCCTTATTTGGAACTAAGATGAAAGCGGATCGTTCTCATGACCCCAATCGGAGTACGTGGATTGATCAGACTGCACAGGGTCAAAGTGATTTCCCTATACAAAATTTACCATTAGGAGTTTTTCGGGAAGCGGGAACAGATGATGAAGGAACAGTAGGGGTCAGGATCCTGGATCGTGTACTCGATCTGCAGGGGGTAGTGGAGCTGGATTTGTTGGACAGTCTTGCTGTTGAGGTTCAGGAAGCTGCATGTCGACCAAGTTTGAACGGCTTGTTATCTCTGTCCAGGTCTGACCGAACAGCTTTGCGGATAAGTGTCAGTGATTTGCTCTCGACAGATACGGATGTCGACAAGCAAGAGGTGGTAGCTTCTCGTCTGCGTCCTATCCAAGAAATTGAAATGGTGATGCCAGTTGAAGTAGGCGACTATACTGATTTCTATGCATCTATCGATCATGCTCAAAGGGTTGGTGCGCTATTCAGGCCCGAAAATCCGCTTCTTCCGAATTACCGGTGGGTGCCTGTCGGATATCACGGGCGCGCATCTTCTGTAGTGGTCGGAGGAACTCCTATAAAACGTCCGTCGGGACAGAGGTTGGTTGGTAATACTCCCTCTTTCGATCCGAGTTTCCAGTTGGACTATGAGATGGAAGTAGGGGCATGGATCGGTCAAGGGAATGAGATTGGTGAGTCAATCCCTATGGGACAAGTGGAAGAGCATTTTGCAGGGGTATCATTGTTAAACGACTGGTCAGCTCGGGACATTCAATCTTGGGAGGCGCAACCATTGGGACCGTTTTTAGGGAAAAGTTTCGCCACTTCGGTGTCGCCATGGCTTGTCACTGCTGAAGCGCTCATTCCGTTTCGCTGTCCAAGTCGAAAACGCGTAGCTGGAGAACCCAAACCACTTCCACATCTCTCGTCAGATCAAAATAGCAAATTAGGCGGAATCGATGCGGTCGTGGAAGTCTGGATCCAAAGTGCCCAAATGCGTGAGGAGTCGATGTCGCATTACAAATTATCCTCTGCTCGATTGGCAGATCTCTATTGGACTATCGGACAGATGATTGCCCATCATTCCAGTAACGGATGTCCAATGAGACCAGGGGATTTGTTGGGTACTGGTACGGTGTCAGGGAAGGAGATCAGCTCAGCGGGTTGCCTGCTGGAGCTGACCGGTAGAGGGGAAAACTCTATTCAAATGCCTTCAGGTGAAACCAGGAGTTTTCTGGAAGAAGGTGATGAGATCGTGTTAAGAGGTTATCTGGATGGGGCAGGTGGCTATAAGCGAATTGGTCTAGGAGAATGCAGAGGGACTGTAGCACCCTAAGTAGTTGTGCGATTACTAGCTTCGCATTCCCCACAAGCCTCTTTGAGCCTTGAACCTTTGGCTCATGTCAAATATGTTTCCCATCCTAAATTATTGCGGGGTGGAGCAGTCTGGTAGCTCGTCGGGCTCATAACCCGAAGGTCGCAGGTTCAAATCCTGCCCCCGCTATTATTAGAAGGCGACTTGTAATAAAATTGATGTTCTGGAGAAGGCGATGTTCGAGACAGACGCTAGGTGGGCTGGCAGGTGGGCTACTGTCGACACACGATCTAGTATGGACAAGGCGGTCGGCTGGAGAGCGCCTCTAGCGTAGTCAGAGAGCGCACTTTTAGCCAAATCCGCCCGAAGCCGAAAGGCCCGGGCGTATTTTTTTGGCCAGGTAGCTCAGTTGGTAGAGCACGTGACTGAAAATCACGGTGTCGGTGGTTCGATTCCGCCCCTGGCCACTAGAGAGAATTATTTGAAGTAGAAGTGATGATGGTAGAGGTCCGTAGCTCAATTGGTAGAGCACCGGTCTCCAAAACCGGGGGTTGGGGGTTCGAGTCCCTCCGGGCCTGTGGTAAATGTGCAAGTTGGCCTCATCGTCTAACGGTTAGGACACCAGGTTTTCAACCTGGAGACCGGGGTTCGATTCCCCGTGAGGCTATGAAGTAGAAGTATGGATTTTTGACAGGAACTAAAAATTGTTGGAAGGGGGCTGTAGCTCAGCTGGTTAGAGTGCCGGTCTGTCACACCGGAGGTCGCGGGTTCGAGTCCCGTCAGCCCCGCTTAAAACTATTGAAAAAAACGAGGTTCGTGTCGCTGGGGCCGTAGCTCAGTTGGGAGAGCGCTTGAATGGCATTCAAGAGGTCAGGGGTTCGATTCCCCTCGGCTCCATTGTATGCGCTTTGCTCGGGTGGCGGAATTGGTAGACGCGCAGGGTTCAGGACCCTGTGAGGATTAAACCTCGTGAGGGTTCAAGTCCCTCCTCGAGCATTTGGTGAAACTTGACTGATTTTGCCCACGTGCTGGAATTGGTAGACAGGCTGGGTTAAGGACCCAGTGTCGGCAACGGCGTACAGGTTCGAGTCCTGTCGTGGGCATTGAAAAATGTGGCTGCGCCCGTAGCTCAGTTGGATTAGAGCGCCTGACTACGGATCAGGAGGCCGGGGGTTCGAGTCCTCCCGGGCGCATTGTAAAAAGAGAGTGAAGACATAGATGGAATTAATGAAGTGGTTGGGCGCGTAGCTCAGTTGGTTAGAGCGCTACGTTGACATCGTAGAGGTCAGAGGTTCGAATCCTCTCGCGCCCATTTGTCCACTTTTATGAGGGAATTAAGAACAGTTGGCCTGGGGCCGTAGCTCAGTTGGGAGAGCGCAGCGTTCGCATCGCTGAGGTCAGGGGTTCGATTCCCCTCGGCTCCATTTGTCGCCACCTTAGCTCAGTTGGTAGAGCACGTCACTCGTAATGACGAGGTCGTCGGTTCAATTCCGACAGGTGGCTTTTTGCCCCGTGGTGTAACTGGCAACACGTCGGATTCTGGTTCCGAAGAGTCTAGGTTCGATCCCTAGCGGGGCAATGTTGAATGTTGGAGGGATGGCCGAGTGGCTTAAGGCGACGCCCTGCTAAGGCGTTGGACGCAAGTCCGCGTGGGTTCGAATCCCACTCCCTCCGCTTTTTTGTGTAGTAGATGGACGGGTGGCCGAGTGGCTTAAGGCGCATGATTGGAAATCATGTGGGTTAACACCTTCGTGGGTTCGAATCCCACCCCGTCCGCTTTTGTGTGAAACCCTGAGAGTGACTCGGAAATCAATAGAAAGGTTGAGGTTGATCTAGGATCGGGGCGTGGCTCAGCCCGGTAGAGCGCTGCGTTCGGGACGCAGAGGTCCCCGGTTCAAATCCGGGCGCCCCGATTGTGAAGTTACAAGCGCTAGATTAAGGGAGCATAAAGGAGCCGTCGCATAACTGGTATTGCACCGGTCTCGAAAACCGGCGCCCGAAAGGGTGTGTGGGTTCGAATCCCACCGGCTCCGCTGATGAAGCTACAATGGCCGTCACCCTTCAAAAAAGGAAAAATAACGATGCGTTCACAAACCTTAGATTGTGTGAAAATGGGGCTGTGTAGTTCGTTTTTTATAGCGATTGTAGCTTTCGCCAGCTGCAGTCCGCCTGTTGAAGATCCAGTAGTTTCTGTCAGCCAAGATGTAGACCAGTACGATGTGGTTATTGTCAACGGACGCATCGTTGACGGTACAGGAAATGGGTGGTTTTACGGTGACTTAGGTATCAAAGACGGGAAGATTGATATAGTGGGCCCTCACGGTGTCTTGGACGGGAAGGCTTCGGCCGAAACGATCGATGCTAGTGGGCACGTTGTTTCACCTGGGTTCATAGATATCCAGAGCCACTCTCGCTACGGTCTGTTGTATGGGGATACTCGTGTGATCAGCAAGGTGACCCAAGGAGTAACCACTGAGATCATGGGTGAAGGGACAAGTTCTGCTCCGATCAACCCTAATAGAGATCCAGGTGAAGATGAAGATTTTTTTGAGGCTTTCTCAGGAGAAAGAGGCTTCGACGCTTGGTTGCGTGCTATGGATGATCGAGGGACTGCGGTAAACCAAGGTTCGTTCTTAGGGGCTACAACTGTCCGTACCTATGCGATGGGTTCGAGAATGGGAGTCGCTCCACCCGTCGCGTTGGACACGATGAAGGCGGTGGTCCGTAGAGCGATGGAGGACGGAGCTTTCGGAATTGCTTCGGCTCTGATCTACCCTCCAGGGAATTTTGCTGGCACCCAAGAGTTAATTGAGATTGCGTCTGCTATGAAGCCCTATGGGGGAGTCTATATCACACATATGCGGTCTGAGGCTGATCAGTTTCTTGAAGCCATTGATGAAGCAATCGAGATCGGTGTCGGTGCAGATGTTCCGCTTGAGATTTATCACTTGAAGGCGGGAGGGCGCCGAAACTGGTACAAAGCAAGCCAGGCGATTGCTAAGATCGATGAGGCCAGGGCAGATGGTATCGATGTACAAGCAAATATGTATCCCTATACAGCGGGGGGAACAGGATTGACTGCATGCTTCCCACCCTGGGCTTCTGCCGACGGAAAACTCTTCGATAATTTGGCCGATGAAGTGATGCGTGATCGCATTCGTTCTGAGGTAACAAACCAGACCGAAGAATGGGAAAACATGTGCATGCTGGCGACTCCTGGAGGAGTTCTCCTGCTGGGTCTGGAAAAACCAGAGAACCAGAAATATGCTGGTCGGTATCTAGACGATATTGCTCCTGAGTACGGCAAGCATTGGATTGAAACGGCTATGGATCTGGTGTTATCTGAGGAACAACGGGTCGGAACAATTTATTTCATGATGGACGAAGAAAATGTCCGGTTGCAACTTCAGCAGCCTTGGATGAAATTCGGAACGGACGCAGGCGGAGTGAATCCAGCTGTCGTTGAGAATCTAGTGCATCCAAGAGCCTATGGAACTTATCCTCGGATTTTGGGGAGGTATGTAAGAGATGAAGGTGTGCTGTCCCTTGAAGAAGCTGTCCGCAAGATGTCATCAGCTGTCGCCACACGACTTTCCATTACAGATCGAGGATTGTTGGCAGAAGGCTTCTATGCAGATGTGGTCATATTTGATCCGACTACAGTAATGGACCGGGCTACCTATGAAGAGCCTCACCAATTATCCGTGGGTATTCGTGATGTGTTGGTAAATGGTGTGGCAGTCGTTCGCGACGGTAATCATACTGGTCAGAAGCCAGGTATGATTGTGCGAGGTCCAGGTTATATTAAATAGTGGAACGAGCTTCCAGTCAGTCTTCCAGGAACACCTTCCAAAAGCCATATGTCAGAAGAGGAATCAGGAAGACAATTAAAAATATCCAAGTCATCGTTCCATAGCCCTTAGCAATGAGGTCCTTAAGTCCGACCTGAGCCATCATTGTGGCTACAACAAGAAGAACGGTTGCGATTAATGGCCTTGCATATGTAGGGAATTCTTTGCCCATTTCCTTGAATGTTTCCGCGAATCTTTCGTTCAGGCCGTGAATCATGCCAGTGCCGGTCTCGATCAGGGTTCCGAAAAGGACTAGTTGGAATAGAATCTGGAAATTCCTCGATCCTAGTGCTTCAAGCATCAAATTAACGGGGACTGTTTCTTCGGCTACTTCGGGGTAATGCCCAGCCATGATCAACATGAGAAGGAGACCAGGAATAATTGCTATAGGACCCGTCAGAACTCCCGCAAGAACGGTTTCTCGACGTGTCTTTAAGTGCCTCACAGAGAATAATAGGACGGGAATTACTGCAACGTTATAGGCTGCGTATTTGATACCACCCAGTACCCACCCTGGCTTCACAGGAGTATCGCCGAGGGCGGAGGAGATTTGCGGTCCGAAAGTGGCTAGTGACCAGAAAAAGAAAATCAGATAGGTACCGTACAGGATGAAGGACCAGCTGGAGAGCACTTTCTCAATAAGCCTGCTGCCAGCAAAAACAAGGAATCCTATAGCAGCCATGACTCCGATCACTCCCACCCAGTATGAGACCTGGAAAAGTTCGAGAAAGATTGATCCAGAAGCTGAGGCGATGATCGACAACACCAAAATAAGGAATGAAAAATAGGTGACTTCGAAAAGGACCCATCCCCGGCCAAGAAGTTTTCGACAGAAAGTCCGATAGTCATACACCTGATATTTTCGAGCAAATTCAAAAGCCACTGCTGCAACCAGTGACCAGAAGAGCATGGATACCAGCATCATCGACAAGATGCCCCCACTTGGCCCGAAAGGCAGAAAGAACTCTGCTAACTCTCGTCCCGTTCCATAGCCTCCTGCGATTACTACCGATTGGAAAATGAAACCAGGCATGAGGTAGCGTCTAAAGATATTGGAAATGGCTCGGTTCCTTTTTGAGGGTCATAGCACTATACGATCATTGTTCAGCCTGACATTAAGGGGATCTCTTGTCAAGAAAAATGTGGGGTAACTATTCAGTCGGGGCTACATAGACGTCGTCATTTGCCCTGTTCAGCGGTCTGGATACATTTAGATGATCCAAATACTAATGCCAACAGTGTCAGTCTCACTCCTGTATTGAGGTTTTGTCATGAAACAACTAGTCGTATGGTGTTTTACTCTGCTGTGTCTTTCTGCTTGTGATTCGGAATCTACTCTCGTTGATGGAGGACAACTGTCGGAAGATGTGCTGGCTGCGGCTACATCGATTACGGAATCAGATTATCTCGAGAAGATAAGTATAATTGCCCATGACAGCATGGGGGGAAGAGACACTCCAAGTGAGGGCTTGAACAAGACCGCAAGTTGGATTGCCAGTGAATTCGAGAGAATGGGGCTCAGTCCTGGCGGTGATGATGGGTCGTTCATGCAGTACTATCCGATTGAAACACTGCGCCCCGCTCGTGGACTGTCTTCAGCAGAGATGGGAGGGAAGGGTCTGGTATTTGGAGAAGAAATCGTTGTAGTAAACGGGGTTGGTCAGGCAGATATACAGGGGGATGTTGTTGTGGTAGCAGGGCTAGGAGATCTTACGGAGAGTGTGGCTTCCAGTATAGACGGGAAGATAGTCCTGGCAGTGTCTATGGCCGAAGGATACCGAACGCACAGAAGAGCCGTTTCTGATCTGCGCCGAGCTGGAGCACTGACGGTACTTGTATCTGTCGAGAAAAATGACCAGGTGTGGAATACTGGATCAGAGGTTCTGGCAGCACGCAATACGATGAGGATTGGCTCTGGAGGATCAAGCAGTAATGTAGCTTTTGAAATCAGAGATGCAGTGGTTGAGGAGATTCTTTCAGGATACGGAATGGACCTGTATTCAATGAGAAATACTAGGGGCGTAGAGGCAATCGAAACGGGTGGTATGCAGGCAGCTTTGTCACCTCGTTCCGACATGGTTAAACAAGAATCAGCACCCAACGTGGTGGGGATATTAGAGGGTAGCGACCCAGATTTACGAGGTGAGTATATTGCCTATAGTGCTCACATGGATCATGTGGGAATCGGCCGTCCAAACCTAGACTTGGACAGTATTTACAATGGCGCTGACGACGATGCCTCTGGGACGATAGGGATTGTGGAGATCGCAGAGGCTTTTGCCAGTATGGAAGTGAAGCCGAAGAGGTCTAGTATTTTCCTGCTAGTCAGCGGCGAGGAGAAAGGCCTCTGGGGAAGCGCATTTTTCGCGGACAATCCTCCAGTTCCAGTGGACCAGATCGTTGCGAATCTTAATGCTGATATGATTGGTAGGAATTGGTCGGATACGGTGGTGGTTATAGGCAAAGAACATTCAGATTTGGGGAGTACGCTGAACCAAGTCGGTGATGTTCATCCAGAGCTTGGCCTGGCACCGATAGATGATATTTGGCCAGAAGAGAGGTTCTACTTTAGATCCGATCATTACAATTTCGCTCGAAAAGGTATCCCTGTTTTGTTTTTCTTCAGCGGTGTTCACGAAGACTATCATCAACCTAGCGATGAAGTGGAATTGATCGATACCGAGAAGGCTACGAGAATCAGCAAGATGATCTTCTACCTAGGAAACGAAGTTGCTAATAATCCCATGCGTCCAGAATGGAATCCTGATAGTTATCAGGAAATTGTTGTAGAAGGAGGAGGTCGGTAATGGAAGGGAGGTTTCAGGTTGGCTTGTTCCTTCCAGGAAAGAGGATCTGAGGTTTATGGAGACCAAGGCTGGATTTAGTTCTCTGCCGGAACGTGAGAAAATTCCAACGTCGGAAATGAAGACTAGGGCCCGTGAATTTCTCGAAGAATTGAAGAGCCGTCGAACGGTCAGGGATTTTTCGGATCGTCCAGTCCCCAGAGAGGTAATAGAGAATTGTTTGTTGGCTGCTGGACGAGCTCCCAGTGGTGCTAATCAACAGCCTTGGCATTTTGCAGTGGTAGGTGATCCTGTGGTCAAGAAAAAGATCAGGGTTGCAGCGGAAAAGGAGGAGGAGGCTTTCTATGGAGGAAGAGCTGGGGACGAATGGCTAGAAGCGTTGGCTCACTTGGGGACTGATGCGGAGAAACCATTTCTGGAAAAAGCTCCGTACCTCATTGTGATTTTTGCTGAACGTTACTCTGTCGATCAGACTGGTGAAAAGCAGAAGAATTATTATGTGACAGAATCGGTGGGTATAGCTACAGGTATGCTGATTACTGCCATCAATAAGGCTGGCCTGGTTTCACTAACTCACACACCTTCACCCATGGGTTTCTTAAACGAAGCTCTGGGTAGGCCGGAAAACGAGAAAGCTTTTCTGATCTTGGTGGTGGGCTATCCAGATCCAGACGCCCTTGTGCCGGACATCACAAAAAAATCTCTTGAAGAGATAGCTACTTTTTTTGACTGAAAAAGGGAACCGTGATCAATAATTAATCGGGGTGGCCTGCCTGAATCCTACCGTCCACATCGTCGAATGCTTCTTTCAGTCTTCCTAAGGCCATTTCCAGTCTGTCAGCGGGTATCCCGTATCCAAGTCTCAGGTATCCATCTACTCCAAAATGGTCTCCGGGGGCAATAAGGAGACTTTTTTCAGTTCTGACAAACTCTGCGAAAGCGATGGAGTTGATGGGAGTGTTGTATCTAGCGTAACACATGGCTCCTGCACCTGGGGGGAGGTAGGAGAATCGGTCATTCTGGGAGTCGAGCCATGACCGGAGTATTTCGAAATTATTGTTCAAGATATTCTTTGTTCTCCGAAGCACTTTAGGCCTCGTTTCAGCGTCAAGTGCCAGGCACGCTAGGGCGTCGGAAAGAGGATTGGGAGTAATGGTAGTGTAGTCCTTACGGCTCCAGATGGATTCCACATATTCTGAAGAGGACAGTGTCCATCCTAGTCTTAATCCAGGCATTCCATAGGCCTTGGACATAGAATTGGTCACGATTACTCGTTCTGTTTTTCCCCAAAAAGAAGGAGTTTCAGGACCACTCAGTTCAGCGCCCCGATAGACTTCATCTGCAAGTATCCAAGCACCGTATTGCTCGGCTAGGTTTAAGATTTCAGAAACGGAATTTTCCGTTAAGATAGAGCCAGTTGGATTGTTCGGGTTGGTGACAAGTATCAGTTTCGCGCCCTTGTCAAGGCAGTCTTTGAGCTGATTGAGGTCAGGTTGCCATCCGTCCTTCCTCACCAAATAGAATGGAAGGGTACGTGCACCGAAATTTTCAACAATTCCTGGTACTTGCATATAATTAGGTAACATGACTGCTACTGGAACACCTGGTTCCATCAAGTGCATACTTGCAGAGTAATTAGCTTCGGCCCCACCAGTCGTAACCACAACAGAGGCCTCGCTGGTATCTGGATAAAGGGCTGCGATTTTCTCGCGAAGCTCATCACTGCCGTGAGCCGGACTATACTCCAGATGAGTTTGGTTCAGGAAGTTCTGTTCCTGGCCTGCGAGGTCCAATAACTCAGAGACTAATAATGGATTTACACCGCTTTCGGTGAGATTGAGCTCTACGTGGTGCTCGTGTACAGATTGCCAGCGTTCCAGCTCAAATGCATTATGCTTCAATGTTCCTCCCTTAATCAGTGACTTGAATGGGGAATATATGGTAACCAAAAATAGATCTAAGTGCCTAATGGACAGGTAATTTAGAGGATTCTGGGTATTAGAGGTGTTTCCATTTCTTACCTAAAACACCTACTTTAAGTACAGGTCAGATTGTTAATATGGCACGACTCTTGCGTTTGTGGGGGACAAAAGCTTTAGCTAAATTCGTCACCCTAGTATTGAGGAGGAGTAAGTTGAAAACACAGAGCATTTTCAAGACAGGAATTATCGGGCTGTTGTCTTTGGTTGTTCTCGCTTGTGAAGAGGACGGCAATAGGATGACAGAGCCCGATCTGTCCTCCGCGCTTATGGGAGGAGCCCTAGATATGGAGGTGGGCAACCTGCTTCCAGATTACGAGACTATCGATACGAAACTCCACACTGCCCAGATGAGTGGTAGGGTTGGCAAAAAAGATGTAGAGAGAGTCAGGGGTCGTGTCAATGAATACAAGGCTTTGGAGGAGAGGATCAAGGCAGCTGTGGACGCTGGTGAGATGACTAGGGACGAAGCTCAAGTTGCTCTGGCTAGAGCTAAGAAAGAAATGTTCGGTGCGGGTCCGAAGGATGGTAAGGGACCCAAACGTCCACCACCACCGATTGATTTAGACAAGATGGAAGAGCGGATTCAGACTGCCATTGCTGACGGCAAGTTAACGGGTGAAAAGGCTGAAGCCATGTTGGCCGCTCTGGCCAAGGGACGGGAGGCCGAGGCAGCAGTGAAGGCAGCTGTGGACGCTGGTGAGATGACAGCGGAAGA
>CEUY01202287.1_pt1 | contig 13623 bp, 12 predicted proteins | sample 361481 | NCBI WGS metagenome assembly CEUY01 (sample SAMEA2622737, study PRJEB7988) | marine metagenome | isolation source: saline water (ENVO:00002010), including
ATGCTAATTTGCCTAAGCGGTAAACAAGTTAATGACTTTTCATCTTACCTTAAAGTATTTGATATTTTTGAAGGTTCTGAAGAACAAAAGAACCAAGGCCGTGAACGTTGGAAAGACTATAAAACAAAAGGCTATCAACTTTCATACTTCACATCTGAAGATGGTAGATGGACAAAAAAAATGTAGACCCAAAGGTCTACTTTTTTTATTTAGTTAAAGGTCCTCTAAAACAAATATCATTTCCATCTATTCTAAATTCACCATTTGTATTGCTTGAAGTTCTGTCATAGTAACTTTCCAAGTCAGCTTTTCTAGTTGTTGAATCACTAGTACAAATCCAGTAATAACAACCTGATTGACCTGGTAAACAAACATTTGAAGACTGTGTTGGGTTTACATAATCAAACGCTTGCACATTCCAATTTGAAGACCATGCTGTACTTTTTGCAGGAACAACCCTAAACTGAAAACCATTACCTACCAATACATTATGATAATACTGGTTTGTATAGCCTGTAAGGTAAGGACCATCCCAACCTGATACTGAGCTTGATAATAACTCGCTAACCTCTGGTGGATTATCTTCACCTGGAGAGTAATGAATATTAGCGCCTGTATCTTTAATAAACTTAGCAATACCATCTGCAATATGTTTAAACTGTGTAACGCTAGGTAATATATTTGCCATAGTTGCAGTATCTATTGGTACTTTAGGGCCTTTAAAGCAAATGTGGTTACCGTCTTGCTTAAAGTCACCATGTAAGTTACCAGGGTATTTATCTAGATAGTCTTCCAATGTGCTTTTTAGTGATGTTGAGTTAGTAGTACAAACCCAATAGTTACAATCTTTATAACCACCAAGGCAGATATTGTCTGAGTTGTTTATATCATTATAGTCAAAAGCTTGCCCCCACCAACTTGCAGTCCATGGTTCATCTATTGCTGTAACAACAGAAAAAGTATAACTACTACCAACAAGCACATTGTTAAATGACTGGTTTGTATAACCTGTAAGATATGGGCCATCCCAACCTGATACATTATTTACAAGTAGATTATCTACATTTACTGGCTTTTCATCTGGGCCATTATGCACAGGAATAGCTTGGTTTGTATCACTAATAAATGAATTAATACCAGATATAATATAGTCAAAAGCATTAACTATAGGGCTTACTGCACTTACCGTTGCAGAAGGTATTTTAACTTTAGAACCTTTAACGCATACTGCATTACCATCAGTTCTAAACTTACCTGTAGTGCCTCCCTTAGTTAAATCTAAGTACTCATCTACTTGATCTTTTAAAGCTGTTGTTTCTGTAGAACATACCCAGTAGTAACACTTATAATAATTCATTGTGCAAATATCATCAGTACCATCTGCATCAAAAATCTGCATATCAAAACCTTGGTTTGACCAATCTGTAGTCCACTCATCTTCTGTTGCTGTAACAATAATTATGTTTGCATCTGTACCTTTTTTAAGAACATTATCAAACAATGGATTAGTATAACCTGTTAAATATGGACCATTCCAACCTGCGCCTGTTGTTACTAAAAGGTTATCTGCTCTTACCGGCTGTTCATCACCTGTAGTTAAGCCTGCTAAGTTGCCACCAGTATCTGACATAAATGAATCAATAGACTGGCTAACCTCTTCAAGCTTAGCTAAATATGCTCTTTCTGCTACATCTGTTAATGTAGGAAGCTCAATTTTAACTTTTTTTACTGTACTTGTTTGCCAAGGAAGATTAAATGAAATTTCTGCTGTTTGATCATTAATTTTATTATAAGTAAAATCTCTACCCCAAACATCTTTTACTGTTAGCGTTGGTGAATCTGCCCAAGTGTATGTTTTATATTGTATAACAGAATCATAAAGCAATACAATTTGCTTTTTCATATTTAAGTAAGAGTCTGTTATTTGTTTATCTCTTATCTTTTTTTCATCATAAAATAATACAGAGTCACCTGAAGTATCTGTTTTTAAAATAGAATCTTTTGTTGTTAAATCAGTTAAAGTTTTATTTAATGATTTATCTGTATCTAAAGAAATAATACCAACTTTTTCACCATTTGTCCCTTGGCTATTAGAACTAACTGCAGAGTTAACACTAAATGCATTAGAATAATAATGATGAGATAGCCTAGCTGCATCTATAGTAGAGTTATATGACGACTCTGTTGATACAACATACTTTAAGCTATTGGCTAAATTATTAATATACCTTTGTTTTTGCTGTAAATACTCTTGGTTTTTTTGTTCTTTAAGTTCTTTTGCCTGATATGCAATAGCTGTTGAAACAGCATATACGCCAGCAACAGCACCAAGCATATAAACACCTGAAAATCCTTTTAATTTTTTCATATCCTAGTCTTTCATTATGATATAAAATTTTAGATTTTCCCCCTTTAAAATATAAAAATTTAATTTCCCCTAATTTACCTTTTATATTTGATTTAACAAACACTGTGTTTCATATAATGGTAAACCAATAACAGAGCTTGGGCTACCAACTATTGATTTAACTAAGCTAGCGCCAACTGTTGATTGGATTGCATAACCACCTGCAAAACCTTTCCAGTTATTTTCATTAGCTAAATAGTTCTCAATATCTTGTTTTGACATAGGGCGGAACTTAACACGTGTTTCAACAACCTTAGTTTTAAGCTCACCATTTGCTTTAATTAAGCAAACAGCACTGTATACACGGTGCGATGCGCCACTCATCATTTTAATATATTCAAAAGCTTGTGCTTTATCAGCTGGTTTACCTAGTAAACGACGGCCAACTGCACAAATAGTATCAGCTGCTAAAATAGTTTCACCAGGGTTTAGTTCAGCAACTTTTTGTGCTTTTTCAACAGCTACACGTTTAACATAGTCACGTGGTTTTTCTGCTTTTTTAGGCGTTTCATCAATATCAGCAGACTTAATTTCAAACTCATAACCTAATTCTGTTAAAAAGTCTATTCTACGCTGTGATTTACTTGCTAAAATGAATTTTGCCATTTTATTACCCTCTTCTAATATCTGCACCTAGTGCTGCTAAAAACTTATCTAGAGTTTCATAACCTCTATCTAAATGTTGTACTTCTTCAACAATAGTTTCACCATCTGCAATAAGTCCAGCAATAACTAATGATGCTGAAGCTCTTAAATCTGTTGATTTAACTGTAGCACCTGTTAAATCTGTTTTACCTCTAATAACAGCAATGTGTTTTGATACATCATCCATTTTTGCACCCATCTTGTTTAGTTCTGGTAAGTGCATAAGGCGGTTTTCATAAATATTTTCTGTAACGTGAGACTCACCTTCAACTTGAGTTAAAAATACTGTTAATGGAGACTGTAAGTCTGTTGCAATACCTGGGTATGTTGCTGTTTCAAAGTCTGTTTGTTGGAAGTTATTCTCTTGCTGTGGTACAAAAATATAATCATTATAAATATCCATTTTAACACCAGCTTGTTTTAAAACATTTAACTCTGCTTCTAATAATGTAGGATCGCAGTTTTCAATTTTAATACCCTTTTCACCCGCTGTTAATGCTGCAAGTACTGCATAAGTACCTGTAATGATTCTATCTGGTACAATATTATGTTCACAGCCATTAAGCTTAGCTACGCCATTAATTGTAATTTCACGAGAACCTGTAAATTTAATATCAGCACCCATTGCATTTAAAAAGTCCATAGTATCGATAACTTCTGGCTCACATGCTACATTTTCTAAAATAGTTTGTCCTTCGGCAGTTGCTGCTGCCATAAGTAAACCTTCTGTAGCGCCAACGCTTTGGAAGTGTAGTCTAAATTTAGTACCAACTAATTTATCGCATGATGCAATAAGAAAATCGTCGCTTTCTTCAAACTCCACACCCATTTCTCTTAAGCCATCTAATGTAATATCAATAGGGCGACCGCCAATTGAACAACCACCCGGGTAAGGCAGCTTAATTTTACCTTTTTTAGCTAACATAGGAGCTAAGAACCAAATTGAAGCTCTCATCTTATTAGCTTTTTCGCTTAATTCTGTATTTTTAATTTCTTGAGGAATAATTGTAATTGTTCTTGTTGTTTCATCTAGCTTATAAGCAAAGCCAATCTCATCTAACAGGTCTAATAATAGTTTAATATCTGATAGGCCCGGAATGTTTGTTAATTTAACTTCTTCATTAGCTAACACGGCAGCACAAATAATTGGCAAACAAGCATTTTTCGCACCAAAAATTGGTAGAGTACCTTCTAGCTTTTTACCGCCGTTAATAATAATATTTGTCATAAGTTTTCCTTTTAAATTTTATCTACCAACTTATTATACATATTTTCTTTGTAAAGTTAAGACTTTTATGTTAATTTAGCTTAAAAAAGAGAGGTTTAATATAAAATTATGTCAAAAAAACAAGATTTAGCAAAACTATTACTATCACTAGAAGAAACTATGAGAAGTGCAAACTTATGGCAAGAGTCTGGCATTAAACAAAGCCTACTTAACTCGCAACAGCCATTTTGCCACGATACTCTAAAACCAGAGCAATGGTTACAGTTTGTATTTATTGCAAAGCTAGAGCACTTAATTAAAGTTGGTTTCCCGCTACCTGCAAACTGCGATATTACACCATACTTTGATGAAGCACTTAAAGAGCACGCTCAAGTAAAAGAAATTACAAAGCTTACTAAGCAAATAGATAATCTTCTATCAAACTAAAAAAAGTCCTCAAAAATGAGGACTTTTCTTTTTAATAACTTTAATTACTTAACTCTAATATATGAATATACTGACTGAACGCCTTTACCTGTTCTTGCTAAGTATTCTGCTACAGCCTTTTCTTTTCTATCTGATACTGTACCAAACACATATACTCTATTTTTAAATACTTCTACATTTAACTTAGAAAGATATGTATCTCTAGATGCAATCATTCTTGTTCTAATCATATTTGCAATAAACATATCATTTGCATATGTTGTAACTTTATAGTTTCTATCTACTAAAATTTTGTTGTAGATTTTCTTCACATACTTTTGGTTAATAGCAATGTTTTGTAGTTTTCTTTTTTCAGATGGAGACTTAACAACACCTAATAATAAAACTTCACCATCTTCAACAAAAATTTCTATATCTTTAAAATATCCAAATTTTTGACGAAGAACTTCATCTTCAATATTTGCTTTAACGTGTAAATCTTTTGCTTGTCTAGTTAATGTTTGCTCTTGGTTTGCAACATATGCTGATGTTCCGGCACCTGCAGCTACAACTCCTGTAGTACAACCACTTAAACCAAAAAATGCAAATACTAAAATTACATACATAAAAATTTGTGCCATGATGAATATTTCACCCTTTTATTATTTATTTGTGGATAATTACTTGGTCAGTTTATCATAAAATATTTTAAATTAAAAGATATTTTTCTTATGGCAAATATAGGGTTTATCTAAACTAAAGTACAATCCATCAACAACTACATCTTTCTTATATTTACTAGACATGCTTTGAGCAGAAAACATTAAACGCTTTTTCTGGTGATATGATATTGCATCTACCGCATCTATATGCCTTTTCCTAAACTTAACCTCTACTAATCTTACAACACCTTGTTTTTCAGCAACAATATCTATTTGTGCTGTAGCTTTTATTTTGTAGTTCCACTTTAAAATTTTATATCCTTTTAGACTTAAATAAACACAGCCTAAAAATTCAGCACAAAGGCCTTTATAAACTCTTAAATCTTTTGCAATTTTCATTGTATTCTGCTATCATTCATAATATTAAAGATTAACAATTATAAGTATAATATAAAAAATGAAATTATTAAATAAATTTATCTTATCTATCAGCTTTTTAGGCCTTGCACAAAATGCAATGGCTTATGCTCTGCCACCTGTTACAAATACAGAAGTTAAAGAACATGCAGACTACCTAGTAAAACACCAAATGTTTAACACAGCTAAAAAATACTATAAAGAACTTGAGAATCGTGGCGATTTAATTAATGCTCGCTGGGGTTTAACACTTGTTGATATTGCAAATGGCGATAACTTTGCAGCATTAAACAAAGTTAACTACCTTTTAAAACAAGAAAAAGTAAAACAACGCCCTCTACAAAACCTACAAGCTAAAATACTTGTAAACCTAGCAGAAAAAGAAATGATAAATAACAAACCTGAAAAGGCTCTATCATTTTTAAATGCATACTTTACAGAACACAATGGCCATTATGAACTGCAAGATCGTGCAATGGCATTAAAAAACAAAATTGAAAACACTAACTTTAAACAGCAAATTAATATTGGTGTTATTTTACCGTTAACAGGTAAACTAGCTAGCGTTGGTAAAAAAGTACAACAAGCTTTAACTTTAGCTCTGTACAATCAAAACCTTAATAATATTACTTTATACTTTGAAGACAACCGTTCAACACAAGAAGGTAGTATTGAAGCAGCTACAAACATTCTAAATAAAAATGTAAGAATGATTATTGGCCCTATTTTAAGAGATAACGTACTTGCTGCTAACACTGTTATTGGTAATACTCAAACACCTATCTTTACTTTCTCAAATGACGAAAGCATTGCAGGCAATAATATTTTCTTAAACAATATTAATATTAAACAAGAAGCTTACGAGATTACTCGCTTTGCTGCAGACCATAAGAACCAACGCCTAGCATGCCTAACACCTGCTAACCGTTATGGTAATATTGAAAAATCTAGCTTTGAAAATGCAACAAAACTATTTAACGTAGCTTTAGAAAACTGCCAAAGCTTTGACCCTAAAAACATTGATGTTAACAAATCATTAAAACGTTTATTAGAAATTGATAAGAATGAGCGTATCCGTTTAGCAGAACTACGCAAACTTGAAAGAGAGTTTGAAAAACTAGGTAATGCTATGGATGATGAAAAAATCCAACGTATGGAAGAGCTTAACGAACAAAAAGATATTTATGACATTAACTTTAATGCTATTTATATCCCTACTTCTGCTAAAAAGCTTTTAACAATTGCACCGCAATTAGCATTTTATGATATTGATTTTAGTAATGGTGTTTTATTCTTAGGACCAAGCGCATGGGATGATAAAGCTATTTTAAAAAACCGTGGTGAGCACTTACACTTTACAAGGTTCTTATCATTAAAGTCTGACAAATACAAAACTTTTGCAAAACAATATAAGCAAACGTTCGCAAGCCAACCAAACATGCTAGCTGGCTTTGCCTATGATATTTTAGAAGTTGCTAATAATATTGACTTTAGACGTAACTTCTACCAACAAATTCATCAACCACATGGTTTCCCTGTATTAACAGGTAACGTGAGATTTAACCAAAACAACATACCAGAACGTATTTATGGTGTTAATAAAATTTCACGCAGAACAATCAAAGAAGTTGTTGATGTTAAACATTTAAGACCAATTGAACTACCAAAAGAAATGAACATTGAAAGATCTTCAGGCTTTGGTAACTGGTTTGGATTTTAATTAATAAAGGAAAGAGAATATGGCATATCCTGAAATTGGCGCATTAGCTCCACAATTTACAGCTTTAGACCAAAACGAACAAGAAGTAAACATTGCAGACCTTAAAGGCGAATATGTTTGCCTATACTTCTACCCTAAAGCTATGACACCTGGTTGCATTACACAAGCTGTAGCAATTAGAGAAGACATTAGAGAATTTGAAGAAAACAACATTAAGGTACTAGGTGTAAGCCCAGATGAACCTAAACGCCTTAAAAAGTTTGAAGAAAAGCAAGGCTTAAACTTCACCCTACTATCAGACCCTGAGCATAAAGTTGCAGAAATGTACGGCACTTGGGTACTAAAGAAAATGTACGGTAGAGAGTACTACGGTTTCGAAAGAACAACGTTTATCCTTGACAAAGAAGGAAAAATACTTACAGTAATACCAAAGGTTAAACCAAAAGAGCACGTTGAGAAAGTTCTTAAAATTATTAAGGAAGGTAAATAGATGGAAAACATCCTAGCAGGTAAAAAAGGCCTTATTATGGGTCTAAGTAACGACAAATCAATCGCTTATTCTATTTTAGAAAATGTTATGGCACAAGGTGCTGAAGTAGCTGTTTCATACACAGGTGAAGCAATGGGTAAACGTGCAATCCCACTAGCACAAGAAATGGGCGCAGCACTAATTGCAGACTGTGACGTTACAAATGAAGAGCAAATGGAAAACCTATTTGCAGAAGTTAAAAAAGAATTCGGTAAAATTGACTTTATCGTACACGCTATTGCTTTCTCTGATAAGTCAGAACTTAAAGGCAAGTACCTAAATACTACAGAGGCTAACTTCTTAAATACAATGAACATTTCTTGCTATAGCTTTACTAAAGCTGCACAAGTTGCTCACAACATGGAAGTGCTTAACGAAGGCGCATCTCTATTAACACTTAGCTACCTAGGTGGTGAGCGTTACGTTGCTAACTATAACGTAATGGGTGTTGCTAAAGCAGCTCTTGAAGCGTCTGTTAAATACCTAGCTGTAGACTTAGGTGAAAACGGTACAAGAGTTAACTCAATTTCAGCTGGTCCTATTAAAACACTAGCTGCTTCAGGTATTGGTGAATTCAAAAAAATGCTTACATTTAACGAGCAAAACGCACCTCTACAAAAAAATGTTACAACTGATGAAGTTGGTAAGTCTGCACTTTACCTACTATCAGACCTATCTACAGGCGTAACAGGCGAAAACCTACACGTAGACGCAGGTTTCCACGCAGTAGCAGCAAACAAAATGGACTAACATATAATGGATAATCTTCTTTGATTTTTTAGTATTATTACGCTCGTCATGTATATATTATACACTTCCTTGCTAAATAATATAAAAACTCTTTGAAATTACCTCATTATCAAAAATAATAAAAGCCAGTCATAACGACTGGCTTTTTATTTTAGCCTGATTGTAATAATTTTGCAGCTTCGTAACGGCCGAATAATTTTTGCAGATAGATAATGCGTGGCGATAATCCATTGTTTGAGTTAATAGATTTTATTGCTAGGTTACGTGCTTCTACTACTAAGTCTTTATCGTTTTGTAAATCTGCTACTTTTGTAATGATATGACCAGATTGGTGCGTACCTAATGTTTCACCCGGGCCACGAAGTTCAAGATCTTTTTCGGCAATTAAGAAACCATCTTCAGACTGACGCATAATATCTAACCGCTCACGAGCAATCTTACTTAGCTTATCTGTATGTACTAATAGACAGTGCGATTCTAAACTACCACGACCTACTCGACCACGTAGTTGGTGAAGCTGCGCTAAACCAAAACGCTCTGAATGTTCAATAACCATAGTAGTTGCTTGTGGCACATCAACGCCAACTTCAATAACAGTTGTCGAAACTAGTATTTTATACTTAGCTTCTTTAAATTCTGCCATAATTTGCTCTTTTTCTTTAGGTTTCATCTTACCATGTAGTAGTGCAATGTCATTTTCAGAGTAAATACTTACTAACTCCTCATAACGTTGAGTTGCTGCCATTAAATCGCTCTTTTCAGATTCTTCCACTAATGGGCAAACCCAATAAATTTGCTCGCCTTTTTGCATAATACGGTTTAAGGCTCTGGCAATATCAGGGATTTTACCTTCTGGCATTACTGATGTTTTAATTGGCGTTCTTCCTGGTGGTTTTTCAGCAATAATACTTAAGTCCATATCGCCATAAGCTGTTAATGTTAGAGTACGTGGAATTGGAGTAGCTGTCATAACCAGCACATCTGGAACTTTATTCTCTTCTTCAATATTTAAGCTTGTTAATGCTAAACGTTGTTTAACACCAAAGCGGTGCTGCTCATCAATTACTACTAAGCTAGCACATTTTAATTTAACAGTATCTTGAATTAACGCATGTGTACCAAATACAATTTGGATTTCTCCACTTGCTAAGCCTTCTAAAATTTCGCGCTTTTCTTTAACACGCATTTTACCTTTTAAAAGCCCTGTTTTAATACCTAAAGGCTCTAATACTTTTTGTGCATTAAGGTAATGCTGCACTGCTAGAATTTCTGTAGGAGCCATCATACAAGCTTGCTTGCCATTTTCTAAAGCTTGTAACATAGCAGCAAATGCTACCATTGTTTTACCTGCACCAACATCACCTTGCACTAAACGTAACATAGGATGTTGTGATTGTAAGTCCTCTTTAATTTCTGCAATTACTTTATGCTGATCACCAGTTAAATCAAATGGTAAACTATCTAATAACTGTTTTTCTAAGCTATTACCAATTTTATGAACAAAGCCCTCTTCAATTTTTGTTCTATTACGAGATTCAATTAAAACAGATTGCCAAGCATAAAGCTCGTCAAATGCTAAACGCTTACGGAAAATAGAGTTAATTTCCAAACTTTCAGGGCTAGTTGGATTATGCAGTTCGTTTAACGCTGCTTTAAAGCTAGGAAAGTTATATTTATTTAAAATATCTTCTGGTAAGAATTCTGCATTATCTGGCACTAAGCTTAAAGCGTAATTACAAGCTTTTGAAAGCATTTTAGAATTAATAGCTTTAGACATAGGGTATACAGGCTCTAACTTAGCTATTTCGCTTATTTCACCCTTTGCTGGGTAAATTTCAGGGTGAATCATCTTCTTAGAGACAAAGTCAACCTCTACAATGCCCGATAAATACAATTGCTTACCTTGTGGAAAGCTTTTTTTAATCCAGTTACCAACATTAAAGAATAGAATTTCTAATATTTCTGCAGATTCATCTGTTACTAATACTTTAAACGGTGTGCGTGAATTTTTAGGGCTGATAGTTTCTGTTACTATAACCTTTAATGTTTGCATTTTGCCTGACACAGCATCTTCAATAGTAGTAACTGCACGCCTGTCAATAACAGTGTGCGGTAAGTGAAATAGTAAATCTGCATACGTAGATCCGCAAAGTTTTTTAACTCTGCTTAGTAATTTAGGTGGAACACCTGGTAATCTATCGTATTCTTCAAATAATTTATTGCTCATAAATTAATTATAACAGTTTAGACAATAGCACGCAAGTTTGCAGCTTGGAAAACTCTATGAGTATTATTTTCTGCATATTTAGTAACAATTGATGCATCTTCTGTTAAATCAATACCATAAGCACCTTTTGGCTTTTCAAAAATAGCTAAACCACCTAATGGTAAAATATACATACGCGGAGGTTGCAGCTCGTTACTATCAATAGCTCTTTGATACATTTTAGAGTTTTGTAATAGCATTTTATGAATACGGTTAACAATACTTGCTAAAATCTTTTCATCAATTAATTCTGGTGATTTACTTAATTCAACAGCCCAAATGTGGCGTTTTTCAATACTATCATAACCAACCATGTAGTCTCTAACTACAATATGGTAGCCTTCTAATGCTGTGTTAATTGCTGTAACAATACGGTTAATTAAATGAGTGTGTAAATTCTCTTTAGCTGTGTTTAAACTTTGTGCACGACGTAAGTAAACAATTTTTAAAGGCTTTGTGCTAACAACTTTAACAACATCACTTGTTGTAATTGAAATAAGACCAGACTTGTTTGAAACAGCCAGTACATAATCTTTATTTACTTCAACATTACCAGCGTGGAAACGCTTAGCACCTTGTAAAATTTTACCTCTATTATCTACAAATTCAATAGGTATAAACTCATAAAAAACATCTAAGTCTGTTTGTAGTGTTAAAATACCTGGTTGCTTAACATCATCTTGAATTGCTAAAGCACCTGTTATAGAGTTATAAATATCAACTTTTTTAACATCTAAGCCCACAAATACGCTTTCAATTAACTTTTCATTAACTGAATAAAAGCCTGTATCATTAACCCAAATTTTTAAGTTTGGTAATAGGTTTTTAAATGTAGCAAATTCACCTCTACGCTGTGAGTATAGTAAACCTAACTCAACAATTTGCCTTGCACTTGCTACAAGTGTTGTTACTTGAGCACCGTGTTTTTCTAATTGGTCTAGCATAGCATGTAAGCATTGGTTATGGCTTTGCCCTGCTGGTAAAATATCTTTTAACACTGGTAATTGCTTAGGACGATACCATGGTGAATTAGCCAACTGTAAAGCTCTTAAGTCTGCAATATCTGAACCGTTGTAATATTGAATAGATGCATTATCAAACATATAAAATATTTTATCGCTTGGTTTAAACTTAACTCTATACTGTTTATAAACATAACGGATATAGTCTTCAATAACATCAAGCTGTTTAAGCGATGCATTATCTAAAGGACGTAAGTAACCTCTACGAGTAAAGGCAAAGTTATCAAATTTATCTTTAGAAATTAAGTCATCTGTATTAAATAAATCTACATCATTTGCTGTTGAGTTATTTGTAATTCTACGTAAAATAGTCATTAACTGCTCATGGTTCATAACATCCACAAGCTCTGTGTATTTAGAATATAACTCTGTGAACTGCTCTGACTCATCTAATGATGATAGACCTGTAAAATCTGCAAAGCGCGATTGCTTTACATTTTTTAGAATAGATCTAAAGCTTTTCTTCTGTTGTTTAATTATATTAGAGTTTTTCATTTATTTTACTTATATTTTATTTTGATTTTCTTATTACGACAAACTTTTGTTCTTCACTTGCTATAAATTTAATTTTTGCATTTAAAAGCCCATCGATATTAACACCATATTGCCTAAATACAGCTTGTATATCTTTTAGTCTTCTATCATCTAAGCCTATTTTTAACGGGTCTAATAATGATAGTAGCTCAAATTCATATACATCGCCTGGTTCGTGGTCTTTTAAAAACTTAACTAGCTTTTTACGTTCTTGCATTTCAAACTGCTGTTGGTCTGCAAAAAAGTTTAATTCTAAACGCTCTGCCGCTAAAGCAGAATTTGCTGTTAGAATTAAAGCTAATGTTGTTAACATTTTTTTAAACATATAAACAGTTCCTTTTTTAAATTTCATCAATATATTTATTGTCGAATCTTTTAACTGCCGTGTCTAAATCATCTATTGGTTTTGATACATGGTAACCTTGCATATAATCAATACCCATTTCTTTAAGAATATTAACATGAGTTTGATTTTCAACAAATTCAGCAATGATTTTTACATCAAGTCCTTTTGCTAAATCTGCTAATGCTTTTACAAAGTAACGGTCTTCTGTTGAGTTTTCTAAGTTCTTAACAAATTCACCGTCAATCTTAATATAGTCTACATCCAAGTTTTTAAGATAGTAGAATGATGAGTAACCAGAGCCAAAGTCATCTAAAGCAAATTTAAAGCCTAGGTTATGTAACTCTGTTACAAATTGCTTAGCTTTTTGCTCGTCACGCATTGCTGCTGTTTCTGTTACCTCAATAATAATTTTTTCAGTTTGTGGAGATTCTCTCTTTACTATATCTTTTAATGCATTAAGCACAATTTCATCACCTAGTGATATACCAGATATATTAATTGATAACATACAGTCTCTGCCTTGTTTTAGCAAGTTTTTATGATGTTTAATACATCTTTTTAGTACTTTTACATCTAAAGTTTGTGCTAAACCAAAGTTTTCTGCCGCTTCAATAAAGTAAACAGGTGAACCTAAGTTGCCGTTTTCATCTTTAATTCTTAGTAAAGATTCAAAAATAACTGTTTCATCTTTC
>CEUY01164608.1_pt1 | contig 13601 bp, 10 predicted proteins | sample 361481 | NCBI WGS metagenome assembly CEUY01 (sample SAMEA2622737, study PRJEB7988) | marine metagenome | isolation source: saline water (ENVO:00002010), including
TTCAGCGTGTGACTGAAAATATCAAAGTTACGACGGCCCGTTGCATCTGCATTAAGGCAACGGTTCACAATAAACGGTACCCGTTGCTCGGACAGTCCTCCATGCGAGCGCAGCGGGTCCTTCAAACCGGACAAATCATGCTTTTCGGGAGCGCTGCCCAATACATGATCACCCGTACTGATCGCGACAAGATCACCAATGCGGTCGGGAGGCAGCCCGAATAACTCACAAGCCTCGTTCTGTGTCAGAACCCTTTCGATACCCGTCACCCCATCCAAAGCCTCGCGGGCACGAGCATGATCCGAATGACTGTTCAGATACACCGTGGCGAATCCGCCCAGCGCACCGTGATGGACCACGTAGGGGTCCGTAATCGGCAGAATGACTCGGAATTGAATTAACCCTGCCTGCGCGAGCAACGGCTCGAGATAGATCACGTTTGGCTCACCCGTCGATGCGTGCTTGGCTTTCATGCCATGATCGGCGGTCAGTGCAATGGTGACACCCATCGCGTCGAGTTTGGCCAGGTATTTATCCATCATGGCATAAAACGCATTGGCTACCGGTGTGCCCGGCGCGTGCTTGTGCTGTATGTAATCCGTAGTGGACAGATACATGATGTCCGGGCGCATTGACTCCATCAGTACAACCCCCGAGGCAAAGACGAATTCGGACAGTTCTGCACTGTAGACATCCGGCACCGGCATTCCCACACGATCGACCATATTCTCAACGCCATGCTCGACCAATGTAGCCTGGTCGGCAAGCTCTGAGGAGAAACACACCGCATTTCCTTCAGCGATATCCAAACCCACACCCAACAAGCGGCGCAGTTTGTCTTTTGCTGTCACAACTGCCACCTTAGCCCCTGCCTGGTTGAATCCGGCCAGAATGGTAGGAACCCGTAATAGCGCCGGGTCGTTCATCATCACCTCGACATCATTTTCCGTGTCGTAATAAAAGTTGCCGCAGATGCCATGCGCCGCCGGTGGCACTCCGGTGACGATGGAAAGGTTATTTGGATTGGTAAAGCTCGGCACGACGCAATCGGCAAAACCGAACGTCGCGTTTTCGCGAAGCGATCCCAAAAACGGCGACTGCCCTGCCTCTATCGCCCGCTCGATATAACCACCATGGTCGGACCCTTCACCGCCGGGTTCGGAGCCGTCCACACAAACCACCACCAGCGGTTGTTTGGGCCACGCATAATCTCTCTGGTTGATAGATATCGTCTTCATGCTCTGATTCGCTTTGTATTTGTCTTGATCTGATCTTTGCTGGTGCGTACGCTCAGTGCGCTGGGCTTGGGTCAGTTGGCGGGACTTCCTGAGTCAACGCCCATCTCCTCCATGACAATGCGCACAGCTTCAAGCGCGCCACGGATCTCACTGATGCTAAGGCGTCCAATGCACCCCATCCGAAAACTTTCCGCCACGGTCAGTTTGCCTGGGTAGATGACATAACCTCTTTCGCTCAAGCCATCGTAGAAGCGCTGGAAGTCAAATCCCGCATCCGCCGGCATTCTGAAGGTAACGATGATCGGCGCCTGCAGTGAATCCGGCAAAAGCGTCTCGAATCCCATGGCGCGCATTCCTGAGACGAGTGCCTCACAGTTCTCCCGGTAGCGCCCGCCCCGGCCTGCCACGGCGCCTTCGGCATCGAACTCCTTCAGTGCCTGATCAAACGCCAGAATACAGTGCGTTGGCGGCGTAAACCGCCACTGTCCGTTCGACTCTAATCCCCGCCACTGCTGGTAAAGATCGAGACACAGACTATCCGAATTGCCCTGAGTTGCCGTGAGAGCCGATTCCGAGGCCAGGCAGAAACCCATTCCAGGCGCTCCCTCAAGACATTTATTGCTCGAAGCAACCAAAGCATCAAAGTTGATCTCTTTTGCCGATACCGGCAGCGCTCCAAACGCGCTCATCGAATCGATAAGCAATGCCCTGCCTGCGTCCGCTACCACTTTCCCGACCGCTTCGATCGGATTGAGGATGCCGGTTGTGGTTTCACAGTGGACCACGGCAACATGCGTGATGCCAGAATCCTCTGCAAGGCGCTCGGCGACCTGTTTGGGATCAACCGGTTTGTCCTCCGGCCATTGCAGAACGTCCGACTGAAGACGGTGATACTCGCAAATGGACTGCATCCGCGCGCCGTATGCCCCATTGATCAGGATCAGAACCTTCCCCGATGACGGCACGAAGTTGCTGAGCATTGCCTCGACCACGAAGGTCCCACTGCCCTGCAGCGGAACACAGACGTGGGACCCCTGCCCTTCAATGATTTCCACCAGACGATCTCTGACGTGGCGGTTGATATCAATAAAGCGCTGATCGCGGGAACCAAAATCGTGCAGCATTGCCTCTTTTACGGTACGCGAGGTTGTGAGCGGACCGGGCGTCAGCAGCCAGGGATCCTGAGCGGGTTTTTCAGTCTGTGTCACCCCTTACCCCTGCAAGGCTCTGCGATTGTCGCAGTAGACTCTTTTTGCACTCATCACACTCATTTCGCCTAGAGGCCTGTTAGCCGCTCCAGAGATTTTCACGAACCAGTTCATCCATCGTAGCCTCGATGCTCGCCCGCAGAATCCCAACCATTTCGTCAATCTGGCCACGATCAAGGATCAATGGGGGCGACATCACATTCAGGTGCGCAATAGGACGAACAATCAGCCCTCTTTGCTGACAATGCCGGGCAATCCGGTTGCCAATTTCAACCTCCGGAGCAAAAATTTCCTTGCTTGCTTTGTCTGCAACATTTTCGATACACATCATGAAGTGGCTGCCACGCACATCACCGACTATCGGATAGTCCCCCAGCATCTTGAGCTCAGACTCGAAATACGGCCCCACCTCCCGAACGTGACCGCAAATATCGTCGCGCTCCATGATCTCGATATTCTTGACCCCCGCCGCACAAACGACGGGATGCCCGGAGTAAGTAAATCCGTGAGTGAACATGGCGCCTTTCGCCTGGGGAACACTAATAACATCGTAGATTTTTTCAGAAAGAATCGTCGCTGATAATGGCAGGTATCCAGAGGAGATACCCTTCGCACAGGTAATGACATCAGGCACAAAATCAAAAACCCCTTCAGAGGCAAAGAAATGGCCCAGCCGGCCAAACCCGGTGACCACCTCATCAGATATATAGAGGACGTCGTACTTGTCACACACCTCACGGGTACGCCGATGATACCCGGCCGGCGGTACGATAACGCCGCCGGCACCCATGATCGGCTCAGCGATAAAACAGGCAACATTTTCAGGACCGAGTTCCAGGATCTTGTTCTCAAGATCACTCACGGTTTGATCACAAAAGGCTTCCTCGCTCATACCTTCAGGACGCCGGTACGTGTTCGGTGCCGGAATGTGGTGCACCAGATCCGGTGCCAGATCAAAACCCTGATGGTCGAAGGTTACGCCGGTCATCGACATGGCGAGATAAGTACTGCCATGGTATCCGTCGGTGCGCGCGATGATCTTCTTTTTGTTCGGTTGCCCCAGACGGTTGAAATAGAAGTGTATGATCCGGATAGCGGTGTCGTTCGCCATCGAGCCGCCGGTCCCGAAGAAAACGTGATTTAGCGATCCCGGAGTCAGTTCGGCCAGTTTCGCCGCTAGCGTGGCCGCAGGCGGGGTAGTCAGGTGATTGAACGTCGAATAGTAAGGAATCTGTCGCACCTGATCGGCAATGGCTTCAGCCATCTCATCATTGCCATATCCAATATTGACGCACCAAAGACCGCCGATGCCGTCCATGAACCGATTGCCATCTGAATCAAAGACGTAGGCACCATCGGAATGCGACATGACCAAAGATCCCTCTTCCTTGAATGAGGCAAAGTCGGTCCAGGGATGAATATTGTGATCGCGGTCTTTTTCCCAGAGCGCCTTGGTATCATATGTTTTTAGCGGTGCTGACATTACGTTCTCCTCTTCAAGTTCCTGATGCCGCTATATTTCTGATCGACTAATCCATCGGGTGAGTCCGGCATTTATAACTCAAAGCCCTTTAGTACGTTAACCGCTCCACGAAAATCGATGTGCCTAGTTAAAGGATCTGCATGTCTTTTGCGGTAGTTCCTGATGCTGTGGCTTCCGCATAGGTTTCATATGCCTTAATATGGTAATCGTCGCCTTTTTCAGTCTTTTGCACACTTGGCAGTGCTTTCATCGCCTCAAGCCATGTATGTATCTTCGCGCAATTATCGGGAATTTCAATATCTCGATAGTGCTTCAGAACATTAAACCGCTCAAAGTGGGGATACATCGCAATATCCACCAGAGACACCTCACTGCCAAACCAGAAGGGGCCCATCTCGCGGCCAGGGAAACCAGCCTGCTCCAGACGGCGTAAAGCGTCAATCATTCTAAATTTTAATTCTGTCTGTGTTTGATCATCCTGAGCAAGCAGGACTTTGTAAAAAATGGGCACGATCCGAGAATTGTCAAAATCAATCCATATTCGAGCTTCAGCCCGCTGCTGCGGAGACCTTGGGAGTAGATTGGGTTCCGGTGCTATCTCATCCAAGTACTCATTAATCACCGTTGACTCATAGATTGCGGTGTCACCGTGCAGGAGAACCGGCACCTTGCTGTAGGGAGAGACATTGGTAAACCAATCAGGTTTGTTATCGAGATTGATTTCTACCAACTCAAACGACAGTTTTTTTTCCAAGAGCGCGAGACGGCTGCGTTGGGCGAAAGGGCAAACTTCCGCACTGACTAGCTGAATCTGACTTATTGCTTCTCCCATGATCGTTCAGCCTTGAACACCTAATGCTCAAAACCGTTAAGGACATTCACTACGTTGAGACCGACTTCTCCAATATCGTATCCACCCTCCATGACAAACAGGGTCTGAATCCCCAGCTCGCCAATAAGTTCGCCCACTGTAAGATAGTCCGGGGTGGTCAACTTGAAAAAACTAATGGGATCGTGCTCAAAAGTATCAACGCCCAGAGACACCACCAAGTGCTGCGGTGAGAATTCCCGGATGTGGCCTAACGCGTCATCCAACGCTTCGCGCCACCGACTAAACAGGGTCCCCGGCGGCATCGGGTAATTGCGGTTAAAGCCCATGCCGGCACCCAATCCCATCTCATCAGAATAGCCCAGATAATGGGGAAAGGCGTCCTCTGGGTCACCGTGCAGCGAACAGAAGAGCACATCATCGCGCTCATAGAATATATCCTGCGTGCCGTTTCCGTGATGGAAATCCACATCCAGGATGGCCACCCGCTCCGAGCCACTATCGAGCAAATACTGGGCCGCAATCGCAGCATTATTGAGAAAACAGTATCCGCCGAACATATCCCGCGCCGCATGATGTCCCGGCGGGCGACACAGGGAAAAAATTCCGGACTCCCCTGAGACGAGGGCCTTGGCCCCGGTCAGCGCCACATCTTTTGAAGCCAACGCCGCTTCCCAGGTCCCCTCCGTGATAGAGGTTTCGGCTGCCAGCGCATAGTAGCCCAGTTTCCCTTCTATAAACCGGGGCACCCGGCACTGCATCCGTCTTGCCGGCCAGACAGATGCCATTGCCTCACCGGTGTATCCGGTCTGACTCCACTCCTTCCAGGCAGTCTCAAGAAAAGCAACAAAGTCAGCATCATGAATCCTCAGCACAGGATCCATTGAAAAGGATTCAGGTGCCTCAACCGATCCCAGCTTGGCATCACGCACTGCCTCAACAACCATATCGGCACGCGACGGACGTTCAAACGGCTTGACCAGCTCACCGCCATATAACTCGGTTCTCGCATCGCGCAACCGATGCTGTTCACTGAAGATTGTTCTCATAGGGTCACCACTTTCTCTCGATCTCGCGCCATAGCGCAGATTCAGTGCTGCAGCCCCCGGGACTGCAGATGTGAGACCAACCGGCCGATAAACTGCCAGCACTGCATCAGTTGCACTTCTTCCACATATTCATCCGGGCGGTGCGCCTGCAGAATACTGCCCGGACCGCATACGACGCAAGGAATCTTCACCTGGTCACCAAAGAGTCCTGCTTCTGATCCAAAACTGATCTTCTCAGGATCATTGTTATCCTCCAGGAGCATCTGGACAAAACGTACCACTGGCGCATCGGCAGGCGTGTTGAGTCCGGGATACCCGGCAAGTGGTTCAATAGAAATCGACGTCTCCGGATCGACGGCATGCATCCTCGGCAGGAGCTCTTGTTCCACATAAGATGCGATCTGCTGAAAATAGCTATCCGCTTTTTCCTCTGGCAAATGCCGCAATTCAAAGCGGAACTCACAGGCGTCCGGCACGATGTTGAGCGCCCGCCCCCCCTTAATGGGTCCAACGTGCAGAGTACTGTGGGGCACACGATAGCCATTATCGATCAGGCCGTGCTCATGCGCCGTTTTATAGACATTCCGGATGTGGCAGATCAGATCCGCTGCAATCTCTACCGCGTTCACGCCTTCCACGGGATAGGCTGAATGGGCTGCGCGCCCTCGGATATGGACGCGCCAACTCTGCTTTCCCTTGTGTGCATTAATCACCTTCATGGTGGTGGGTTCCCCGATGATCCCCATGGCAGGTTTGACGGGCTGCTGCGTCAGCACATCCAGGAGCCGGCGGACACCAATGCATCCGATCTCTTCATCATAGGAAAACGCGAGATGCACTGGCGCCAACAGGGGCTTTTCCATCATCTGTGGAACTTTAGCGAGTGCGCAGGCAATAAAGCCTTTCATGTCAGCGGTTCCCCGCCCGAAAAGCGCCCCTGCCTGCCGACTCAACACAAAGGGGTCTGTTGACCAGTCCTGTCCATCCACAGGTACCACATCGGTATGGCCGGAAAGCATGACCCCTGGCTTGTCTTGAGGGCCTACGGTCGCATAGAGATTCGCCTTGGCGCCCGTCTCGTCATGGACCAGTAAACTGTCGATGCCGAAACCGGCCAGGTAATTTTTGATCCAGGCAATGAGATCCAGATTGGAGTTGCGGCTGGTGGTGTCGAATGCAATCAGCTCCCCAAGGAGCTGATACAGCGCGTCGTCCTGCGCCTGATCGCCAGCCTCAGGAATACTCACGGATCACCCGGTACGCCGTACGCAGGCGCAACTGCGGGATTCAGCGCACGATCCAGATAATCATTCATCTGTGGCTGATAGCGCAGCCACAGATCCCGAAGATCACTCACTGGATCATCGGACCAATCGACCCGCAAATCCACGAGGGGCCAGGCATTCTCCCCAGCCACCAGCAACGCCGCCGAATGAGTGGGGCCTTCCTCCCCACCGGCTGCTACGCCAGCTTCCAGGGCGCACAAAAGACGCTCTGCCAGATGCGAAGTGGCATGCCGGGAGAATCCTTCCGTCATGGCCGCTGGCACTTTGGTAGACGAAAGCAGATTTCCTGCGGCGACGCATTGATGGCCATGAGACACCGCGTGGGTGCCGAGAATTTCCGATCCCGTACACTCGGCGATGTTGCCCCTGAGATCAACTGCCGTGACCTGGCGATATTGCGCGAATGGTCTCTCATCCATTACCGATGCCAAAGCGGATGGCGCATCAACTCCCTGCGCCATCAAATCAAGCATTTCATTACCAATGGAGGGATCCGTGACATTTTGTGTAGCCACGGCGCCGGCACCTGCCCTGACCCAGGGACATCGGCTCCCCACACTGATGCTGGAGGTAGTGATCGCCACCCCGGCCATTGCCGCCCGTTCACACATCCCTACAATCGAAAAAGTCACTGTGCTACCTCATCCTTACCCTCATCCGCACCGGCTGCCTGTTGGCCCTGCAGTCCAAAGAACGAGTCATCAGGATACGGCTCAAGAATCTCCATGGTTCCTGCGCGGAGGCGTGCAACATGTGTCGGTTCGCCGGCCACGATACGCCGGTAAAAACGGGAGGGTACCGCAGGCGGCATGATGGCAAAGGCATCAGCCGCACGGTAGTCAGCGATCAGCATCCGGCGGTCTCGATCTTGTGACTGATTAGGTCCTCCGCCGTGCAGTGTCCAGATATCCATCAGACAAACGTCACCGGCCTTGCCGACGAGGCTATCGGCTCTGCCGTCAAACTGATCAAACAGCGCCGGATCTGTTGAGCCAATAAACTTGCCGTCATGGAAATGGGTATATCTTTCGCGGTGCGAACCGGGCACCAGTCGCGCGCAGCCGTTGTCTTCATCCATATCATCGAGAAAGAGCAGCACCGTAATCCCATCGTCGTTGGTGTGGGGATCAAACGGATGGTCGGCATGATATTCGACTCGAGTCCCTGCCCCGGGAAATTTGTTGTTGAGTTTGCAGTGGTGAAAGAAGACGTTGGGCCCAATGAGATCTGAAACCACTTGCGGCAGGTCTCCCTCGAAAAGCAGCTTTTGGTAAATCTCAGAAATATCCGTCGGATTTGCGACTCGACGAAGGCGGGGATGGGCAGCGGTGTGCCCTTGTTCGAGATCGAAACGGGCCTTGCCATTGGGAGTGTCAAAACCGTAATTGGCGTCGTACTCACGACTTTCCTCTACCCACTCCTGCAACTGTGACAGGAGATCACCACGCACGGTCTCCGACACCAGTCCCGGCAACATGAGATAGCCCTGACGCTTGAACTCTGAAATCTGGGTTTCGCTCAACATACCTTTTACCTCCTCTGTTACCCCTATTACCTTTATCGCTTCAACTTATCTTTGGTCTTTACTTTTACTCCGGCTTCAAGACCTTAATCCGGGATCACAGCAGTCACTTCAATCTCCACAACCCACTCCGGTCTCGCCAATGCTGGAACGACCAGGCCGGTGGAACAGGGGAATACCCCTTTCAGCCATTTACCCATCTCCTGGTAGACGGCATCGCGGTAGCGAATATCGGTCAGATAAACCACGATCCTACAGATATGTCCCAGTTCACTACCCGCTTCTTCTAGCAACATCTGGATATTTTCCATTGCCTTGGCGGTTTGTGCACCAGCGTCGCCCACATGCAACGACTCACGGGTATCCAAATCCTGAGCCACCTGACCTCGCAGAAATACCCAAGTTCCTCGGGCCACCACCGCCTGGCAAAGATCATTATCCAGCTTCTGCTCAGGATAAGTCTCCCGGGTATTGAACGGCCGAATACGCTCATGAATCATCTCAGATCCTCCTTCCAATCGATCGTGACGCTTGTGTTATCGCCAGGAGACATGGTCAAGAGACCGTCACCTGATACTCCCAAATTACGCCCGCCGCCGCTTATGACCCAGATTTGGGTTTAGCGGAGAAATCGGCAGTTACCCTATCAGACAAATCGGCCGAACGTCGAACAAAATCCAGCGTATCCTCCCAGTCAAAATTCCGGTAGACCGCGCCCAAATGCGCAAATGGAGGGGCTTGGGCAAAAAGCTGGAAAGTCAATCGATGCCCAGCGTAATCCGAGTTCAGTAGATCTCGGGCGTAAGCCAGTAGTTTACGGCGATCCTCAGCCCACCAGTTCTCATTAACGGAATAATATTTCTCCAGCCAAGGGCCGCTCTCCTGATCCTCAAAACACGCGAGATCCGGCGTGACACAGATCTGACCACCGCATAGCTCACGCGCCAGATGCATCATGGCCGGAAGGTTGGCGCACGCATGAACCCGGCCCGTGAAGAGCAACGACTGGTTGGGCATCAAAAGGTCGCTAGGACTTTTCTCGGCAAGCGCGATGGCGGCTGTGAGGTGCGCATGAATACCCTCGCGATACACCGCCAGTTGAGCAAGCTTTTCCTGAACCGCCTGCTGCTTATCCAGCCCCGTCTGCTTCACGTTAAACAATGCCGCCCCAATCATCATGTCCGCGTATTTGAGAATGCGCTGGACAAATGCAAAGGCCGAATAGCGGTGCAGCGTCGCCCGGATAAAGGCTGCTGCCTTGGTATGGCGGTAGAACAGTACGTTCTCCCAGGGAATCAGGACGTTGTCGAAGATGACCAGCGCATCGATCTCATCAAAGCGGTTTGACAGCGGATAGTCTTCTTTGGGGGCACGCCCGGAAAAGCCCGTTCGACAGATCATCCGGATGCCCGGCGACCCAAGATCACAGATGAAGCCTACCGCGTAATCTGAATAGGCTTCATTGCCCCAGTTGGCAATGGTGGGCTTGGTGAATGCCTGATTGGCGTAAGGTGCTGCAGTCTCAAATTTGGCGCCACGAACGACGATGCCTTCGTCGGTTTCCTTGACGACGTGCAGCAACATGTCTGGATCCTGATCCTGGGGCGCCTTGGACCGGTCACCCTTGGGATCCGTATTGGCGGACACGTGGAACGGATCGTGATCAATAACCCGATGAATATGATTGGCGATGTTCTGGGAAAACTGAGGATCGACCTGGTTGAGTACGTCCTGGCCATCATAAAGCGACCACATCTCGCCCACGGTTTCATCCCCCACTCGGGTCACTACCCCACCGATATCCTCAAAGACCGCATCAGTTGACTTTCGCTTATCCTGCCAATCCTCCTGGGTATACGGCAGCTTCAACCCCACCGAAAACCGCTCATCTTTGTCGTCGTGATAGATCATCAAAGGCGCGGTGGCCGCATCATGCTGCATGTCGTAGATCCGCGCGCGTATATCGACCAGCGGCTTGAACATCGGGTGCGTGGTGACATCAGGCACTTTCTCGCCGTTCATGAACACCACCCTGCCATCGCGAATCGATTCGCGGTACTCCTCTCCCGTTCTAATCATGACTTCCTTCCTGTGTTAAAGGGGCTATCGGCGGCAAACGCCAGCACGCTTGCCGATACGACACCCCCGCATCATCGCGATCCCGCAAAAATTGTAAAATATAGTTTTGAAATGAATTAGATAGATTTTTTTTATGTCATTTTCCCTTCGGCAGTTGCGTCACTTTATCTGCATCGCGGAGCATCAGAATATCTCCAGTGCCGCCAGGGAACTCTTTCTCTCACAGCCTGCCCTGTCGACATCGATTGTGCAGCTCGAGGAAGAACTCGGCCTGCAATTGCTGATTCGCCATCATGCCAGAGGTGTTTCTCTTACCCCGGCCGGGAATACTTTTCTGGCGCAGGCGCGATCTCTGGTGGCTCACGCCGAAGAAGTCGCGAGTACCGGCCGGGCGCTGGGTGAGTCGGCTCAGGGGATCCTCGAAGTGGGGTGTTTCTGGACACTGTCACCGTTTTTTCTTCCTGGTCTTCTGGTGCTCGCACGGGAACGCCATCCGGAGCTTGAGATCAAAGTCAGTGAGGGACCCCTCAACGAACTTCAGAAATTGCTGCATAACGGCAATATCGAGATGGCGCTGCTTTATGATATCGATCTCGACCCGACGCTTGCACGGCTGCCGCTGGCAACCGTAAAGCCACACGTCCTACTTCCGGCGTCCCATCCTATGGCAAACCGTGCAAGCCTGTCTTTGAAGTCTCTGAGGGATGAACCCTTCATCCTGCTCGACCTGCCCCATAGTCGCGACTACTTCCTGGGGTTCTTTGGCAAGCTGGGCTTTCAACCGAGAGTGCGCCATCGCAGCCAATCTTTCGAACTGGTGCGCGGTCTCGTCGCGAGCGGTGAGGGCTACGGCATCCTTAACCTGCAGCCGGCCTCACAACAGACGTATGACGGCGGAAAGGTGAAGTGCTTGCCGATCAGGGAAAGAATGCCATCGCTGTCAGTGGTACTGGGTCATCCTGCAGGTCTGCGTCAAACCGGTCGGGCCCAGGCCTTTATGCGCTGTTGCCAGGAGTACTTCAAGACGACTGCGCAGAGCCAAAGTGTCTAACGAGTGACAATGACAGTGCGACGGCATATCCCACGCCGATCGCAAACACGATCGTCCCCACACCCACCGTCCCTCCCAATAGCCATCCGCAACACAGCACGGTGACCTCGAGTCCGGCCCTGACCCAGCCGATCGGTTTTCGGGTCCTGCGCTGCAACCCGGTCATCAGTCCGTCGCGTGGACCCGGGCCGAGATTGGCCGTCAAATAAAGTCCACTGCCAACACCAATTAAGACTACTCCCATGACAAGCTGCAAATAGCGAATCCCCGAGCCGTCAGGAAGCGTCAATAACGGCGTCATGACATCGATTGCAACGGCAATCAAAACTGCATTGGATAGCGTACCGAACCCGGGAACCTCCCTCAGCGGTATCCAGAGAACAAGGACCGAAACGCTGACGACAAACGTTGAAAATCCAACGCTCCAACCCGACTGCACTGAGATGCCCTGCGCGAGTACGGTCCATGGACTGACCCCAAGGCCCGCCGCAATGAACATGGCCTCCCCTGTTCCAAAAAGCCAGAGTCCGGCAAAAAGCGCTGCCGCGGTATACCACCTGGGCTTAAAGGTCAGCGGCGCGTCGGCGCTCCAGATCGTCCGGGGCACACTGTGGGCCGGACGCAGCAGGCGGCGCCAGTCCGCTAAATTCATGCACCTTTACCGATCATGACAGGAACCAGCGCAATTACGCGCGGGTGCCCAAGACCGACTGAACCTCTCGAATCGCCCGCTCACCCGTCATGCGGGCGCCATGACAAGTACAGAAATGATCCGTTGACGTTGCCTCTCCACAAAAGAACAGCCGGTCTGCCAACGGTTGTGCCAGTACCGATCTCTGATGAAATTGGCCTGGCATGCTGGTTGAATAGGCGCCCCTAACAAACGGATTTCCTCGCCAGGCAGACTGGCGATCCGACTTCACTTTGGAGCGAACGTCATTCCCGAACACATAACACAAGGCATCCATCACGGCCTCTCGTGACGCCTCCGTCCCGGCCCGCTCAAGCCAATCCGCGTGCCTCCCGGCGACAATCCCGATAGCACAGTTAAATCCATACGCACCCAGACTGATCTGGATGGGTGGATGCCCGGTTCGCTCGACGACAACCCGCTCTGCAATATCATCAGGAAACACCCCTCGATCTATCTCGAGACGAATCCGGTTGTAGTTCCCAAGCGGAAGAGCCCAAATGGCATCTTGCTTCTCGGTTGGCAACTCCGGCACAAACCGGATCTCTCCGGAGGCCAGCACGCCGGTCGAAACGGCGATGACGGCATACTTCGCTTTAATCTGCCCTTTGGCCGTCTCGACAAGAACGCCCGGACCCTCCCAATGCACGCTAGTCGCGGCTGTGTTCAGGGAGACCGCCACGGCCGCTCCCCATTGACTGACCAAAGCGCCGTATCCGTCTACTACCGGCCAGTTCTCTTCGGTGTCGTTGTAACTGACGAGATCCCCTATCGAGATCTGATCCACATCCGATGAGGTATTCAGCGTATCGTAAAAATCGAGCACCTCAGTCCATGGCCCATCGCGGTCAACAGTATCAAACACCGATTGATCCAGACCCTGGGACCAGGCAGCCGCGACGCTTTTTTGGCGCTCACTCATCGCTCTGAACGCGGCCGCGACCTCACCATCTGCCACCCAGGCGCCCTGTCTGAAAAAGCCGGAACGGCCATACCCCTCGCGACGCTCGTAGTGCACACCAAGTGCATCTGCCGTTTCGACAAACGGATTCAGGCTAGCCGAGTGCATCCAGTGACAACCGAGATCAAAAGGCGCGCCGTCGGTCATGATCTCGGTATGGGCCCGGCCACCCACGCGGGCATCCGCTTCCAATACCACCGACGT
>CEUY01200740.1_pt1 | contig 13597 bp, 9 predicted proteins | sample 361481 | NCBI WGS metagenome assembly CEUY01 (sample SAMEA2622737, study PRJEB7988) | marine metagenome | isolation source: saline water (ENVO:00002010), including
GGGAGAATCGCGGGACCTCAGGTGATGGTCGACACGTTTGAACAAATTACGACAAGGTTACTAAAGCAGCTTGAAAAGAACTCGCAGGGCGTCCTGCAGGTTCTTTGTACTGTCGAGTTATCTCGTTACGGTCAACGAGTCTACCCGGATGCCGGGGATACTCGGCAAGACCTGGAAACAATGACGCTTGGACTCTATCGACCCACTGCGGATGTCGAACATCTGACAGAACTGTTTCAATTGCAATGGGATCGTCTTGGACGAGTGGATGAAGTTTATAGTTTGCAAGTGGAGTTCACTCAGGTCGTGTCGATGCAACAAAAACAGATGTCTCTGTTTGATGCTCCGGCAACTACTCCCAAAGAATATAGCTGGCAGTCAGATGCTGCGTTGGAAGGAATTCCACCAGCAAGATTGGTCCGGTTGATCGACCGGCTTTCCAGTCGCTTGGGGAAACGGCACGTATTGCGATCTTCATTGCGTTCTGAAGCATTGCCTGAATACGCTTTTGAAACGGAACCATTGGCAAATGTAAATGTTCAGCGTTGGTGTCATCAGATTTTGAAATCCGAGCGGAATGGGCATAGGGCAAGTCAGAACAAAGTGGTTTCAACAATACAAACCGATAAGCAAGGTTGGCTGTTGAAACAACGGAAACCAGCGGATAGCCTGCCGGTCTGGTGCTGGAGAGAACCGTTGGAGGTTCAGTGTCAAAACTCCCGCCAGTTTCCAATGCCGATGAAATTGCTCCATAAAGGTCAGTGGCAGGCAGTCACTCGCTATTGGGGGCCGGAGAAAATTGAGAGCGGGTGGTGGCGAGGACACGCGTTGCGACGTGATTATTATCGACTGGAATTGAGTTCGGGTTTGCGTTTCTGGGTGTACCGGACGTTGCCGAAAGGAGAGTGGTTTCTGCAGGGCAGTTTTTGACAACCAAGGGAATGAAACACCCTCAATTTTCTGTCCGTTTTCTGGCCCCCATTATCTTCTTCTCTTGTGTCACACCCATGCATTACGCCGAATTGCACTGTAAATCCAATTTCTCTTTCCTGCAGGGCGCGTCTCATGCTTCTGAACTGGTCGAACGAGCCAAACGATTAGGCTATCAGGCAATTGCGGTTACAGACCGTAATACGCTGGCGGGGATCGTGCGGGCTCATGGAGCCGCCAAAGAGGAACAGCTACAGTTCATTGTGGCGGCAGAACTGACATTCGTAGACGCTCCGGCCTGTGTGGTCTGGATTCCGAACAGAAAATCTTATGGGCAGTTATGTCAGCTACTGACGCTGGGACGTCGCAGAGCAGAGAAGGGGAACTGCCTACTCTATTTCGAGGACCTGAAAGAATATGGCGATAATTGGCTCGTCGGCGTAATTCCTGATTGGAATGCGAAGTCCGATAATCTGACCTCAGATCATCTGCGGTTGCATGAAGAAGCGGAGTTGATCGAAACACAACAGTTACTGGCATACCGGGAATTGTTTGCAGAAGATTGCTACCTGCTTGCGGAATTGCACAGGGGATGTGCTGATCAAAAACGGCTAATGAAACTGAAACAGCTTAGCGATCAGGCCAATGTTCCTTTAGTGGCAGCCGGCGATGTCTATTACCACGACCCCTCTCGAGCTCGGCTTCAGGATACCTTAACCGCAATCGCTCATGGTTGCAGTGTTGATCAAATTGGAGATTGGCAGTTTCCGAATGCACAGCGTTATTTACGGCCGGTACGTGAACTGCAGGAACTCTTTGCGGAAATTCCGGATGCCATCGAGCGAACGATGGAAATTACCAGACGTTGTGGTTTTTCATTAGACGAATTGAAATACGAATATCCCGAAGAACTTGTTCCCAATCAAACCACACCGATGCAGCATCTCACGGAATTGTCATGGCAAGGTGCTCATCAAAGGTATCCGGCCGGGCTGCCGCGTAAAGTGATTCAACTGCTGATGCATGAATTGCAACTGATCGAAGAATTAAAATATGAAGCCTATTTCCTTACCGTGTGGGACTTAGTGCGTTTTGCTCGAAGCCGTGGAATTCTTTGCCAGGGACGAGGGTCAGCAGCCAATTCGGTTGTCTGCTTTTGCCTCGGGGTGACCTCGGTTGATCCGGAGACCACTGAGTTGTTGTTCGAGAGATTTATCAGCAGAGAACGTAACGAAGCGCCGGATATTGATGTCGATTTTGAACATGAGCGACGGGAAGAAGTCCTGCAGTATCTCTATGACAAATATGGACGTGATCGAGCCGGCATGACAGGCGTCGTGACTTGCTATCGAATGCGTTCAGCTGTACGCGAAGTGGGTAAAGCTCTGGGGTTATCACCGGAAATAGTGGACGAGATTGCAAAAAATCTGGATGGACGAACCCGGGATGGGAATTTTGATGTGCGAATTCGTGAAGTGGGACTCGATCCGGATGCAACCATCGGCCAGAGATTTCGTGAGTTGGTGGAGGAGCTAATAGGGTTTCCAAGACATTTGTCCCAGCATGTCGGAGGTATGGTAATGACTCGAGGCTTATTAAGCCGTTTAGTACCAATTGAAAATGCCACGATGGAAGGACGCACCGTTATTCAATGGAATAAAGACGATCTTGATGAACTGGGAATTCTCAAAGTCGATTGTCTTTCCCTGGGGATGCTGAGTGCCATCCGTAAGTGCTTTGCAATGCTCGAGCAGCACGAAGGTAAAAAACTGACATTGGATTCGATCCCTCAGGATGATCCGGAGGTTTATGACATGATCTGCCAGGCCGATACCGTTGGTGTGTTCCAAATCGAAAGTCGAGCACAAATGAGTATGCTACCGCGACTTCGGCCAAGATGCTTTTACGACCTGGTTATCGAAGTAGCCATTGTGCGTCCCGGACCAATTCAGGGAGATATGGTCCATCCTTATCTCAAGCGTCGGGCAGGAATGGAACAGGCGGTCTATCCGAATGAGGCGATTAAACAGGTTCTGGATCGTACTCTGGGTGTTCCTTTGTTTCAGGAACAGGCGATGAGACTGGCAGTGGTCGCTGCAGGGTTCACTCCTGGTGAAGCCGATCAGTTACGACGAGCGATGGGGGCATGGCGACGTCCCGGAGTGATCGAGCAGTTCAGTAAAAAGTTAACCCGAGGAATGCTCGCCAACGGTCTAACAAAAAAATTCGCTGAACAAGTGTTTAATCAAATTCGTGGATTTGGTGAGTATGGTTTTCCGGAGTCACATGCGGCCAGTTTCGCATTGTTAGTCTACGTTTCGGCTTGGCTCAAATGTCATCATCCGGCGACCTTTGCTGCTGCTGTCATTAACAGCCAGCCGATGGGGTTCTATTCAGTGAGTGATCTGGTGAAAGATGCTCAGAAACACGAGGTGGAAGTCAGACCCGTCGATGTGAATTACAGTCATTGGGACTGCGTGTTGGAATATTCGAGTTTGCCCGATTCAAACTTGCCGGAATCCGTATCGGCAGCTCCGGCATTGCGACTTGGAATGCGGGTGATTCGAGGACTCTCCTGCGAGGCGGCAGGTCGCCTTATCGAGCAACGGGAGGCTGGAGGGCTGTATCCTTCACTGGAAGAATTGCGAAGACGGTCCGGAGTTAGCAGAAGCGTCATTATGCTACTTGCCGACGCGGATGCTTTTAGTAGTTTTCAACGCGATCGACGCGCTGCTTTATGGGAAGCCCTGGCTCAGGAACAGAAAGAAGTAGAGCAACCCTTGTTTGATTTAATCGAAGCTGAGGATGATCAGACGCCGAAACTGCCCATGATGCAGGCTGCCGAAGAAGTGGAAATGGACTATCGAACCGCCGGACTTTCACTCAAAGGTCAGCCGATTATGTTTTGGCGAAAATCGCTGGATCAACAAAACGTGTTGCCAGCTAATGAACTAGCAACGTTTCCGAATGATCGCTACGTGAAAGTAGCTGGTCTGGTTTTGATGCGACAACGACCATCAACCGCAAAAGGGATTACGTTTGTGACGTTGGAAGATGAGACTGGTACGGTAAATCTGGTGATCCGTCAGTATGTTTGGGAGCGTTATTACCGCATTGCCAGGCGAAGTAACGCCTGGTTGGTGCATGGCACTCTGGAAAACCGGAATCGTATCCAGCATGTGGTTGTACAGCGTCTGGAGGATCTCTCTACAAAGCTCGGGGAATTAAAACCGAAGTCACGGGACTTTCGATGAACTCCGGCAGACGCTTACGATCCTGACGATGAAATTACCTCGGAAAGCTCTGCCTGCAGTTCGCTGACAGTCTCCAAAGCCTCGGCGAGTTCGGGCGTGTCTTTATGAATCTGATAAATTGCTTTCAGGATTGCAATGGCAGAAGCAGGCTCCTCTTTGCTGATCTGACGACACAAAGCCACAACCTCCTGGATTTCCTTTCGGTGTCTACTCAATAACAGTTGTTGTTGAGCGAGTTGCTGCACCTGAGTTTGCCTGAGACGTTCGAGTTTATTTCGAGCATAGGTTACACACTCATCAATAGAAAAATCGTCGGCTCTGTTTTGATACAGTGTGATGAAGTTTTCCAGTAACTCCATCATCTTCTCGGGTGAATCGGATTCCTGTTTCAAAATTCCACGTAAGGTAAGTTTTGCGACGGACATCTCACTGGAGGTGGATTCCAACCATTTCAAAAATCGCTGTTCCTCACGTTCACTTTTTAGTTTGTTGTAATAATCCTCGACCTCCTGGAATCGTGCATGCTCGGGGAATCGCTGTATGAATTCCCGCATTTCAACGCTCGCCTGCCCCCAATCGGATCCCGGAGTGATTTGTGCATCGTTAATGATTTCAAGTAATTGGTCTGCTGATTTGGGTTGGTTGTACCAGTTGGTAAAGACGAGTAATCCGCCGACACCTACAATCAGTGCCATTAGTACCAGCAAACTGGCGAGGACACCTGATGGCCTGGATTTCTCAGATTCAAAACGATCTCTTTCAACCGTGGTGTAATGCGTTTGTTCGCCTTCTGGTCCTGTATTATCCTGTTGATGGAATTGTTCATCTGAAACGGTTGGAGGATCTGCGGATGATGAGAATTCTTTCGAGTATTGTCCGTCGATGGTGTTCTCGTGATTGCCATCGGCCTGGTTGGTAACAAATTCCCTTGTTGCGCCGTCGGTGTCACTATCAAGTTCATTCATTTCCACGGTCGCACCTGGAGACCGTTCGGGCATATTAGAATCCAGAGCGTGTTGCATCGCCTGGAGACGATGCGCAACGGCTAATGGCGTTGGAATACGGCTGTCAGGCTTTTTACTCAATAACTGCCGGACGATGTAGTCGAGCTCCAGAGGGATATCAGCGACCAATTCGTTGATGGGTTGAGGCTGATCATACTTCAGTTTGTGAATGACATGTGCTACAGCGGGGGCTGCAAAAGGAGGTCGTCCGGTGAGTAACGCATACATCACAGATCCCAGCGAATAGAGATCGCTTTTTATGGTCGGTCGGGCGCCTGCGGCCTGCTCCGGAGCCATATAGTCAGCAGTCCCCACCACGGCATGATCTGCAGTGAGTTGTGTCGCACCAAAGAGCCGGGCGATACCAAAGTCAACAAGCTTTACCTGATCGTCATGAGTGAGAAAAAGATTGGAAGGTTTGAGATCACGGTGAATCACACCTCGGTCATGAGCATGTTTTAGAGCATGACAAATATCAATGGTGATACGGATGACTTCTCGCCATGTTATCGGCCCGGATTCTTTTAATAGCTGATAAAGTGTTCGTCCTTCCACCAGTTCCATAGCATAGAAGAGCGTATCTTCTTCCTGTCCATACCCAAATATCTGCACAATGCCTTCGTGCTGTAGTTGCTGTAGCGTCTCAATTTCCTGATGGAATCGCTCTCTGAAATTATGATCATCTGAGAGCGCATTGGAGAGCATTTTAACGGCAACAGCATCTCCGGACTCTTCATGCGTTGCCGAGTAAACAAATCCCATGCCACCTTGCCCGATTTGTTCATCGATCAGATAGGGGCCGAGTCGTTCCAGCATAGTGCTACTCAGTGTTGAAAGGAAAGTTACATAGGAGCTACGCGTTTGGAACCCACATCGGTTGTCAGTATGACGTGTGCATCAAAGCTTTTGGAAATCAGCTCCGCTTTAATTTCAGCATAATCCGGATTGTCCCAGAGGTTATCGAATTCCCAGGGATCTTCTTCCAAATCATAAAGTTCACCGATTTCATGTCCATGGTAAACCGAAAGTTTATACTTTCGGCTTCGGTACATGGTTGCATACGCCCCGTTACCATCTGTGAAAAAAGGATCCAGGGCGTCGAAGTACTCGGAACGCACAAATTCACGATGTTCGTCGGGTTGATTTACATCGGTAAGCAACGGCATCAGAGATTTACCCTGCATGTAATCGGGTTGCTCGAGTCCTGCGAACTCCATGATGGTGGAAGTTAAATCGAGTAATTCCACTAACGCATCACGCTGGACATTTTGGAGAAGTTTTCCCGGCCAGGAAAAGATGAGTGGAATGCGAACTAAGCCTTCGTAGAATCGGCAACCCTTTTGTAGCAATCCATGATCACCAAGGGATTCGCCATGGTCACTGGTGAAGATAATCACCGTGTTTTCCAATTGTCCTGTCGCTTCAAGATGGTCGAGCACACGTTGGAATTGATCATCAATCTGTTTAATCATGGCATAGTAATACGCCTGCATTCTTTTGGCATCGTGCCCTTCCGGAGGCAATGCATCGCCTTGGAAATCGATGGCGGCCAGCTTCTTTTGGTTTTCCAGGTCTTCTTCACGATAATAGGGGCCGGGCATTTGATCCGGATCAAACATGTCGGCATAAACCTTGGGCGGGATGAAAGGTGGATGCGGGTCATAAATGTTCACGCACAGCATCCAGGGATCCTTTTGCTGAGCGTCGATGAATTCCAGAGCACATTCGGTGGCCCAGGTGGTCTGGTGGTATTCAGGCGGGACGCGTTCTTCGCTGTTTCGCATAGGGTCCAGATCGCCTCCACGTTCGCGTACCCAGTCAGCATAGTGATGCCCTTCTTCCCAGTCATCCCGGGGAGCATGACTGAATTGCCAGTAGGACATGCCATCATCGAGTCGAGGTTCCGTACGATGACCGGAGCTGGTTAAGTGGAATTTCCCGATATTGCCGCAGCGGTACCCCGATTCAGCAATTAGCTTGGTGATTAACGGGGGGAAGTCAGGGAAGGTGTCATTCCCATTGCGTGTGTTATGTAAACGAGCCGGATAGAGACCTGTCAGAAAGCTGGATCGACTGGGCGTACAAATCGGTGATTGACAGTAAGTGTGGGTAAAGGCGACTCCCGATTGCACGAGTTTGTCAATGTTGGGAGTGTCAACGTATGGATTGCCAAGAGCCTTGATGGTGTCAAATCGTTGCTGGTCGGTGCAGTACCAGAGGATATTTGGGCGTGACATCTCGTCTTTCTTAAACAGGACTTTACGGGGTATCTTCGCGTAGTGAGCTTTTGATGACATCGTTGTCAAAATAATTAATTCGCATACCGGCATCGACAACGACGGTTTGCGCACAGATTCCGGACGATCGGGGGCTGAGTAAAAAGGCAGCGACGTTGGCTGCCTCTTGTGTCTCTAAGGCTTTTCCGCGGGGGATGACTTTCTCGGCGAATAGATAGGAATCAACGTAGCCCGGGATTCCCGCAGAAGCACTTGTTTTTAATAGACTTGGCCCAACGGCATTAAATCGAACCTGTGAGAAGTTGCTAAAAGACTTTGTGAGAAAGGCAAGTGAGGAATCCAGAGCGGCCTTAACAGGTGCCATGAATCCATAGTTCTCACTAGCCATCGTGGTGGTTGAGATGGAAACAGTGATGACCGAGGCATTCTTAGAAAGAAGGTCTTTTAGAGAATTGGCGATGGAAATAAGTGAATAACAACTGATGTCGACGGCACGTAGAAACTGACGTTTGCTGGTCTCATGAAAAGGCTTTGGCCCTTCTTCATAATCGGCGAATGCAATCGAGTGAACCACTCCGTCAATCGTCGAATGCTCTTTGGACAGCGTGTCCCGTAAGGATTCGATCTGTTCAGGATGCTCTACATCACAGACATAAATCGGGTGGTCGCCGAGTAGTTTTTGGAGTTGTTCTTTGCGTGTTTCACTGCGAACAACATACACCGGGAGGGCGCCCGACTCAGTGACCGTCCTGCCGATGTGATAGGCTACACTCTTTCGATTCGCCACTCCAAAAATGACGATCGTCTTACCTTCTAGTTGTAAAAAGCTCATATCTGAATTCACTCATCATCGACTAACTAGCATCTGCCAGAGTACAGGCAAAATCGAACCGAGTTGCCAGTTTGCCTGCCACCGTAACTTTGGCGTTCAGGAAAAAGGCGTTGCTGACTTGTTCTGTTAACGTGACCGTTAACTCAATCGTATCACCCGGTTTCACCATCTGCTTGAATTTGACGTTGTTTAAGCGGGTTGCCACAGGAACTTTGTCAGTGCCGTCATCGGTCATGTCTCCAGCAATAATCGTCGACAGTAAAGCCGCTCCGGTTTGCATCGCCGCCTCACATAAGATGACTCCGGGGACAATCGGTTGCTCGGGATAATGGCCCTGAAAGAAAAATTCATCGGCTGCAAAGGTCTTTAGGCAAACGATCTGACTCTGACTTAGCGAAGTGATCTCATCAATCAGCAACATCGGAGCCCGGTGAGGGATGAGGGACTTTATTTGTTCAAGAGACATGGTTTTGTATCCGGTAGTCCCGCAGGATTGAATTGGTTTATTTCATCAGTAATTGGTCAACTTCATTAGACACAATCACTCCGTAATTTATAGCACCCAGCCAGCCGGACATGATAATGCCGACACTCCCGGCATGAAAGAGTCCGGAGATCTGTGTTGGTAAAGCCTGGCTGACCGGCAGCCCTTCGAATTTGGTCCCAAAGCTTGCGCCATGATGATGACGCGTATAGTGATAAAATGTTCGCGGAGTGGCCGCTTCCGAGAAAATCACGCGCTCTCGGGCATTCGGTACATATTTATCCAGAGCATCAATAGTGGTTTCGATTAAATCCTGTTTGCTAGCTTCATAAGCTTCGTCATCCAGATCAGCCCAGTCTTCCCAACGTGCGTTGGTACTAGAGACGATCAGGTGACGTTGGCGTTTATCATGTGGGCGTGTGTCGGGGTAATAAACCGAGAATGTCCGACTGGTAACGTCTCGGCTGAGGAGTAAATCCGTTTCAAAATTCTCGGCGGTGGAAGTAAACAGCAGATCGCCGGTGTCACGATCAAGGTGATCATCGGGCCCTAACGCCATATACACCTGAGTGCTCGAATTGTTGACACGGACCGCTTTGGCGTCCTCGACAAAGTCTTTGTCAAATTGCTCTTCGCCGACCATCTTGAAGATTGTTGTCAGTAGGTTGGCATTGGAAACAACACTTCGACATTCGATTTCCCGGTCACCGACATGGACGCTTTTGACGCGTCCGTTTTCGGTACTGATTTTATCGACGGGGCTTTTGATGCGAATGTCGACTCCGTTTTTCTCCAGTTCGTCTTTCATTAAACCGATCATCAGATCCGTCCCACCCTGGAAAGTATAGACTCCTTTGGACATGAAATTGCTAAAGACGATGCCATAGGTAATCGCAGGGTCTTCGAGTGTTGAGCCGTTAGCGTAGGTGATCGGCTCCATCAGCAGTCGGGTGATATCATTACGTCCGGGGAAGAACCGTTCGAATAATTCCTTGGTGGTGAGTTGTTGATCGTCGTAGAAATTCATGCCACGAGCGGTATCAAAAAACTCCCTGATGGTGGCGGCTTCCACTCCGAATTTGCTTTGCAGCAACTCGGTGAAACTCTCGCGGTCATACGTGGTTTTCAACGTGAACTGTGGGTTGTCAAAAAGCACGCCTCGTAACGGCACGATTCGGTCTGCTATTTCCTGACACCAGTAACGGCGACAGCTCTTCAGCATTCCGTAGGGGAATCCATGTAAAGAGACATCAAAAATGTTGCCTTTAGGGCGTTTGAACCAAGTGGCCATGCCGCCAAGCTTGTAGTGTTGTTCAAGCAGCAATACGTCATAGCCCGCTCGGCCAAGGATATTGGCTGAGGTTAATCCAGCGAGCCCGCTTCCGATGACAATTACGTCATATTTTTGCTTGACGCCTTTTAGAAAATCACGCGGCATACTGGTTATGAGGACCTGATTGATACGTCGGGAAATGTCAGCGGAGCGACAGGTTAAAGGCGTATTTTAGTCTGTAATTGTGGATTCTGTTAGTATCCTACACGTACTTCTGGGGATTTCAGAATTCCAGAGAATGCAGCCTAAGAGCGGGCCAGGAGGTGCTGATTCGCCATTGAAATACCACTGACGATCGAACCAATGATTCCCACAAATCCCTGATCGGTTCCACAGAGAAACAGATTGTTAATGGCGGTTGTTCCGTCAAGCCATTTACGAGTGGCACCATAAACAGCACCGTTTTCGTGCCAGGTGAAGCGATGAATCGTGTGCGGCGTAAACATGTCAGTATCAATGACATGAGAGCGATAATCCGGCACAAATCTGGCGGCGGATGCCTGAACTGCTTCAAACCATTTTGTTTTTTCGGCCTGATAATTATCCTGATTAGTATTACGCCAGCGTTCAAAGTCAGCTAACGCTGTGACACGCATGATTCCATCAGGAAGCTCGCCGTCTTTTTCATCGTAACAATAGTTGTTAGGAGTACAGACTACTCCGGTGCGGACATCGCAGAAATCTTCGGTGGGGCGTTCCCAATGAAATTTCTCCGAGTCGTTATAGAAGACGATCGTCTTGTTATGCCCAAGTTCACGAGGGTAGGTGTCGAGAGTTGAGATTGCTTCGACAAAAGATAGTTGCCCGGTGGTATGAGCATGGACGTCTTCATCTGTTTCACAAAGTTTGAACGTCTCGACCGCACCTGCAGAACTCAGGATATTCTTTCCTGTCAACTCTTCCCCGGAATCGAGTACGACTCCAACAGCACGTCCGTGATCGATTTTGATCTGACTGACACCTGTTCGTAACTTGAGTTCTCCTCCCAGATCTCGGAACTTACGGACAAGTTTCTTAAGAATGAGTCGGACTCCGTCAAACGGCCGGGCAAAACCTTCCAGAAACAGACTGCGGAACATGATACAAAACTGCCCCCAGTCCATGTCTTTTTCTCGAGGGTTGCCGTACCACATGATCGGACAAAGGATCATTTCAACGAGTAAGGGATCGGTGATGATTTCCTGGAGACGTTCCCGGGTGGAAATCTCAAAATGTTTCTGCTCAAGATCGTCGTAATCCAATAGGGATGAGATCAAGCGATCGAAATGGTCGATTTGTGCCGGGAATTCCTTCGCAACTTCGCTTCGCAACAAATCGATGTTGTTGTCAAATTGAAGTTCAACTCCGGGGAAGGAAATCGAAGACATGAGTTGCGGAGATAAACCAAAGTCATCCCACTTCATTCGGAGTTGTCGTAGCAGTCGTGCAAACGGGCCTTTTTTGGCGCCTGGCGGAGTAAAGTTGGTTACGGCGTGGAGGCCCACATCGTAATTGCGACCACGTAGTCGATAAAAAGAATTGAGTCCACCAATGGTGTAATGTCGTTCCAGCACACATACTTTTTGATCGTAGTATGCAGCTCTAATGCCAGCGGCCAAGCCTGACATTCCCGCGCCAATGATAATGGAATCGTACACTACTCTGCAGGAAGATCCGCCATTTTGGGTTCAAGGTAGCTCACTGTGGACTGCATGCTTACCAGATTTGCATAATCCTCTTCAGGAACCTGAACGCGATATCGTTTTCGAAGTTCCATCACGATATCTAAAAAGTCCATGCTGTCTAATTCCATCTGATCTCGGAACTCTTTCGCATCGTCGAGATTTGACAAATCTTCATCCGGTGCAATGGTTTCCAAAATTTCGATAATGGCAGCACGTATTTCTGCAGGTGTCATTCCTGAAAAGCTCCAAGCGATTAGGTGGTTTCATCAGTAGCAGAACAATCATGTTCTGAGTGCGAACCATAAATTTACAGTGTTTTGCCAATAAAACAAAGGTGTGGAATCCATGGAAACACTAACATTTGCCCCCAAAAATGGCATAACGGAAGCCACTAGGGTTAGAAGGAAACCCTTGAGGGGCTATGGATCCTTGGTAAAAGTACTTGAATTGAGTACTTTCAGCGAGGTTGTCAGGCTTCTGCGTTGTCAGTTAGCTCGAGTACTTCCTGATAACCACCGTTGAATTAATCCCCAGCATTCCGAAGGAATTGTTTACGATATATTCCACGTTTTCGAGCTGTTTGGCATCGTTTAGTACCAGTCCGGGAATCGCACATTCTTCATCGAGTGTGTCCACGTTGATCGTTGGATGACAGATGTTGTCCTCAAAGGAACCGAGATTCCCAGCCAATTCCAAAGCTCCGGCGGCCCCCATGCAATGTCCAATGAAGCTCTTGGTGTTATTGATGCTGACTTTACAATTGGCATCGAAGACTTTACGCAAAGCACTTACTTCCTGAATGTCACCGCTGAGTGTTCCGGTGGCATGTGTACTGAGAATGTCCACGTCGGCCGGTGTAATGCCGGCCATTTTAAGTGCAATGTTAATACACTGTGACTGGCGTTCAGGATTGGGGAGTACGAAGTCAGTGGCATCCGTGTTAATGCTATGCCCCACCAACTCACCATAAATGTGAGCTCCTCGAGCTAAGGCATCGTCGAGTCGTTCTAGTGTGTAAACGCATCCACCTTCTGAAACGACGATTCCATTCCTGTCGACATCGAATGGCCGGGAAGCCTTGACCGGATCACTGTGTTCGGCCAACGCTCCCTGACTCTTGAAGCTAGCGAAAATTCCGAACGTGTGGATGGACTCTGAGACGCCTCCAGCTAATGCCAGGTCGCACTGCCCCAACTGCAGCATCTGAGCGCCCTGAATCAGACCGTTATTACCTGCTGCGCAGGCAGCCCCCAAAGTATAGTGGGGGCCTGTAATTCCCATGTTGAGTGCAGCTTCACCAGCAGGGTTGTTGGCAACCGTACGTGGATTGTGAAAGTGGTTCCAGACACTAACGTCATAGTCAAATTGACTTAGTTCATAAACTTCATTTTCCGTTTCCACATTGCCATGTTCAGTGACGCCCAGATAAATTCCGACTCGCGACTTGTCCATGTTTTCCCAGTCGATTTGGCTGTTGACCACCGCTTCATTACAGCTGTAAATCGCAACACTCCCGGCGCGAGTACCCCGTCGAACTTCACGGCGATTTTGATACTTCAACGCATCGTAATCGCAGATTCCAGCCAGCGTTTTTCCAACATAGCGAATTTCATAATCCTGGACTCCGCTTTGTTTGTTCAGCAAGGCAGCTCGGTGCGTAGCCAGATCGTTTCCGTTGGGAGACGTCAGGCCAATTCCGGTAAGGACAATGCGAGGTAGTTTGGGAGGTGAATACTGATGATGCGTAAGGGCCATGTTCGCGTAAATGCCGGGCTTTCTTGGGGAAACGCTGGTAGGTCTAGACAATTAAAACTAAAGGTACCAGCACGGTTTTGCAAGCAGGTACGATAGCCACTCCG
>CEUY01143900.1_pt1 | contig 13591 bp, 14 predicted proteins | sample 361481 | NCBI WGS metagenome assembly CEUY01 (sample SAMEA2622737, study PRJEB7988) | marine metagenome | isolation source: saline water (ENVO:00002010), including
TAATATTTTATAAACAAAATTATTTTTAATATTTAATTTTCCTTTAAAAACAAGAATTGCGCTAACAATTCCCAAAATTGCTAATATTGTGGATATGATAGCTACCTCAAAAACAAAATGAAATTCTTTTGGATCATCAAAGAACAAATTATGTTCTAAGAAATGACTAAATGCATGTTTACTCACAAATCCTAGATCTATAAGAGGATTAACTAAGAATCCAATGACTACAGATAAGAAACCTAAAATTATCATTGGAAAAAGCATTATTCCAGGACTTTCATGTGGTTCAGTAGGATGATCATTATCCTCAGATTTAGAATTGGAAGAATTTTCTGAAGATATTCCTCCTTTGTAAGATCCATGAAAAGTTAACATTATCACTCGAGTCATATACAAAGCAGTTAAGAAAACACCTAAGCTAGCTAAAATAAATAAAACCATAGAAATAGGACTATTTTGAAGATAAATATGTCCTAATATTTCATCTTTACTCCAAAAACCTGAGAAAGGAAAAATTCCTATCAAACTTAATGCACCTAACAAAGTTAAAACATAGGTTATTGGCATATGCTTCCTCAATCCTCCCATAAATTTCATATTAAAAGTACCTGTTGCATGACTTACAGATCCAGCCGACAAAAATAATAATGCTTTAAACCATGCGTGAGTAAATAAATGGAAAAAAGCAGCTGCATAAAAACCAGATCCTAAAGCAAGAACCATATATCCTAACTGACTAATAGTTGAATAAGCCAAGACACGTTTTATATCATCTGAAACAACTCCCATAGTTGCAGCAAATACAGCAGTAAAACCGCCAATAATTGCAATAATTACCATTATTTCAGAAGAAGATTCAAATAGAGGGAATAGCCTACCTATTAAAAATACTCCTGCTGTAACCATTGTTGCTGAATGAAGCAAAGCTGATACTGGAGTGGGTCCTTCCATTGCATCTGGTAACCAAGAGTGTAGAGGAAATTGAGCAGATTTTCCTACAGCTCCAAGAAATAAAAGAATACACATTATCAATAATCCTGATCCTTGAAATTCTCCAGATGATACTCCTTTATAGAGAGTAGGAATATCTAAATATTGTTGTCCTTTAGAAAATATAAATAAAATTCCTACCATTAACCCAAAGTCACCTACCCTTGTCATTAAAAAGGCTTTTTTGGCAGCAACAACAGCACTATTTTTCTTAAACCAGAAGCCTATCAATAGATATGATGAAACACCGACTAATTCCCAAAAAATGAAAAGATGAATTAAATTTTTGGACAAGACTAGTCCAAGCATTGAAAATGTAAATAATGCCATAAATGAGAAGTACCTAGAGTAACCTTTGTCTGATGCCATATAACCTATTGAATAAATTTGAATCATTAAACTTACGCCAGTTACAACAATAAGCATCATAGAAGTCAGAGGATCTATTAAAAATCCCGTCTTTATTCCTACATCACCAATCATTAACCAGTCAAATGAATCTAATAGTTGAACTCCTTTATCATTAAAATTAATTAACGAAAATATCGATAAAACGAAGCTAATAAAAACACTAGTTACAGTAACAAAACCTGAAATTTTAGAATAATTTTTGAAAAATATAGAGAATAGGATCCCATTAATTAAAAATCCTATAAAAGGAATTAAAAGGATCAACCAATATATATTCTCAATTGACATCTATAATTTCCTCAAAATTTCATCTGCAACATGTTCCCTTCCTCTAGGCACCAAAATTCTAAATTCAGAGTATTCAGACCAATCCAAAATATCATTTCCTTCCGGAATAATCTTTGCAGGTAATCCTTCACCTTCAAGAAGATTTTTCCACATTTCAGCTGTTATTAAGTTTTTCGTTTTTTTATAATCAATCCACATATTAATTCTTCAAATTATTTAATCCGGTTAATTCTATATTTCCTTTAATTTTGTATATTGAAATAATCAAAGCTAAAGCTAGAGCAACTTCTGCTGCTCCTATTGCAATAACAAAAACTGCCATCATATGTCCAGATAAAACATTTAATGGACTTAAGACATCAGAATCTACAAGTACCTGAGGAGGTCTAAATCTTGAGAATCCTATTACTGCAATGGCTACAGCATTAAACATTAATTCTAAACACATCACTACTACAATTGAATTTTTTTTAGTCAAAGATCCATATAAACCAATTGTAAATATTATTCCAGATAGTATAAGAACAGTTTCTAAATTCAATTTATCCCTCCCTTCTCAATAATGCTAAAGCTCCAATTAAAGCAGCTAGTAGTATCAATCCAGCTATTTGGAACGAAATAAAATATTCTCTTATTAACAACTCACCAATCCAAGAAACATTAGAAACTACGATTTCATTTAAAGGTTCTTCATAATTTATAGTAGTTTTAGTTATCCAATTTTCTGCACCTATAGCAAATGCAATTATTACTAAAAATATAGTGCTAGGAATGATTGATAAATTAATTAAATTATTGGCACTATTACTTCTTGGAACATCTTTTACAAGCATCACAGCAAATGCGATAAGAACAGAAACCGCACCTACATAAACTAAAATCTGAATAACACCTATAAAGTCAGCACTTAGTAAAAAGTAAAGAATAGCTACAGATACCATCGTAAGAGCTAATAAAACAGCTGATTTAAAAACATTATTTACTGAAATAATTGCAACTGATCCACAAACTGTAAATAATGCTATAATCCAGAAAACAATATCAACAAGTGTTGGAAGATCAGCAAATACCATTATCTTTCGTTAACCCACCTTTTAGTCAATTCTTCTTTTGAAGGTTTCTCGTGACGACCTACATCGTGGGAATCCTCGATTTTTTCATTTCTTGGTTCATATGATGACTTCTCCATTTGAGGCCTAAACCAAGTACTAGGTCGTTTTTCAGCCGACCTTAATTCATCAACAGAAATAACTAAATTTTCTCTTTTCTCAATTGCTCTTTCAAATCCACTTCCCATATGTAAAGCATCAAATGGACAAGCTTCTACACAAATACCACAAAACATACATCTACCTATATCTATATCAAAAACATCAATATCGTAAGATGTACCTTCTTGAATATTTTTTTCTCCAGGATGAGTTACAATTTCTATTATTCCTAGAGGGCAATATTTTGCACAACTAGCACAACCTGTACAACGATCTTCAAACCAATTAAATTCTTGCCCTCTAAACCTAGGAGACTGATCAGGAAATTCTTTAATTACAGCCTGTCCTACAATCGCTTTAAATCCCTCTAAAGGATGGCTCTTAAATAAGCTAAAAGGATTTTTATTATAGTATTTAGAAGCTTTTATTAAACCTACTCTTTTATTAGGATATTGAACAGTAAAGGTAGGACCTACTAAATTTTTCAAAGTTACGAATAATCCTTTTATTAAACCAAAACCAAACATATATCACCTACTTTTGTAACACTATCTTTCTAGCAACACCATTTTTTTGTAAAGGCTTAGGGCCTAATAATTTTCCAAATATCCATAAAGATACAAAGAAAACTATCCAGTTTATACCAGTCATAATCCACAATTCTGTGATTGACGGATCAGGCCAAATGAGCATCAAAATTGCAATAGAAAGTATATTTATCAATGTAAGTTCAAAAAGTCCTTTCCAAGCTAATTCCATAATTTGATCTACTCTTAAACGTGGGAATGTAGCCCTAAACCAAATGAAAACACAAATCATTAAAATCCACTTAATCATAAACCAAAAATGTGAAGGAAGAATTTCTGGACCTTTCCATCCTCCCAAGAACAAGCATACAATTATTGCAGAAGAAGCAATAGTAGCCATAAATTCACCTAAGTAGAATAATCCGAATTTCATACTACTATACTCAGTCATATATCCAGCAATCAATTCTGATTCAGCTTCAGTAATATCAAATGGACTTCTATTCAATTCTGCAGTTGATGCTATTAAAAATGTTAAAAATCCCAAAGGTTGAAAAATAGCATAAGGAATTACTTGGGATTCGATTACTTGGATAATAGATAAGGAGCCAGCCATTAAAATCACTCCTACTGCTGCCAATGCCATAGGTATCTCATAACTCAATAGCATCGCAACTGCTCTTAATCCACCTATAATCCCATATCTATTACCAGAACCCCAACCAGCCATAAGTACTGAAAGAGTATTAGTAGAAGTAATTGCTAACACAAACAAAACTCCAACATTTAAATCAGTTAAAAAAGTTGCTTCTCCAAAAGGTATTACCGCAAAAATCATAAGCACTGGAACAACCATTAAAATTGGAGCAAGAATAAAGACAAATTTATCAGAAAGCGTAGGTGAAATATCTTCTTTAAACATTACTTTTATAGCATCAGCTACTGGAGTAAATATTCCCCATGGCCCCCATCTATTAGGACCTAACCTTGCTTGGAATCTTCCAACAAGTCTTCTTTCTCCCCATATAAGTGCTAAAACTCCTACAAGAGCACCATTAACTATTATAAAAATTAAGAAAAACGCCGTAATTAAAAAACCAATGATTGCATATTTCTCGCTAATGAATCCGGACCCAATGATTTTAAATGAATTAGCGCATTCATCACTCGAAACAAGCATACAATATATAAATTTAAATACTACGCTATCCAAAACTGTATTCATTACCTATCTACCTCACCCATATTGACATCTATAGAACCAAAAGTAACAAATAAATCAGCTATTTTGTCTCCTAAAACCATTTCTCTCAAAAGCGTCAGGTTTATCAATGAAGGAGCTCTTACATGACATCTAAATGGAGATATCCCTCCATCACTAACAAGGTAAAAGCCCAACTCTCCTTTGGGGCTTTCAATAGGAACATATGAATCTCCTTTAGGAGGTCTAACTAAGAATGGAACTTCTTTAGGTCTAACAGGTCCAGGCTCAATATTTTCTATACACTGTCGTAGAATTTTCAAACTTTCTCTCATTTCAAAAATTCTTACTAGAAAACGATCATGATTATCCCCTATTTCTCCCAAAGGTCTAGAAAATTCAATTTGATCATAATAGTCATAAGGGTTTTTGTCTCTTAAATCCCAATCAACACCAGATGCTCTCAATACAGGACCAGTAATTGAAGCATTAAGACATTCATCTTTTTTTAAAACTCCTACATTTTGAGTTCTTATTAACACGATTTCATTTGTAGTAAGAAGTCTTTCTATATCATCAATTCTATTTGGCATTTCATCTAAAAATCTATTTAAAGCAGGCCAAAATTGATCAGGAGCATCCATAAATACTCCTCCAGGCCTCAAATATGAATTAGTAATTCTTGCACCACAAAGCATTTCAAACATTTCAAGAATTTTTTCTCTTTCCCTCAACATATAGAGCAAGGGAGTATGCCAAGCACCTAAATCATTTATTAAAAATCCATTAGCAACAGCGTGACTAGCAATTCTTTGAAGTTCAGCAGCAATCATTCTTAACCAAACACCTCTAGGAGATGGAGTAATTCCTGCCAACTTTTCAACAGATAAAATATACGATTGATTATTTGTCATAGAAGCTACATAATCCATCCTATCTGTTAATGTAACTACTTGAGTGTAAGTTCTTTCTTCAGCTAATTTCTCTGAACCTCTATGTAGATATCCTATTACTGGTTCGACATCTACGATTACCTCACCATCGAAAGTTACTCTCATTCTAAAAACACCATGAGTACTAGGATGAATAGGACCTACATTCATAGTTACTGGTTCAGTTCTTAAACTCATCTCAAATAATCCTTTCTAAGTGGGTGTCCGGGAAATTCCTCCCAAAGTAAAAGTCTTTTAAGATTTGGATGATTTTCAAATGTTATACCCATTAAATCCCAAACTTCTCTTTCTTGTAAATCAGCCCCTCTCCAAATATTCACTACACTTGAAACTTTTGGCTCTTTTCTTCCTTCACCACAAATTATTTTTATTACTATTGAATGATTGTGGATTGTAGAAGTTAGATGATAAACCATTTCAAAATGATCTATATAATCTACAGCAGTTAAAGAATTCAGAAGGTTAAATTGACAATTCTCTTTATTTTTCAACTCAGAAAAAACGCTTAAAGCACTTTCAGGTTGGATATGAACACTATCTGAATTAGTGGAAACTACAGATTGAGGATTTATCTCATCAATCAATTCACAAATTTTTTCTCCTGAAAAACATTTAGTCATTTTGACCAGCTGCTGCTCCCCATATACTATATTTCTTTATTTTTTCATGTAATTGCATTACACCGTATAAAAGAGCATCTGGTCTAGGAGGACAACCAGGAACATAAATATCAACAGGGACAATATGATTTACTCCTGGGACTACAGAATAAGATTCAAAATAAGGACCTCCACTAGTTGCGCAAACACCCATAGAAATAACCCATTTGGGATCACTCATTTGATCATACATAGTTCTAATAGCAGGAGCCATTTTCCAAGTTACTGTTCCAGCTACTATCATCAGATCAGCTTGCCTTGGAGTCGCAGAAAATCTCTCTGCTCCAAAACGAGCTAGGTCAAATCTTGAAGCGGCGGAAGCAATCATTTCAAAAGCACAACATGCTAATCCAAATTGAGCTGGAAATATAGATGATTTTCTTGCCCAATTTAAAAGAAAATCTACTGATGTTACAAAAGCTGTTTTATCTATATCATCATTTTCTGATAAATCCTTAACTGGAATAGGACTTTGATGAGTTGCTTTCATAGAGTTAATTTCTATACCCTCTTCTCTGTCTAATTCATCAGTTGTTTGATAAAGAGGTATACTATTAAGAATATTTTCTGATGGCTTATTTACTTCCATTGAAGATCTCCTTTTTTCCAAGCATAAACGTAACCAATAGTTACTACGAACAAGAATAATATCATAGCTAACAAAACACTTACTCCAAATTCCTTACTCAAAACACCGTACTTGACAGCCCATGGAAAGAGAAAAACAGTTTCAATATCAAATATCACAAATAATAACGCATAATAATAATATCTAAGGTTATAACCCTGCCATCTGTCAGAATCAACTCTCATTCCACATTCGTACATCCCTTCTTTTATTTCTGAAGGATTGTGAGGCCTAACTTTAATATATTGAGCTAATTTAGATACAAGCAACATTCCTAAAGGAACTAAAGTAGCCGTAATTAAAAATAAACCTATAATTCCGTATTGATCAAAATAATTATTCAACATTACATTTTAATTTTGATTTAATTCTATAATTTTAAGGAAAACATCTAGTAGAAACAATTATTTTTTAGATTTTATGTTTCTTTTTAAAATACTATTACTCCTCTACCATCTTCTCCAGTTTCAATAGCTTTAAATCCTTCGTTAATTTGATCTAAACTATATGTTTCACGAATCATACTATCTACATCAATTTTTTGGGAAATATACAAGTCAACAATTGTTTTAAATGTTTCATGAGGAGTTTTTGATCCATAAAAAGCTGCATAAAGCTTTTTTTCAGCACGAATCATGTCTACCATATCAACAGCTACTTTTTCTCCAAATGGTGCTACACCAACAATAACTCCCGTACCTCCCATCTTTATCGAATCCATTACCTGTTCCATAACTTTACTGCTTCCAAAACTATCAAAAGCATAATCCACTCCACCTTTAGAAATTTCTTGAATAGCTTCAACTGCATCCTCATTTTTCGCGTTTATAACATGAGTGGCTCCAAATTTATAAGCAAACTCTAACTTATGGTCATGAACATCTACAGCAATAATTTGAGTAGCATTTAATAACTTAGCACCCTGAATAACGTTTAAACCCACTCCTCCACATCCAAAAACAGCCATAGTAGAACCTATTTTCACACCAGGAATATTTATAACTCCTCCTATTCCTGTAGCTACACAACAACCCATTAATGCACCTACTTCTGATGGAACTTCATCCGGGATTTTAAAACAAGACTGCTCTGAAACAACTTGTTGCTCTGCAAAAGATCCTAATTTGTGCATTTGATATATTTCATTACCAGAATTATCTTTCAAACGAAGAGTGCCATCATAATGTCTATTTGTATCTGTTCTATGATTTGTACATAAATGACCTATTCCAGATCTACAGTTAAAACAAAAACCACAACTAGGAATAAAACTAAAAATACATCTATCTCCCACTTCTAAATTTGAAACCCCCGGACCCAATTTTTCTATTGTTCCTGAAGCTTCATGACCCAATACTATAGGAGTTGGATAAGGAAGAACTCCTTCAATAACATGATGGTCACTAGCACATAAACCTGTAGCATCGATTTTCACTAAAACTTCTCCAGCCTTTGGATTTTCTATACTCAGATCAACAATTTCTAATGGAAATGATGGTTTATACATTACAGCAGCTTTCATGGAAAACCTCCTAATATCAAATATGACAAATAAATATTTATATATGATAATAATTCGTAAACAAATTAATTGCTATTTTCAATAATGTTAAGAAAAAATTTACCTAAAACATTTTTAAGAGATGTATCAAGGGATGATGTAAAAAGAGTCCATAGTTGGATTGAAGATGAGGAAGTATCTGAATCATGGTTTGGAAGATATAATTATGGTGATCCAGCCCATTTAGGATATGACCCTAAAAAAATGATCGATGCATCTGAATCTGAATGGGATAGAACCTTCAATGATCCTAATCATGAACCTCACAGAACCATTTTATCTGTAATTAATGAAAAAGATGAGCATATAGGTGAAATTCAACTTTCAATTGATGAAGCATTAGGAGACGCACAATTATCAATTCTCATAGGGAGAAAAGATCTTTGGCATCAAGGATATGGTAGCTCAGTATTACTGATTGCTATGCAATATGTATTTGAAAAATTACAATTATATCGAATCTGGGTAGATATACCTGAGTATAATCAAAACGCAAGGACTTTATTTGATCATGCAGGATTTAAACATGAAGGAACTTTGAGAAAAAGTAGGCCACATGAAGGTGCTAGATTCAATTCTGTAATTATGGGAATCCTATCTCAAGAATATAATTCACTTTATGAATCAGGAATTTCTCAATATTTTTAATTAGTCTTCAAAAAATGGACTTAGTTTATCTAAATATTTAAATCCAGAGCCAGTAACCAACAATAAAACTTTGTTGTTCTCATTAATCTCACCTCTATCTAGAAGTTTTTGCAAACCTGCTATTGTAGCTCCACCTTCAGGAGCAGCAAATATACCTTCGTTTTCAGATAAATATTTTACTCCTTTTATCATTTCCTCATCAGAAACTTTTAATCCAGTACCGCCACTTTCTCTTAATGAACGTATTACTAAGTAATCCCCAATTGCTGCAGGTACTCTCATTCCAGAAGCTATAGATGAGGGGTTTTTAAAAGGATCAGCAAAATCATCTCCCTTCAAAAATGCATCAACTATAGGACTACAACCTTCAGCTTGAACACAAATCATTTTAGGCATAGGATCCTTTATCCATCCTAATTCCTTTAATTCATGCAATGCTTTCCATATTCCCACAATTCCAGTGCCTCCACCCGTTGGATAGATAATAAATTCAGGCAAAGTCCAATTTAACTGTTCTGCGATTTCAAAACCCATAGTTTTCTTACCCTCAACCCTATATGGTTCTTTAAGAGTAGAAACATCAAATACTCCCTTAGAACTCACTAAGTTTTGAGAAAACTTTCCTGCATCAGTAATATAACCATCTATAAGTTGTACTTCAGCCCCATAAGCTTTAGTTTCTATTACATTAGCCAAAGGAGTATCTTTAGGCATAAAAACATATGTATCTAATTTAGCTAAAGCACCATAAGCAGCCATGGCACCACCAGCATTTCCTGCAGATGGAATTGTAATTGATTTTGCACCTAACTCTTTTGCCTTCGAAATAGCCGCAGATAAACCTCTCGCCTTGAAAGAACCTGTGGGATTCATAGTTTCATCTTTGATTAGAAGATTTTTTAATCCTAATTTGTCTCCTAAATTTGAAGATTTTATTAATGGCGTAAATCCTTCATTTAGGGAAACAATATTAGATTCTTTTATTATTGGCATCAATTCTCTGTATCTCCACATATTCGAAGATCGATTAGAAAAAACATTAGGATTAAGTTCTTTCTTGATTAAATTTAAATCATATTTAGGAAAAAGAACTTTTCCACATTTTATACATAGATTGATAAGTTCATCAGAAGGATACTCAGCAAAACAATAAGTGCACTCTAAAATAGTTAAATAGCTTTTCAAGAATTTACTCCTAAAATAATACTATTATTTTTTTGACCTATTTCTTCACAAAGATTTTTCATAAATTTAATTGAAAAATCTTTTAATTCCACATCTAGAGATAACTCTTTTTTAAGGGAGGTTGATTCAAGTTTTGGCATACCACAAGGAATAATATGTTTAAAATCAGAAAGATCATTAGAAATGTTTGCTGAAAAACCATGCATAGTTACTCCATTAGATATTCTCACACCTATAGCAGCTATCTTTTTATTTTTTTTATCTCCAGGTACCCATACTCCTGTTTTCCCCTTCAGAGTCATAGTCTGTAAACCATATTCTAAATAAGATAAAACTAAAACCTTTTCTAATAATCTTACATAACTAATTGGAGTTAAGTTTAAATCCTTTATTTTGATGAAAAGATATCCTATTAGTTGTCCAGGTCCATGAAAAGTGGTTTCTCCACCTCTATTAGTGTTTACAATTTCGATTTTTGATTTTTTTAATAACTCTAATTCTGAAAGAACATCTTTATCTGAACCAGTCCTTCCTATAGTAATGACTGGATAATGCTCTAAAAAAATAACAGAATCATTAATATGATCATCAACTCTTTTCTGATGATATTTTTTCTGAGTATTTAATGATTCTGAGTATTTTTGAATCCCCAACCATTCATGTTCTATTTCAATTTTTTCTAATCTCATAATTCATCAAAATTTATCAAATTATCTATTAAAAAGAATTTTGTTTTACTTAACTATACAATTGTTGCATAATTTATTGACTTAGAGTAAAAAAGGTTTTTTTTAAATGACAATTTTTAATATGAATTTAAATTTTAAACAAACAATTTCTATTTTATTATTAATTTTAACCATTGGGAGTTTTTCTATGGCTTGCGCAAAACAAACTGGTCCTCCTACTGGAGACCTAGACACTTCTAAAGACTACAGTGCTGTCCTACATACAGAAAATGGAAACATTACTATAGATCTTTTTGAAAAACAGGTTCCACTAACAGTAGAAAATTTTATCAATCTTTCTGAATCTGGTTTTTATAATGAAGTTGGTTTTCATAGAGTAATTCCAGGTTTTATGGCTCAAACTGGAGATCCTACTGGTACAGGTACTGGCGGTCCAGGCTATACATTTGAAGATGAGTTTCATCCAGAACTTTTACATAAGGGAGAAGGAATAGTCTCTATGGCTAATAGAGGACCAAATACTAATGGAAGTCAATTCTTTATAACTTATGGATCTACTGAACATCTAGATGGAAAACATTCAATATTTGGAAAAGTAATATCTGGAATGGAAATAGTAACACTTATTGCACCTCGTGATCCTAGAAATCCTAGTGCACCTCTTTTCAAAATTAATAAAATTGAAATAGTAAAAAAATAGGTATTAAACAGTTTTTCTAGCCCATAACTCTGAAGATTCTGTGACTGTAGGAGAAAAATAATATAGTTTTCCACCCATTCCTATTGATGTATCTTCCGTTAGCAAATTCTTAACTCTAGCTGGCTTGCTGTTGATTCTTAAACCTAGTGAAGATGTATCAGAATCAAAAATCAAATAAATAGCATTATCAGTAGAAAATAAGAATCTAATGTTTTCAATCAACAAGTTGTCTAATTCAGTAGAATAAACAATATTTGGATAAATAATTTTTCTCCATAGTTTTCTTTTCACATTTGAAAAATCTACTATCAATTCTCCATTACTATCTATTAATACACCTCTAGGATTAGGCAGTCTGAATCTCCAAAATCCATATACAGAAGAAGAAATAATCATTAAAGAAATTAATGTCCATGAAATATATTGCATATAAGGAACAGGTGTTTCTAGAATTTTTAATTCAAAACTTAAAGGAAATTTCGAAGTATCAAATTTATAATTTCTTCCTAGATACTCTTCATTTAAACTTACTTGAAGATCAAATTGACCTGATTTTTTAGGAAAAGCTTTAATTAAAAATTCCCAAGCTTTATCTTGATCTATATTTCTTAGTGGAGAAATTACTACATCCACATTTTCACCCAAATCATCTTTAAGAATAGCATTAATGTTTTCAGATTTGGTTAAATACGGATAACCATCTTTTGTAATATTAATCCTGGCTATTTCAACTTCATTATCTGGATAGAAATCAAGTTTTTCGTTAGTTTGTATCTCTACTACAGGATAATATTCAGTTTTAAATGAATCTGAAACAACCAAAATTGTTCCAATATCTGCCCAATTAAGATTGAGGTCTACATTATTAATCCCTTGAACTTTTCTAGTATCTATTACACCAGAGAAAACACCATCATTTGCTTTTTCGTCTGTTAACAAACCATCATCTTTTAATTGAAATACTTCAGTAGCATTATCTGACCATGTAACAACTGCATCAATCCAGGAACCATTAAGACCTGAAATTTCATTTCTTATTTTTAATTCTGCAAAAATTCTATATTCTTCTCCAACTGGAATAGGAGGTTCATTTAATAAATTTAAATTTAAATGATGTTGAACTTTTGAAAAAATCGAAATCCTAGAATTATCTTCAGATATAGACTGAACCATCCAATTTCCTGGTTCAGGGTTATCTATATTAATCATCACCAAATTTGGAGTTTCGATAATATCCACATTTTGTTGATTTTTATTGATTTTTTGACCTAATGGATCAAAAATTTCTCCAACCATATCAGCTTTATCTCTAATAATATTTACTGAAAATGATGATGAAGATGGAGGAATAGAAACAGAAGTAAAAGATTTAGTATTAGGTTTCCCAAAATTATCCAATTGTTTTTCCATAGAAATGTTTGTGATTTTCTCTAATAGTAGGGAAAAATGTTCTAGAGAAATTACATCAAAAAAATGCCCGTTAGCGGATTTAGAAATCTCTTGCATCACTTCTCTTGAATATTGTGTTGAAGTAGGAAGACTAACGATTTTTAATCTCCATTCATTATTTGAAAAAGGTTCAAATAATTGGCTTACAAGAGAAACATCAACTTTATTTTCAGAAGAATTAAAACCTCTAGTAAACCAAAAAATCTCTGTTCCAGAAGGAACTTCATTGTTAGATAAAAAAGAAATTAAATCACTAGTAAGATTGTATCCATCATATATAAAATTGTTTCCTTGATTAGAAGATAAAGTTAAATAATTTCTCAATTGAGATAAATCAGATTTCGATAAACTTCTTGGTAACCTTTTACCTAAATCAGAACTACCAATGAAAACATCAGTATTCATTTCATCAATAGATGATGAAATTAGAGCGGTTAATAATGATAACGTCATATCTACATCTTCACTATGTACAAGAGAATTATCAT